>ENA-UEQW01003817-UEQW01003817.1-human-gut-metagenome-genome-assembly--contig:-NODE-3817-length-10092-cov-3.284673_pt1 | contig 10092 bp, 7 predicted proteins | sample MGYA00242947_ERZ507947 | MGnify/ENA primary metagenome ERZ507947 (study PRJEB26167, sample SAMN06115421) | human gut metagenome | host: Homo sapiens | place: China:Guizhou | collected 2015-03-17... | reverse complement strand
GTACCGGTCGAGCGATAGTTCTGCTCCAGCTTGATGACCCGCGCATCGGAGAAGCGCCGATCGAAGCCGAGAATATTCTCGATGGTCGCCCCGCGGAACTTGTAAATGGACTGGTCATCGTCACCCACCACCATCAGGTTATGGTGCCCGCCGGACAAAATGACCGCCAGCTCCAGCTGTGCCTGGTTGGTATCCTGATACTCGTCGATGCAGACGTAGCGGAATTTCTTCTGATAGTATTCCCGCACGTCGTCGCACGTGCGGAGCAGGCGCACTGTCTGCATGATGATATCATCAAAGTCCATCGCGTTGGAGCGCGCCAGCTCGGCGGCATACTCCCGGTAAATGGCAGCAATCTTCCCTGCCCTGTAATCGGCACCAGCCGCCTCGGCGGTATCCTCCGGCGTGCGCAGTTTATCCTTCTCCCGGCTGATGGCATTCATCACGCTCCGGACGGGAAATTGCCTGTCGTCGATGTACATCCGCTTGAGGATCGCGGTCAGCGTTTTCTTCTGATCTTCGGTGTCGTAAATGGTAAAGGAACGGTCATACCCGATGCGGTGCCCGTCCCGGCGGAGCATACGCATACACACGGAATGGAAGGTTCCCGACCAGACATCCTTTGCCATCTCCTCGTCACCCAGCTGTTTGACCAGCCGCTCGCGTATCTCGCCTGCTGCCTTGTTGGTAAAGGTGATTGCCAGCATCCGATAGGGGGGGCAGGGATCGGTGATAAACTCCGGCAGGATACCGGCTTCAATTTCGGCGGCGCTCAGCGGGGAGTCAGGCGCAGCCGCCGCCTCCAGTTCCGCAACGCGTGCCTCTGTCAGATTTTCCGGCACATCGTCGTTCTCATACGCGTTGCCGTACCGGATGATAAAGGCAATGCGGCGCACCAGCACCGTGGTCTTGCCGCTTCCGGCGCCAGCCAGCACCAGCACCGGTCCTTCCGTTGCGTATACCGCTTCCCGCTGCTTCAGGTTCAACCCGGCGTACACCCGGTCGAACAGGGCACGCTTTGCGGCAAGGTAGCGCGCATCAAGTCCGCCTGCCGCCGGTGCGGCAAGCTCTGTCATGGTCATGCTATCCGTCATATGTATGATCCTTTCATTTTCGGCTTCCGGACCCGCCCCGTTGCAAACAAAGCCCGGCGGGGGCTGTCGCACGTGCGGCAGCCCCCGGAGACTCAAAGTACGGTCGCGCCGACGGTCTATGCGAAGGTCAGTCTGCCTCGTCCTCCGACTGTTGCCGGTTGCGGTTCTGATTCTGATTCTGGTTTTGATTCTGCTCGGACTGATTCTGATTGTTCTGGTTCTGATTGTTCTGAGTCTGATTGTTCTGACTCTTATTCTGATTCTGATTTCTGTTCTGATTGCGGTTCTGGTTCTGCATGGAGTAGACACCATCCTTTCTTATTCGGCACGGCAAGCGGGACGCCGCCCTGCCTCAGGAAAAGTATTCCCCCACATTCCAGCCGCTTATGCGGAACAGTCACAAAAACCCGGTATCGCGCTCACGCAAGCAGGTATCGTGTATCCATCTGCCGTCGGATATCACCCAGCACCTTGATATAGGCTACGGCAAACACGATATCCAGCACGGTATTCAGCGGCCCGAATGCTTCCATCACCGTGCCCAACGCACGCGGGAGCGTGAACATATATACTACCGGGAACACAACCACCACGCAACCGATGACGGTTGCAATCAGGACGCCGCGCTTCAGGCGACCGCGTATCTCCTCATCGGCACCCGCAAGGCGCGGATCGCTCTCCCGCCCGATTGGGGAGCCTGTATAGCGATCAATCACGCCGGAAAGCATACGCCGCACCACCAGCAACAGCAGGATGAAGCAAAGCTGTGCCAGCAGAAGGATCGCACACGCTACGTAAAAATCCGTCCGCGCATCGGCGTCCTTGAGCATCCGGTTTGCGTTTTCCAGCAGGACGGCGTACCGCGTCGGGGAGTAAGAATCGCTGTCCATGACGCCCCCGGACACAAACCCGTGCAGGATAGCGGATTGCCGGACGGTCGCCACCGTTCCGATCAGCAGAAACGCAGTCGCCACGCCCATGACCGGTTCATACCGCATCCGCACGCACTTCAGCATGGAAACTGCGGCACACAGCACACATATCCCGGCAACCGCATCGGGCAGAACATTGATTCCGTCCACAAAGAAGTCAATTGTCAGGACTGCGGAGGCACCCAAAAGAAACAGCCCCCGGCGCACGGCACGGCAGCGCACGAGATCGGGATGCGCCTCCATATAGCCGTCCAGGGACAGCCGCAGGGAGGCAAGGAATGGCTCATCACGCCGCACCGCTTTGGCATAGCGGATTACGCGCACCAGCCACACGATGCCGAACACCAGCATGATCGCAACCGAAAACAACCTCAGCAGTCCCACATACCCGTACAGGAAGGACCACCGGAGCCACTTGTCCTCGCCGCTCTGATTGCTGAACAACACCGTCAGTTCGGGCAGGACAGCCATCACCTCACGGAGTGTCATGAACACCAGCGTGCGCCGCAAAAGCCGATCGGTACTGCTGTTTCCGAACGCGTCTGATTTGAGAACTGCCTGCCCGTCGTGCAGAAAAGCAAGCTGTGTCAATCCCAGCGCAATTTCGCGCCATGCCGGAAACAGCACAATACAATCCAGGATGGCAAGGGTGAATACCACCAAAAGCTGTTCCACCGGCTGTTCGGACGACGACGTCAGCCCGAAGATGAACGGGATCGCCAGAATGCGGATGGCTGCCAACAGGACAAGCCGCCGAAACAGGCGGATAGCCTCGTCAAAGTGTCCCTCCAAGAGCGCAAGCCTGCGCAAACCGCGGAGGATCAGCAGGTACCCGATGATATCCGGCAACAGGTCAAAAACGCCGACAAACGGGTCAAACAGGAACACCGCACCCGCCACGATACAGCCGAGTCCCAACGCGCCATCGCGTCTGCTCTTTTTCATACGCACACCTCCGCTCCCGGTCCCCGGAGCCGGCTACCGGCTTTCGGGAAACCTCTACTTTTTTCTTTTTCCGTTCCGGCGCGTGCGGCGGGATTCCTCCCGCTGACGGCGGTACTCCATGCTTTCCTCCAATGCCCGCTTGGAACGCTCCTCCAACTTGTCGTTGATGCGGTTGATCAGAGCAAAGCGGGAGCGCTTGCGCGGCGTGTTTTCCTCCTCACCTGCCGGACAGATCAGCCGGTAGGCACGCAGCAACGTCAGGCAGACCATGAGATAGCCGATAAGCTGGATCAGCAGGACGATTTTGGTCACGGTCTGATCCTCAAAGGCAGCGACCGCCGGAAACAGGAGCAGGATGACCTGTCCGACCGCCCACGTCCCCAGTATCCCGGCGTCCCACGGGATGGCACTCTTCACTTTCTCCGCGCCAACCTGGCGCGCAAGGCAGTCCGTCGCGGACAGCAGCCCCGCCGTATGCACCAGCTGAAGGAGGAACAGCACAAGGTTCGGAACGGTCGCGTCCATCCCCGGCAAAGGCAGCTCCCACAGGAACACCTCGCCGAGAAACGCAACAGCCCCGTACACTCCCAGTGCGATCCACCCGAGCGAGGTTGCCACGGTTATACCGAAACGGTGCTTGTACTCGTACAGCTTTCCGGCGGCTATAAAGCTCACAGCGCCGCCGACTGCATAGAAAGCGAAATCGTAATCCCCCACCGCGAACGACAGGAAGGTCAGGGTAAAGTACCCCGCCAGCAACAATCCGAAGCCCATGATTCAGCGTTTCCCCCTTGCCGTGCGGTCTTGCGCCGTTCTGCGCGTCACACCGTGCGGTTCACGTTGGAACCGCAGCAGTTCTTATACTTTTTCCCCGACCCGCAGGGGCAGGGATCGTTACGTCCCACCTTGGGCGCGGCACGGCGGGGCGCCAGTACAACCTTTTTGGCAGAGGGCTTGGAACCGCCCTCAAATCCTTCGATCAAAGGCTTGGCAACCTGCACACGCTTGATTTCCTCGCGCGGCTTGGGTGCAACGGTCAGCAGCATACGCACGGTCTTGTCGCGTATCTCCGCGACCATGGCATCAAACATATCCGCGCCGACCAATCTGTACTCGTTAACCGGATCACGGTTGGCATACGCCTGCAATCCGATGTCGTTTTTCAGCTCGTCCATGGCATCCAGATGATCCATCCACGCTCTGTCCACGTTCTGGAGCAAGATAACGCGCTCCACCTCGCGGAAGGTATCCGGCGTGAAAAGCTGCTCCTGCGCGGCAAGGCGCTGGTCTGCCTGCGCAAGCAGGGACGACAGCAGATCCTCGCGCTTCAGCGACTTCAGCTGCTCCGGCGAGTAGCGAAGATCCTCATCCCGGCAGACATAGCCCAGAAGGGACGCCCGCAGTCCGTCCAGCTCCCAGTTTTCCGCGTGGTCATCCGCCGTGTGCGCCAGCACCGTCGCCTCAATGGTCTCATGAATCATGTGGCGCAGGGTTTCGGTGAGATCCTCATCATCCAGAACCTGCTGACGCTGTTTGTAGATCAGGTTACGCTGCTGGTTCATGACATCGTCATACGCCAGCACATACTTCCGGCGCTTGAAGTTCTGATCCTCAATGCGTTTCTGCGCCGACTCGATGGTATTGGACAGGATACGCGCCTGAATCGGCGTATCCTCATCCACGCCCAGTCTGTCTATCATGGCAATGATGCGCTCATTGTTTCCGAACAGGCGCATCAGGTCGTCCTCCAGCGAGATGAAGAACTTGGACTCGCCGGGGTCACCCTGCCGTCCGGAACGGCCGCGCAGCTGGTTGTCAATCCGGCGGCTCTCATGACGTTCGGTACCTAAGATGAACAGACCGCCGGCGGCACGCACTGCATCCGCCTCCGGGGCGATCTCCTCCCGGTGCTTGGCGTACAGCTCCTGATACTGCCTGCGCACGCCCAGAACCGCCTCGTCTTCCGTGTCGGCACTGCCGGTTGCCATCGCGATCAGACCTTCATCCACACCGGCGGCGCGCAGGTCTGCCTTTGCCATGTACTCCGGGTTTCCGCCCAGCATGATATCGGTTCCGCGTCCTGCCATATTGGTTGAAATGGTCACGGCGCCGAACTTGCCTGCCTGCGCCACGATCTCCGCCTCACGGGCGTGGTATTTGGCGTTCAGGACGGTGTGCCGGATACCCTCCTTTTTGAGCAGGGCGGACAGCACCTCGGACTTGTCAATGGAGACAGTGCCGACCAGCACCGGCTGTCCCTTCTCGTGGCACGCCCGCACCTGATTCACAACGGCGCGGTATTTGCCGGCTGTCGTTTTGTAGACCGCATCATCATGATCCTTGCGGATCATAGGCATATTGGTCGGTACGACTACCACATCCAGCTGATAGATTTCGCGGAACTCCTCCTCCTCGGTCAGTGCGGTACCGGTCATACCGGACAGCTTGCCGTACATACGGAAGTAGTTCTGGAAGGTGATGGTGGCGAGCGTCTTGTTTTCCTTCTGAATGCTGACGCCTTCCTTCGCCTCAATCGCCTGGTGCAACCCGTCGGAGAAACGGCGACCGGGCATAAGACGTCCGGTAAAGGCATCCACGATCATGACGCCGTTCTCGTTGACCACGTAATCCACATCCAGCTTCATGCAGCCATGCGCCTTGATTGCCTGATTGATATGATGCGCCAGAGTTGCGTTCTCGGCATTGGTATAGGTTCCGGCAGGCAGGCTGAAGAATTTCTCTGCCTTGACCACGCCGTGCGGCGTCAGAACGGCAGTATTCGCCTTCTCGTCCACAATGTAGTCCGCGTCGATGTCATCGTGCTCCTCCTTGGCATCCAGCTCGGTCACGACGTACTTGCGCAGGGTGCGGACAAACTGATCCGCGCGCTCATAGAGATCCGTGGGCTTCTCGCCCTCTCCGGAAATAATCAGCGGCGTTCGTGCCTCGTCGATCAGAATGGAGTCCACCTCGTCCACGATGGCAAAAGCGTGCCCGCGCTGTACCACGCGCTCCTTATACACCACCATGTTGTCACGCAGGTAATCGAAGCCGTACTCATTATTGGTGCCGTACGTGATATCCGCGTTGTAAGCGGCGTGCTTTTCAGCCTGCGTCTGCCCATGAACGACCAGCCCGGTGGTCAGTCCCATGAAACCGTAGACCTTGCCCATTTCCTCGGCGTCGCGCGCTGCCAGATAATCATTGACCGTGACGATATGCACGCCGTTACCGGTCAGTGCGTTGAGGTAGGCAGGCATGGTGGCAACCAGCGTCTTGCCCTCACCGGTCTTCATCTCGGCGATGCGTCCCTGATGCAGGATGATGCCGCCAAGCAGCTGCACATGGAAGGGGCGCTTGCCCAGCACGCGGTCATCTGCCTCCCGGACAGCGGCAAAGGCATCCGGGAGGATATCATCCAGCGTTTCTCCCGCCGCCAGCCTGTTCCGGAACACCTGCGTCATGCCGCGCAGCTCCTCGTCCCCCATATCCTTGTAGGTTGGAGCGAGAGCCTCGATCCTGTCTGCAATTTTTTCCAGCTTTCGCAGCTGATGGTCACTGTAGGTACCGAATATCTTACTGACGATACTCATTTTGGTAAGAAATCCTTTCTGTCTTTCTGACGCGGCGCTGCCGCCGACGTCCTGCCCTCGCAGGAAACCCGTCTCTGAGGTTCCTCTTATTATACTACTAAAATGCAAAGGAACCCGGACATATTTGTAAATTTTCAGATAATACTTGCATTTGGAGGAGAAACGTACTATAATGGAGCGGAGATTTGCCACGGAAAGGAATACACTATGCCCCGCATACATATCGTTCTACATGAGCCGGAGATTCCGCAGAACACCGGCAATATCGCCCGCACCTGTGCCGCAACAGGCGCCTCGCTGCATCTGATCCGTCCGCTGGGCTTTTCGGTTGACGACCGGAAAATGCGGCGCGCCGGACTGGATTACTGGGACAAGCTGGACGTGCATTTCTATGACGGACTGGAGGATTTTCTCGCCGGGCATCCCGGTGCGCCGCTTTACTGCTTTACAACCAAGGCACAGCACGGGTATACCGACGTGACCTACCCCGATGAGGTCTTCCTGCTGTTCGGCAAAGAAACGCGCGGGTTGCCGGAGGAGTTTCTGCTCTCGCGCCCCGAATCCTGCGTCCGCATCCCGATGCTGAACCGGCTCCGCTCGCTCAACCTGTCCAATTCGGTGGCAATCGCCGTATATGAGGTGTTGCGCCAGCACGGATTTGAGGGCTTGCAGGAGGTCGGCGCACTGCACGATCACGTTTGGGGGGAGGGTCAGCTATGAACGGAATCGAAACCGTCTGCGCGGCAATGAGCGGCGGAGTAGACAGCTCTGTCACAGCATACCTGCTGCAAAGTGCAGGATTCAATGTCTTTGGCGCAACCATGCGACTGTACCGTCCGGAGCAAAACGTCACCGGGCAGGCAGAGCCCCAGCCCTGCGGCTCCGACCGCGACATAAACGACGCCCGTGCCGTGTGTGACCGGCTGGGCATCCCGTACCGGGTCTATGATTTCGGTCAGCTGTTCCGGGACACCGTCATCCGGAATTTTGCGGAGGAGTACGCATCGGGCAGGACGCCCAACCCCTGCGTGCTGTGCAACAAGGTACTTAAATTCGGCGCACTCACCGACGCCGCACGGGCAGACGGTGCAGATGCCGTCGCCACCGGGCACTACGCCCGCGTGGAGCACGACGCAGGCGGGCGGTATCTGCTGAAATGCGCCACCGACGCAGGCAAGGATCAGTCCTACGTGCTATGGCGCCTGAATCAGGAACAGCTGTCGCGCACACTCTTTCCGCTTGGCGGTCTGACCAAGCGGGAGGTGCGGGAAATTGCTGCAAGCCAGGGGCTTGTCACGGCGCACAAGAGCGACAGTCAGGACATCTGCTTTATCCCGAACGGAGATTACGCGGCATTTCTGACAGGTGTGCTCGGTCTGCCCGATCCGCCCGGCGACTACGTGGATGAATCCGGTCACGTACTGGGACAGCACCGGGGCATTCTGCACTATACCGTGGGACAGCGCAAGGGACTGGGCATCGCGCTGGGCGCTCCCATGTTTGTTGCCTCCAAGGATCCGGTCAGCCGCCGCGTTGTACTGGCCACGGACGACCGACTGTACACGGCGACCGTACCGCTGACCGGGCTGAACCTGATTGCCGCCGACCGTCTGGATGCACCTGTCCGGTGCCGTGCCAAGCTCCGCTACCGCCACCCGGCGGCACCGGCTACACTCCGGCAGACCGGGGACAGAACGGCGCTCCTCACTTTCGACCAACCACAGCGCGCCCCCGCACCGGGACAGTCTGCTGTCTTCTACGACGGCGACACGGTCATAGGCGGCGGATTCATCGAATAGGAGCATTTCCCGATATGCCTCTGCGGCAAGAGGCAATAGACATTATCCGTATTTTTCCTGTTCCGTTTTTCGACAAATATCCCGTGCCCCCCTTTACTTTATCCCGGCTTTGTGGTATAATGCTACCTGTACAGAAGAAAAATGGAAGCTGTATAGCTGAATATACGAAAGGAACGGTTACATAATCATGCACAGTCCTCAACACCGTCTTGTAAAATGCGTTGCGCTTGCCCTGGCGGTTCTGCTGCTTTCGGTGGCGGCTCTTGTTCCTGTCTCGGCTCTGGAGCCGTACGGCAACAATATCCGCATCCGGAATTGGGTCAACAATGACCCGGCGTACACCTTTTCCGAGCAGTACATGACTTCGGTCTGGTACCGGAACTTCTCGGCGCTTGCTCTAACGGCAAATCCCCGCAACAATGTCCTGCGCATCGCGCTCTCCCAGCTCGGCTACCATGAAGGCGACAGCGCCAAGGACTTTGACGGTATGAATAAGTCCGGCAGCAGCAACTACATAGAATATGCGCGCCTGATCGTTCCCAACTACAATGACAATCACTACGAGTGGTGTGCCTGCTTTGTCAACTGGTGCCTGAATCAGGCACGCATCGACTACGCCTACGGCGAGATAAGCTGCTGGAAGTGGGTCGAGTGGCTCAAGCAAAACAAGATGTTCCAGGATTCCTACGCCTATGGGGGTGACTATACCCCCCAGCCTGCCGACATGATCTTCTTTAACTGGAAGGGCGTGAATACCGGCAGCGGACATATCGGGTACGTTCTGTATGTAACCGACACCACCATTTTCACGGTGGAAGGCAACACCAAGGACGAAGTCGGCATCCGGTCTTACGCGCTGGATGATCCCTGCGTGATCGGGTTCGGCACGCCGGATTACGAAAAGCACGCCGGGGAAAACGCCGAAGCGACCATTGATTTTTCCTGCCGTGACGGAATGCCCATGGGACGGTACATCCTGACCAAGGATCGCGTGGCTTTGAGCTCTGCCGCCGACAAGAATGATCGGCTGGCTCGTCTCCAGCTTGGATCGACCGTTGTTCTGCTTGGCACCGACGGAAACAAGGCGCACGTTGTGGCAGACGACAAGCAGGGGTGGGTTTCCAGTGCCTCGCTCCAGCTGCTGGACACGCTCCCCTCGGTCACCTTCAAGGCAGACGGGGAAACGGTCGGGCAGCTCCCCTTTGAGAAAGGCGTTATCTACGGGGATATTCCCGCCGTTCCCGAAAAGGCAGGCTACACTGCCGCGTGGGACTCCTATACGTTGGACAGAAGCGATGTGACGGTCGAGCCGGTCTACACGCCCATCCGCTACACCGTTACCTTTGTTGCGGACGGAAAGATCGTAGCGACTGTTTCCTTCACCGCGGAGGACATGAGCATAACGGCACCGGAGGTGCCCGCCAAGGCAGGCTTTGTCGGCACATGGCCCGAGCTGACCATTCCTCTGGCAGACACAACGATTGAAGCAATCTATACCGCCGTCACCGAGTCCGATGCACCGACCGAATCCGGCACCATGGTGCTTCCCATTGCAACATCTACTGCATCCGATGATACCGGAACAGACAAGCCGGTGGACGGTTGCGCATCGGTTGTGGGACTTTTGCCCGCCGTCATTCTTGCCGGGCTGTGCCTGCCGTTGCTGGTCGTACCGATCCTGCGCAAAAAGAAATACTGATACGCGTTCCCGGACAGATCGGGGGGGTCG
>ENA-UEQW01003815-UEQW01003815.1-human-gut-metagenome-genome-assembly--contig:-NODE-3815-length-10099-cov-4.303632_pt1 | contig 10099 bp, 6 predicted proteins | sample MGYA00242947_ERZ507947 | MGnify/ENA primary metagenome ERZ507947 (study PRJEB26167, sample SAMN06115421) | human gut metagenome | host: Homo sapiens | place: China:Guizhou | collected 2015-03-17... | reverse complement strand
CATACAGGTATAATCACAAAAATCATATTTACAAATAACAATTCTTATAGCATGATTATAGTTATCTTTCTCCATCTTTGTGATTATACCTGTATGAAATGAAATATCACTAGGATGTCCACTATGAACTCCCCATTCACAAAAATTATAACCTAATTTCAATTACTCTGTGTATAATTTATCTGCTTTAATCTGTATGCCATCAGGATTACGTCTAATGACGTGTTTGCAAAACATATCCGCTAGTTTCATATTTAATAAATCTTCTGAAACATCATCATTGATTTTAATATTTAGATTATTCATATTTTTTACCTCTCAGATTTTTCTTTGATGTACTTTCAGCTGTTTTCTTATTTCATTTGTTTCTGTTCTGTCACTTCTTAGATTAATATCAGCGACTCTGTCCGCATATTTAAGCTGCGACTGAGGCATTGATCCTTTCTCATAAAAAGAATAAATTTCATCACTTCCGGCCGCTGCAATTATGTGGTCATACAGTGGAATGCCAAGAAGCTCACCTGCCTTTGACATAACATCTGTCACATGTATATCCTCAAGCGAAGGCTGTGATGAGCCGCCTGGATGGTTGTGAAGGATTATAAAGCCATTGGCATTTGACAGTATTGCCGTCTTCATTATTTCCCTGGGTGATGCAATAGCTTTGTCGACTGCACCCATTGAACATATGCACATGTTTACCGGATTAAGCTTTGCATTAAGACATATAACGCACATTACTTCACGGTCGTATTCCCTTAATATGTCTGATACAAATCCTACAACCTGTTCCGGTCTTTTAAGCTGTGTATCAGATATAAGTGTTTTTTCCTTCACCAGACGTATGCCAACCTGGTCTAATACATATACTGTATCACTCATTTTTCTCCTTTCCTGCCAGTCCTATCTGCATTATAAAATCTTCATTCTCATCCATTTCTTCAAGTTCTTTTAGTATTTTTCTCTTTAGCATAAACATTTCAAGGCTTTCCTGTTTGATATTTTCCATGTTTTCCTCCTGCGTACCGGAATCCGGTACCTTTATATTTTTATGGTGCCGGATTCCGGCACCCTCATCATATGTTTATATATTTTTCTTTAATATCATTTCTCTGCTGTGTGTTTTGCGGGGTATTTTGTGGTGTTTCTTTTCTGTCTGCATCAAGCTGGGCATTTAAAAAAGACAGTCTTTTCAGTTTTTCTGAAAGAATGTCTTCTTTGTCAAATTTCTTTGTAACCTCTTTTTCTGCCGTTTCAAGCTCTATTCGTGTTTCATCAAGTGCATCCTGCACATCAGAAAGACGTTTTTCAAAGCCAGCCATGCAGTTGTTAAGCCTTGTAATCATTCCGGCAGGATCTGATGACATTTCAATAGTATGTTCACACCTGCCCTGCATATGTATGTAATATAAATTGAAAAACGCGTCAAACCTTGAATACAGCTTAAACCCGTTATAATCCCCGATCATGGTTCTCTCAGGTGTCTTTGACTCCCTGGCAGCTGCTATAAGGGCTGCACCGCCTTCCTTTTTGTCATCATATGTCACACCGTTAATCCTGATTTCAAAACCATCCGATAGTATTTCCCCGGAACCGCGTGTAATTATATCCTGCCTCAGTCCCTCAATTTTTTCTTCAAGCTTCGCTATCCTGACCGGGTACTCCTTATTAATTGCATCCTCAAGCCTGTATTTCTGGCTTTTGAAATTTGCTTTCAGAAGCTTCAGCTTTGCAACTTCTGTATCGAGTGTCATTTTTTCCTTAATGTATGGATTTCCAGTTGCAAGAGCCTTTACCTCTGCATATGACAGTGCAGCTTCATCCACATCGTCGCAGGAACGTACCGGAGATTTACTGGTCATAATCTGTCCGATGAATTTCTGCTTATTCTCAATGAGCTGCCACGAATAAGAATCAAATGTATTTTCCGTTACATACCTGAATATTTTCACCCGCTCATTCCTGTTGCCCTGGCGCAGTATTCTTCCTTCCTGCTGTTCTATGTCAGATGGTCTCCACGGCACATCTATGTGGTGGAGTGCTATGAGCCTTGTCTGCACATTGGTGCCGGCTCCCATCTTTGCTGTTGAACCTAACAGAAAACGTACCTGGCCGCTTCTTACCTTTGAAAACAGCTCAGCTTTCTGTTTTTTTGTATTTGCATCATGTATAAAGGCAATTTCCTTATCCGGCACCCCCTTGGCAATCAGCTTGTCCTTAATGGCATGGTACACGTCAAAACCTCCGTCGCTGCGCGGTGTTGAAGCGTCACAGAAAATAAGCTGCGTTGATTTGTCTTCCGCCGTCTCCTTCCATATGTCATATGCCCTGGCAGCACATGCATTCACTTTAGAATTCTCATTGTCAGGCAGCTCCGGATTTATGAGCCGCTGGTCAATGGCACATTTGCGTCCATCGCTCGTTACCTTGAGCATATTGTCGATGCTTGAATCAACCCCTCCTTTTCTTATGTTCTCTGCCCTGTCCCCAAGCGATTTGACTATATCCTGCTGAAACACACTCGGCTTTAAAACCACATTCTCGTAATCACATTCAGGTACAGGAAGTTTAAGCATGTCAGCTGTCTGTATATCTGCACTCTCTTTAAAAAGTGATATAAGCTCTGGCAGGTTAAAAAACTTCGCAAATCTTGTCTTCGCGCGGTATCCTGTGCCCTCGGGAGCAAGTTCTATTGCTGTCTGTGTCTCTCCGAATGTTGAAGCCCAGGCGTCAAAATTTTCAAAGCCAAGCTCCTTTAACCGGCCCGCCTGCAGGTAACGCATATTGGTATAAAGCTCAGTCATGGAGTTTGATATAGGTGTGCCTGTTGCAAATGTTATGCCGCGGCCGCCTGTTATCTCATCAATATATCTGCATTTTCCGTACATATCCGATGCCTTCTGTGAATCATTCTGTGAGATTCCCGCAACATTTCTCATTTTAGTAAACAGAAACAGGTTCTTAAATTCCTGGCTCTCATCAACAAACAGCCTGTCAACTCCAAGCTGTTCAAATGTAACTGCATTATCCTTTCTGCCTGCATCATTAAGTTTAGCAAGCCTTACCTCCAGATTTTTCTTTGTCTTTTCCATCTGTTTGATGGTAAAATGCTCGCCGTTTGATGCCTTAGCCTCACTTATCGACTCAGTAATCTCATCTATCTGTTCCTGCATGAGTCTCTTCTGTCTTTCATCTGACAATGGTATTTTAGCAAACTGGGTGTGCCCTATGATAACTGCATCATAATCACCTGTTGCAATCCTCGCACAGAATCGTTTTCTGCGTGCCGGCTCAAAATCCTTTTCAGTTGCAGCAAGAATATTTGCCCCCGGATACAGACGTAAAAAATCCCCTGCCCACTGTTCTGTCAGATGGTTTGGAACAACAAAAAGCGACTTGTGGCACAGTCCCAGCCTCTTCGATTCCATCGCAGAAGCAATCATCTCAAAGGTCTTTCCCGCGCCCACACAGTGTGCAAGCAGCGTATTGTCTCCATACATGACATGTGCTACTGCATTCAGCTGGTGAGGCTTCAGCTCCACATCAGGTGTCATTCCCGGAAACTTGAGATGTGATCCGTCATACGTTCTCGGTCTTGAAGAGTTGAATAGCTCATTGTATTTTTTTACAAGTACCTCCCTTCTTTCCGGATCCCTGAATATCCAGTCCTTGAACGCCTCCTTTAATGCATCCTGTTTCTGCGATGCAAGCATTGTCTGCTCCCTGTTTATTACACGCTTTTCGCTGCCGTCAGGCTGAAGTATCCTGTCATAGACTTTTACATCCTTAAGGTTCAGCGTATTCTCAAGTATCTGATAAGCATTAATTCTGCCGGTTCCGTATGTTCCTGTGACAAGGGGATTATATGAATCTGCATTCTTTCCTTTTATATTCCATTCACAGTTAATCGGGGCAAATTTTACTGCCACCCACTCCCTTGAAAACAGTCTCTGCGGTGTATGTAGCACATCTTTCATAAACTGCTCTATATACTCTGCGTTAATCCATGTAGCCCCAAGCCTCACTTCTATCTCTGATGCTGTAAGAGGTTTTGGCATTGCCTTTTTAAGATATTCCACATTATCGGAATATGATACATCCCCCTGTAATGCTTTTTCTGCAGAAATTAGTTTCTTTCTTATGTTACCAGAAAGATATTCCTCTGAAGTCTGCCAGGTACCGGATTCCGGCACCTTAAAAATAATGCCCTTAAGGTCACTTATTATTTCCTCCCGGCTTTTTGTGGTAAGCCCTTCCATATATTCAAGGTCAACAGCTGCTTTTTCTCCCATCGAAACGGACAGTGCCTCAACAGATGTATCCACATGTGTAACAGGGACAGCCTTTCTGATTGTTCTTTTGCTAAACATATCTGCTTTGCCCACAACCTTTCCGTCATCATCAGTCTCCTCTAGTGATGATATAAGGCTGTAGCCTGCGTCTTCCCTGAATGCGGTCTGGTTGGTCCTGGAATTTAAGTACCCGAACTTTTTAACGAAGCCGTCGTAAACATTGTTGAGCCTTGCCTGTGATGCCCTGATTTCTTCATCGGACGCATCATCAAGCTGTAATTCAATAAGCTCTGACACGCTGTCCCGCACATCAATCAGGCCTTTCATGCGCTCAGCTGTTTTTTCCGGAATGTCCAGTGGTCGCATTATTGAGTTTTCCCTGTAGTATATTTTTCCATTTACTGAACAGTAGGAGAAATTTTTAACTCCTGCCTCTGCAGGTATGCTTTCATCCTCAAGCTCTTCATCAGATATTTCAGTATCATCAATGGAAATTTCGCCACGTATCATCTGTACAGCCTGTCTGAGCCTGTCTGCCAGTGAAGTGCCGGATTCCGGTACGCAGGCACTCTCCATTCCATGAGGACCGCTTACAATTTCCATTTTACCAAGCACCATGTGCGGGTTGTTAACGAAATAGCTGTTCATCTCTATTCCGTTTTCATCTGTGCCGAGATGTATCCAGTCCTCATCAATATCAAGATATGCTTCTCTTTTCTTTAGAAAGATAATATCGGATGTTACAGATGTTCCGGCATTCTTAAATGCATCGTTTGGAAGCCTTATGGCACCTAAAAGCTCTGCACGCTGTGAAATGTATTTTCTTACGGCTGGATTCGCTTTGTCCATCGTACCCTTGCTTGTGATAAAAGCTATCACTCCGCCCGGACGCACCTTATCGAGAGTCTTGGCAAAGAAATAATCGTGTATATAGAAATTGTGTTTGTCATATGACTTATCCAGAACTTTATACTGGCCAAACGGCACGTTTCCTATGGCCACATCAAAAAAATCATTCTGAAAATCTGTCTTTTCATAGCCCTTGACTTCAATGTGTGCATCAGGATATATAAGCTGTGCCATCTTTCCTGTAACAGGATCAAGCTCAACTCCGTATAGTTTTGATGCATTCATATCTGCAGGCAGCCCTGCAAAGAAATTACCTATTCCCATGGATGGTTCAAGTATATTTCCCTTTGTAAAGCCAAGGTTGCGGAGTACATCATACATTGCATTTATGACTGCTGTGTCAGTAAAATGTGCATTAAGTGTGCTCGCCCTTGCACTGTCATATTCAGTGGTTGTCAGCAGGCTTTTTAATATGCCGTATTCTTCTGACCATGAAGCATTTTCAGGATCAAATATTTCCGGTATTCCTCCCCATCCAAGATATGCGGACATAATTGTCCTCTCATCGGCTGTTGCAGGACGTTTTTCATTTTCTATCTGCTTGAGGATTTTGAGTGCTGAAATGTTACGCTGTGCTTTCTGCCTCTTAGTAAGTGTGGATGCATCAGTTTCTGCCAAAACTAAAAGAGCAGTGTAATCAGCTGCTCTTTCGGTAAAATCTTCATTATTCTGTTGTTCTGCATTATCATTTTGTTCAGCCTCTGTTTCATCTAATGCCTCTGGCTGAGTATCATTTTCCGTCTTATCAGGCTCTATATTTGTTAAGTCTGTAAAGCTGAGCTGCTCTGGTGCCTCTGATTTATATTTATCCGTGAACTGCTCCTGCATTTCTGTTGTTTGAGAAATATTATCTGATTCCTCAGCTTCCGGAATAATATCATTATTCTGTCTGTCACGGCTTTTGTACTCACCGGTTAGTATAAGGGTTCCGATTTCCTGTTCAACGCTGCTCCATGACAGTGTGCCTTCTACTTCGCCCTGCTCATCACGCCACTGGAAACGTATGCCCCGAGAACCATATGTGTCATATCCATGAAGCCCCATGCCGTCAACCGGCCAGCTCGCCCCGCCAAGTCCGTATTCCTTTTTGATAAGTGCTGTTCTTTTACCAGCCTCCATCTCATTCTGGAAAATCTGTACGACTCTGTCAAAGCCCCCTTCAAAGCCGGTTCCACGGAGCATGACCTGTCTTATATAGTCATGAGGTATATAATCAGCTTTCCGCGGATTCAGATAGCCGTATTTTTCTACCTTTATGCGCTGCTCATCCTCTGTAGGCAGCTCTGGCATGAAATACAATCCGGTGCCGGATTCCGGTACATACTCATCCTCATCGGTACCGGATTCCGGTACAATTTCATTTTCTATAAAGTGTAGATCACTGTATCCCTCACTATTTCCTCTGCCCTGTTCTGGATGCTGTTCATCATTCGTATCCATTTCAGCTGGTCCTGCATCTTCAGCTGCTCTGTCACGCCTTCCTGTTCTTTCATCTGCGGCACGATTCTGTCCATCTCGTCCTGTGCTCTCTTCTGTACCTTTAGGCAGTGTTCCTGAAGTTCGCCGAACATTAGCATCGTATCGAACTTCGCCCTGTAATTCTTTTTGAGCCAGGTCCTGTGCATAAGTCCGAATTTCGTCAGCGGCTCCTGTGGTTCCTTGTTCGGTATAAGGTTCGGTATCTCGTAATCCCCTGCTTTGATGTATTCGAGTTCCATATGTTTTCTCCTCCCTCTCTGCACTTTTACGCTTTAAAGCATTATAGTCCACACTGGGGTCCCTGTCAATACCATGCACCCTATCATATGTTAAAACTGCAATTCCAACTTCACGCAGCGCCTGCTGTGCTGCATCCGTCATGCGTGAGGAAAGCTCACAGAAATCACTTTCAGGCATGTCCTTTATAAATGACATATCATAATCAGGAAAACCGCCTGTCGATAAGCCCATTCTTTCCTTTATCATCCGGTTAAGGCCGTACCTGAAAAAAATCCTGACGTTTCTGCGGTACTCATCCATCTTGTATTTTTCTTCATCAAGTTCAATTAAAGGACTGTTGTCAGACGAATACTTTTCCTGTGCAATATCAGCTGCATACTCATCAGCCAGATATTCCACAAGATAATCCATTGTATGTTCTATAGATGGCTGCTTTGTGTCATATTTATCAGTCTGCGGCTGTAATCCATATACTTTCACCAGACGATTCTGTATCGTTTCAGTGTGATATGGTTTTCGTATCCACAGTCTCGGCAGATGTCCTCCCATTTTAGGTACAACACTGGCTACATCCCATACATACTTAAGTTTTCTGCTGTTGCTTTCATCAATAAGGGCAATGCCGCGGTTGCCCTTCTTAATCCAGCAGCCCATTTTAGAGTTCCATATGTTCATTGTAGCACATGCAACAGCATCAGGCCGCTGTGCATATATGAGAATCTGATCCATGAAACGGTACCTGTACACACGTGATGCATGTTCAAGAAAATCGTTCCAGGCATTTAAGTCTTGTCTGATGCGCGACTGTGTTTCATGAGCCAGCGCCTTAACTTCATATAGCTTCATTGGCTGTCACCTCGGATAAATGCTAGATTTCAGGTTTTATATTTTTTTCGTAAGAAATATTTCTTGATTCCTGCGGAATAATATCAAGCTTATTACGCGTTACCATTTCTATTGAGTTCTCTTTCCTGTCGTACATATACACCTGGTTTGAAAGCCTTTCAGACGGACTGACAACATCCATGTTTGTCTGCTGGATGAAAGCAGAAAGGTCATCGCAGTCAGGCACCATCCTTGCATCCATGGCAAGCACTTCGTGCGTGCTTGACGGAATGATGATCAGATTTCCTTCCACATGGTCGGACAGTTCCTTAAATACCTCTGTGTTAAGCAATACTGTTGCACCATTATTTGAAGTATTCTGAACGATCCACGGATATCCGTCAGACAGTCTGCTTGCATCCCCTCCTAATAAGTCTGAAATCTGCTCATCGCTCATTCCTCTGGCTTTAAGCTGGCCATACACATAATCAAACAGGTTGGTTACATTCACCTCAAAAAGTCTGGACATATTTTTTTCTGCCGTATCAAAAAGTTCCGTCTCTGACATTCCAAGCGCAGCTGCAATTTCATTATTTACCATAATAGTTTTTGACAGGCCGTCATGATCAGACAGACATATGTTATATGAAACAGTCAGGTCATTCAGCTGTCTTGTCGGACACCCTGCCAGCCTTTGCGCATTAGCTTTCGTATTTGAAATTTCATAAATGATATTTTGCCTGAATCCCTCATCCAGTACATCCTGGTATTCATTCTCCGGTGCTTCATCATATGCCAGCAGTACAGTGTCTGCAGCATTCTTTGTAACAAGTTCAATATCCTCTGACAGTTTGTAGTCCTCATACAGCTGTGTCAGATTAATTACGGGACACACATTTGTATCTTCTTTTCTTACTACAAGTCCGTCATAATCCATGCCATTTACTTTTTTCACGCGCTGCAAATAAAGTTCTGAATTCTGAAACTCCGGTGGCAGATAGTCAAGTACCGCATTTTCCACAACATCCTTAAAAATTTCATATTTCATCATTATTTTTCATCCTCCTTTATCTCAGTCTCTGCAGTCTTTTTCAGATATGCAATCAGCCTGTCAGTCTCATGTTCATCAATCCTGTGCTGCATCTCCATCAGATAAATTTTTTCGTTCATGTTCCATTCTCCTTTAAATTTTTATATATTTTTGTTAAACGTGCCGGATTCCGGTACGCGGCTAACCTGTTTTGTTTTTCTGCCGGTAAACTCCTGTTCAGTCTTTTTAATTCTTCTTAACATGCGCAGTTCCTTTCCAAGTTCCTTTATCTCTTGTGAAAGTCTTTCCATATCTTTTTTTGAAATATCATCATCCGGCAGATATTCCTTGAGCTGTTCATATTCATCCTGAAGGGCTTCAAAAGCTTCATCACTGATATCAGGATTCTTCAATTCGTTTTCTATCTGCTCTTTTCTGTCAAGCTGTTTTTTCTGTCCACTGTCCAATGCCTCTGAAGCATCCTTTTTATTCCACTTTTCCCTTTTAAGTGAATTTATCATTTCTTCAAGCCTGCATTCCCTGTCCTGTATGTTATTCATGGTTTTTAAACTGTTCTTTTTAATGTATGAGCACTCATCGAGAAGCCTGTCTATGGCCATAATGTCTCTTCTGACCCCTTTCGTTACTGCATATGGATTAGGCAGCCTGTAAAAGCTTACAGCCTGATAAAGCCTTCGGTATGTGCCTGTGTTTTTGTATATTTCATCAATGGATGCAAGCTTCTCTTTTTTCTCAAGATTTTCAGCAATTTCTTCATACATCCTGCTTCCGCTTTTCTGCTTTATGCGTTTTGCTATTTCCTCCGGCGAATATCCAGATGGCATGTTATAGCTTCTTCTTCTGTGTTTTTTTCCGGCATCGTCCGTGTATGTGTATGTAAAATAAGTCGCGTTCTTCTTCGACTTTCCGGCTCTTACTGAATATCCTGCCATCTTCATATGCTCCATGAACTCCGGCAGTGTATCAGAATGTTTTAAGGCAAGGTCAATGTCTGCTCTTATCACATGTGTCCAGTTCATTCTGCCGTTTTTCTTTTCGTTCCATTCTGCATATGAGAGCCCTTTCTTTTTATTCTCTTCAAATTTCAGCGGCTTAAGGCCATGCTCCATGCATATTTCATCCGTAACCGGCTGTATATATCTTTCCCAGTCACCATTTTCATATCTGTATTTGTATCCATCAGTTCTGCTCACGGAATTAAAAATAAGGTGCGAATGGATATGATTTTTGTCCGTATGCGTTGCAAAAACATAATCATAGTTTTCGCCAAGATACTTTTTTGCAAACTCTTTTGTAATTTCAT
>ENA-UEQW01003813-UEQW01003813.1-human-gut-metagenome-genome-assembly--contig:-NODE-3813-length-10104-cov-5.452578_pt1 | contig 10104 bp, 10 predicted proteins | sample MGYA00242947_ERZ507947 | MGnify/ENA primary metagenome ERZ507947 (study PRJEB26167, sample SAMN06115421) | human gut metagenome | host: Homo sapiens | place: China:Guizhou | collected 2015-03-17... | reverse complement strand
GGGAAGGCCCCTCGTCCTTTCTCTCGGGGGTTTAAGGGGGATACTCTCTTTCGAGAAAGAGAGTATCCCCCTTCTCCGTGCAGCGCCAGTGGCGCTGCTTTCCCGGTTCCGCGCATCGCGCGGATCAGCCAGAGCCCCTTTGGGCACAAAAAAAGAGCCATCCGAAAGGATGGCTCTCATTTTCGCTCGATTAGCCAACGCTGTTGAGCTTCAGGGTCAGCGCGCTCTTCTTGTGCGCGGCGTTATTCTTGTGCAGAATACCCTTAGCAGCAGCCTTATCGACAGACTTCACTGCGACCTTGTAAGCGCTCTCGGCCTCGGTGCGATTGCCTTCAGCGGCAGCCGCCTCGAACTTCTTGAGTGCGGTCTTCAGTGCGGACTTGTCGGCCTTGTTGCGCTCATTACGCACACCAGACACCTGAACGCGCTTCTTGGCAGACTTAATATTCGGCAAACCAAACACCTCCTCCGGTTGGAATTCGCGCCGGCGGACAAAAAATCCACCGTGCAGAATGGTATTTTAGCAAAGAATGCAAGAAATTGCAAGCATTTTTTCAAAATTTTCTGATTTTTTTGTATGACACAAAACTTTGTGGATAAAATAGGGAAGGAAAACAAGATTTAGTAAAAGGAGAGAGGCAGAATGCTCCAATACCGCACCGATCTTGCCATGGAGGCGCACGAGCTGCTCTGCGCGAGAAGCCGCGCGCAGACGCTCTCCGGCGTGGACAGCCGGACGGTTTTTCGCCGCGGGTGCAGCGTGACGAGCGTGCGCATCGACACCGAGGGCGCGGCGCGCCAGCTTGGCAAGCCCCGCGGGCGGTATGTGACGCTCGACCTCTCGCCGCTGCAAAAAAACGCGGACGATCTGCTCGAGCGCGCGTCGCGCGCCGTGGGGGCGGAACTCAGGGCGCTGCTCGGCGAGAATGTGAAAAGCGTGCTCGTCGCGGGACTCGGCAACGCGAATATGACGCCGGACGCCATCGGGCCGAGGAGTGCGGAGCACGTGCTCGTGACGCGCCACCTGCGGCAAAACGGCGCGTTTTCCGCATTTTGCTCTGTCAGCGTGCTGACACCGGGGGTTTTGGGCCGGACGGGCATTGAGGCGATGGAGACACTGCGCGGCACGGTGCGCGCGGTGCAGCCCGACGCGGTCATCGCGATTGACGCGTTCGCGTCCCGCTCGCTCATGCGGCTCTGCTCCACGGTGCAGCTCTCTGACACGGGCATCGTCCCAGGCAGCGGCGTGGGCAATCACAGGTGTCCCCTCAGCCGCGACACGCTCGGCGTGCCGGTCTACGCCATCGGCGTTCCCACGGTCGTCGACGCGGCGACGCTGACGCTCGACGTGCTCGAAGAGGCCGGAAAGTCGGACGTCGATCCCGCCGCCCTGCGCGGCCACGAGACCGTTATGGTCACGACGCGCGACATCGACGCGCAGATCCGCGAGCTTTCCCGCGTCATCGGCTACGGCATCGACCTTGCGCTCCAGCCGCTCGATTTTTCCGAGCTCTGCGCGCTCATGGGCTGAAAATGTGCAAAATTTCCGGTGGTATTCATAATTTGTTTACAACCGATTCAAACTTTAGCCAAGATTGACTGGTATCTTAATACTTGCAAAGGGGAACTCCCCCCGATGTGATTTTCTCCCTCCTAAAAATACACACACAACACAGCAAGAAGCCCTCGCCTCTCCCGGCGGGGGCTTTTTGTTTCCTTTTTTCTCTTTTTCGCACAAGTGCAAAGGAAGCTGCGGCACTGGTGCCGCGGGGAGAGCAGCGCTTGGCGCTGCACGGATAAAGGGGGATACTCTCTTTCGAGAAAGAGAGTATCCCCCTTACTGCGCACCCTGCGGCACGCAGGGAACAAAGTGCAGAGCACCGCGCTGCCAAAAATCCCGCCTTTCAGCAAAGAAAAAAGAACGCCTCTTCCGAGGCGTTCTTCTTATTTTTGCGAAAGTAAAATTTACAGATACTTCTGCATGCCGTCAGTGGCGAGGGCGGGGTCGCCGGAGACGGAGATGGTGAACTTGACGCCGGTGGCGTTGCTGAAGCGCTCGAGCTCGTTCAGGAAATCGTCGGCCGCCTGGTTGCACTCGCCGCCGGTGATCTTGAACAGGTTGTCGATGAAGATGTGGGAAATATCATAATTGCCCGCGTACAGGCCGAACAGGAAGCCGCGCAGGGCCTCGTAGTTGGACAGGTCGTACTCGTAGGCAGAGATCAGACGAACGTGATAGTGCAGGTCAAAGGTCATGGTAGACTTTGCTTCGACGCAGACGACGCTGCCGTTATCCTCCTGCGCAGTGGTATTGATCATTTCGATCAGCTTCTTGGTCTTACCGGTGCCCTTTTCACCCATGATGAGTCTGACCATAGAAATCACTCCTTTCAATAGATCCCCGCCTCTTTTGCGGGGGATGGTCTTTCTGATGGCATCAGCATAGCATAAATGAAACAAATTTGCAATGCTGAATGGAAAGTTTCAGGTTTATTCAAAAAATTCAGCGCAGGCGCTTACGCAGCTCCTCGCCCATTTCCTCGTATCCGGGCTTGCCGAGCAGCGCGAACATGTTCTTTTTATAGGCCTCCACGCCCGGCTGGTCGAAGGGGTTGACGCCGAGCAGATAGCCGCTCAGCCCGCAGGCGTATTCAAAGAAGTAAATGAGCTGGCCCATCGTGCGGGCGTTGTTCTCATCGAGGTTCAAAATGATGTTCGGCACGCCGCCCTCGACATGGGCGAGCAGCGTCCCGTCCATGGCCTGACGGTTGATGAAGTCCATCGTCTTTCCCGCAAGGAAGTTGAGCCCGTCGCCATTCGCTTCGTCAAAGGGGACGACCATCTGCTGCTCCGCGGGCGCAAAGCGCACAACGGTCTCCATCAGCATACGCTCGCCCTGCTGGATGTACTGGCCCATCGAGTGGAGGTCGGCGGTGAAGTCGACGCTCGCGGGGAAGAGGCCCTTTTCCTCCTTGCCCTCGCTCTCGCCGTAGAGCTGCTTCCACCACTCGGCCATGAAGCGGAACGCGGGCTCGAAGCACGCGAGAAGCTCCACCTTCTTGCCCTGACGGTAGAGCTCGTGGCGCATGGCAGCGTACTGCCAGGCGGGATTGCTGTAATCGTTTTTCGCGCAGAGCGACATCATCTCCTGCGCGCCGCCCATGAGTTCATCCAGATCAACGCCCGCGACGGCGATGGGGAGAAGACCAACGGCGGTGAGCACGCTGTAGCGTCCGCCGATGTTGTCGGGCACGACGAATTCCTCGTATCCCTCCTGATCGGCGAGGGACTTGAGCGCGCCTTTGTGCGCGTCGGTCGTGGCGTAGATGCGCTTCGCGGCTTCGGCCTTGCCGTATTTCTTTTCGAGCTTTTCGCGGAAGAAGCGGAACGCGACGGCGGGCTCGGTCGTCGTGCCGGACTTCGAGATGACGTTGACGGAGAAATCGTCGTCGCCGATGAGCTCCGTCACCTCGCGCAGCGCGTCGGAGGAGAGGCCGTTGCCGATAAAGTAGATGTTCGGCGTGGACTTCTTCTTTAAGTTATAGTTCGGGGAGCAGAGGCATTCGATGACGCCGCGCGCGCCGAGATAGCTGCCGCCGATGCCGATGACGACGAGCGCCTTGGAATCGCCCTGAATCTTCTTCGCCGCGGCGAGGATGCGGGCGTACTCGCCTCTGTCATAGTCGCGCGGGAGCGTGACCCAGCCGATGAAATCAGAGCCCTTTCCGCCGCCGTTTTGCAGCCAGCCCGCCGCGCGTTCGAGACGCGGGCGCAGTGCCGCTTCATACGGCAACGAGAGAAACGATGCGGCATGGGAGATATCAATTGACAGCATAAAAATAGCCTCCTGCGATCAAAAATTCTTGCTTGCATTGTAGCACACGGCAAAAAAAGAAACAAGCGCAAAGCGGGGAAAAACGGGAGGCAAACACCGCGCTGCCGTCCAGAAACCGTGAAAACTGTGGAAAGCGGCAAAAAACGGTTCGCTTTACCGCTCCATCTTTGTAAAGTGCGTGCATTTACTGTCACACGCTATTGTGTTATCGTGTTACCACACTAAATCAAACGGCCGAGCGCCGGAACTTACAGGAGGAAGAAACGATGAAAAAATTCTTAGCAATGGCGCTTGCCGCCGTGATGGTACTGGCCCTTGCCGCCTGCGGCAGCAAGAACGACACCGCCGACGATACCGGTGATGCGCAGGACGCGCAGGGCGGCGAGACGCAAAAGCTGATCGTCGGCTTTGATGCCGAGTTCCCGCCGTTCGGTTTCATCGCCGCCGACGGCACGTACGACGGCTTTGACCTCGCAATGGCCAAGGAGCTGTGCGCGCGCCTCGGCTGGGAGTACGAGGCCGTGGCCATCGACTGGAACAGCAAGGACGCCGAGCTTTCGAGCGGCACGATCAACTGCATCTGGAACGGCTTTACCTACACCGGCCGCGAAAATGACTACACGTTCTCCGACCCCTATGTGGATAACTCCATCGTGATGGTCGTGAAGGCCGGCAGCGGCATTACCTCGCTCGCGGACCTCGCCGGTAAGAGCGTGATGGCGCAGGCCGCATCCTCCGCGGTCGACGCGATCAACGAAAACGAGGACTTCAAGGCGTCGCTCAAGGAGGTCGTGGAGCTGGGCGACTACAACATGGGCTTTATGGACCTCGCCCAGGGCACGGTGGACGCCGTGGCCGCTGACCTCGGCGTTGCGCAGTATCAGATCGCGAACAACGACGGCGACTACGTCATCCTTGACGAGCCCCTCTCCACCGAGCAGTACGCCATCGGCTTCCTCAAGGGCAACACCGAGCTGCGCGACGCGGTGAACGCTGAGCTTCTCAAGATGGCCGAGGACGGCACCATGCTGGAGATCGCGCAGAAGTACGTCGATCAGGGTCTCGTGCTCGACAGCCTGTGCCTTATCAACAAGTAAAAACGTTTACCTCGGGCGACTGTAAAAACCAATTATAACTCATAGGCGCCCATCCTCTTCTCAGGGAGGGAGCGGGGGCGAAAGCCCCCGCTTTTTCCCGCTTATGACCGAATAAGGGAGAATCATTCCATGACTGTATCCACGATGCTTTCGCTATTATCCGAGGGCTTTGTCACATCGCTTTTGATCTTCGTGCTGACGCTGCTATTCTCGATGCCGCTGGGCCTTGCGGTGATGTTTGGCCGCCGCAGCAGATTGACGCCGCTGCGCGGCTTCATCAAGGCGTATATCTCCATCATGCGCGGAACGCCGCTGATGCTGCAGCTGATGGTCGTCTTCTACGGGCCGAAGCTCCTGCTTGGCGTCACGGTGCCGGGCAACTGGCGCTTCACGGCGGTCATCGTCGCGTTCGTCATCAACTATGCGGCGTATTTTGCCGAGATCTACCGCGGCGGCATCGAGTCCATCCCGCGCGGGCAGTATGAGGCCGCGCAGGTGCTTGGCTACACCAAGGCGCAGACGTTTTTCAAGATCATCCTGCCGCAGATGGTCAAGCGCGTTATCCCTGCGGTGACGAACGAGGTCATCACGCTCGTCAAGGACACGTCGCTCGCGTCCGTCATCGGCACGGTGGAGATGTTCACGCGCGCCAAGCAGATCGTTGCCTCGCCGAATACGCCGGGCATGCTGGCGCTGGTGGCGGCGGGTGTCTTCTACTATGTCTTCAACTATGTGGTCGCCTTCGCCATGGAAAAATGGGAGCAGGCGCTGCGCTATTACCGCTAAAGGGAGGGGAGAGCAATGGCAGTTTTTGAAATGCGGAACGCCAGAAAGGCGTTCGGCTTGCTCGAAGTCTTAAAGGGCGTGTCGCTCAAGGTGGAAAAGGGCGAGGTCGTGTCGATCATCGGTCCCTCGGGCGGCGGCAAGTCGACGATGCTGCGCTGCGCGACGCTGCTTGAAACGATGGACTCCGGCACGCTCGCGTATGGCGAAAACGTCGCAGCGCGCGAGGAAAACGGCAAAAGCGTCTACGCCGGAAAAGCCGCGCTCGCGCAGGTGCGGCGGCAGTTCGGGCTGGTGTTCCAGCAGTTTGACCTCTTCCCGCACTACACAGTGCTGAAAAACGTCTGCGACGCGCCGATCTCGGTGCAGAAGCGCGATAGAGCCGAGGTCGAGGCCGAGGCCATGGCGCTGCTCGACAAAATGGGACTAAAAGGCAAGGAAAACGCCTATCCCTATCAGCTCTCGGGCGGGCAGCAGCAGCGCGTGGCCATCGCCCGCGCGCTCGCGATGAAGCCGGAAATTCTCTTTTTCGACGAGCCGACCTCCGCGCTCGATCCGCTTTTGACCGGCGAGGTGCTGCGCGTCATCCGCTCTCTTGCCGACGAGCACATGACGATGGTCATCGTGACGCACGAGATGCCCTTTGCCCGCGCCGTGAGCGACCGCGTCGTGTTTTTAGACGGCGGCGTCATCGTAGAGCAGGGCAGCCCCGAGCAGGTCTTCGAAAATCCGCAGCAGGAGCGGACCAAGGAATTCTTGCAGTCTTACCGCGAGACGAGCAGCGCTCAGGCGTAGTAATTCACGAGCAGGTCGACGACCGCACCGTAGCTCTGCGTGCCGAGTTCATCGCCGTAGGATTTGATCATCTTATCATTGAGCGACTGGGTGACGGTGGCCGTGAGGCCCTTGTACTGCGCCCAGTAGGCGCTGTTGCAGCGCAGATCGAGCACGATCTCGTCGGGAAGCGAATCGCGAATCTGCTGCCATGCGTCGGGGTCGACGCGGTACAGCGCGTTGCCGAGGTGAATGTAGCCGAGCATCCAGCCCGCATAGTTGTAGTTTGCGTCGTCGCAGCGCGTGCAGGCGAGGACCGCAAGGAAGTTGCTTTGCTGCTCGGACGAAATCCCGCGCTGGTGCGAGAGCTCGTGCGCGCAGGTCGAGGCCAGCAGCATCGCGGGCGAGTCCATGTTCACGTTTGACTCGCCCGTGAACGGAAAGTAGAAGCCCGTGAAGTTCATCGCGCTCATGATCTTCGAAAAGAAAATGCCCTTGGGCTTCTGGTCCGGCATGTCGAGGAACGGAAATTCGTCGTACAGGCAGTCATACACCGTGTCGGCGTAGTTAAGAATCTCCTGCCGGTCGGCGGTGAAGAGGCCGTTTTCGTCGCGCGCGATGTGCGTCGACGCCTCGGCAAGATGGTCCGCGAAATACTGCGTGACGCGGACTAAGTCTTCATACGCGACGGGCTCGGGCGAAAGGCCGCTTCTGTCGCAGAAGTCGTCCGCATAGTAGTTTGCGCCCCAGAGAAGCGAGAACGCGGCGCAGACCGTGAGAAACAAGTCGAGCACGAAGAGCGCGCAGCGGTACGCGGCGCGCCCTTTTTGGCGCGACTTTATAAGATAGCGCACCATCAGCACGAGCAGCACGACCGCCGTGATCGCCGCGAGCACATACAGAAGCTCCGCGACCGAAAACGGCAGCGCCGCGCACGCGCGGCCTAAGAATTGCTCGAAGGGCAGCGTGACCGAATAGACCCAGAAATTGACGGCCGCGCGGTTTCCGCGGAAAAGATAGAAAAGCACAAGGACTGCGCCGCAGGCGAAAAGCCAGCGGTGCAGTCCTTTGTTGTCACGGTACAGGGTTTTCATGGGGAGATCAGTCCTTTTTTTCATCCGGAGAGGCGAGCGGCGCGGGGGCGAACATCGCGTCGTCCGTCACGCCCTTTTTCGTGAGGCTGCGGTTCGTGAACCAGTTCACAAGCGAGCTGATGCACGCGAAGATCGGAACGCCGAGGAACATGCCGAGCACCCCGCCGAAGCCGCCGCCGACCACGATGGCCACGATGACCCAGAAGCTCGAAATGCCGGTGGATTTGCCGAGGATCTTCGGCCCCAGAATATTGCCGTCAAACTGCTGCAATGCGATGATGAAGAGAATGAAATAAAGGCACTGCTTGGGGCTGACGAGCAGGATGAGGAATGCGCTCGGAATGGCGCCGAGAAACGGGCCGAAGATCGGAATGATGTTCGTCACGCCCACGAACACCGAAATAATTGGCGTATACGGGAACTTGAAGATCGAGCAGCAGATGAAGCAGAGGATGCCGATAATGAGCGAGTCGAGCAGCTTTCCGCGCACGAAGCCGCTGAAGATACGGTCAGCCTCGGCCACGGCGTGCAGCGTGCGGCGGTACGGCGTTTCGGGCAGAATGGCGTAGAGGATCTTCTTCGACTGCTTGGCAAAGCTCTCCTTGCGCGCGAGCAGATAGACCGAGATCATCATGCCGATGAGAAGGTTCTTGAGGAAGATGACGACGCTCCAGATGCCGCCGGTCACGGCGACGATCGCGACCTGCGCCTGCGGGATGACCGTGTCGGTGACCCACTTGACGAGCTTATCGTAGTAGCCGTTGAGTGCGGAGAGCAGCTGGTCGGAGTAGATGTCGTCGGAGAAGATCGCCTGATTCTCCACAAGGCTGTTGACCCAGTTGTAGACGGTTTTATAATAGCTTTCAAAGTTGTCGGCCAGTGTCTTCGTGCTGTCGACCAGCTCGGGGATGAGGATGCTGAACATCAGGTAGATGAGGGCGATGACGCAGATCCACGTGACGAGGATGCTCAGCCCCCGGACGAGCGAGGACTTGACCTTCGGCAGCCCCTTTTGGATATACCGGTCGAAAAAGTCGACGATGGGGGCGAGAAGGTACGCGAACGCAAGGCCGTAGATGACCGGCGAGAGCACGCTCATCAGCTTGTCGAAAAAGTCCAGCAGCACGCGGGACTGGAAAAACGTGTCGTAAAACATCAGCACCGCGCAGGCCGAGACGATCAGCGTCACGCCGAGGTGAAGATAGGTTTTGTTCTGCTTCATGGGCTCCCCCTTTTTTTGGGCAAAATGCGTTAAATGACTGCTAAAAAGATACCAAAAACAGCTTACTATTTTTTGCCGGGAATTGCAACCGCTCATTTCGTGTGTTATGATAATCTTTACTCTCTGTTAATGAAGATGAACAGAACTTGACTTTTTTGGCAGAGGGTGATTTTGACCGACAGGGCGCAGGGTGCTTTGCCGGTCTGATGCTGTGAAGAGCAAACGAGGAGGGACCCATGGACGACAAAAAGCTGCTCTTTATCGTCAATCCCCGCGCGGGAAAGACCAAATCCCTCGCGCCGCTGTTTGACGCCGCCGCGATCTATTCCGAGGCGGGCTATCTCGTCTCCGTGCGCAAGACCACGCATCGCGGAGAAGCGACGGAGCTCGCCGAATCGCTCGGGCCGGAATTCGACGTCGTCGTCTGCCACGGCGGCGACGGCACGCTCAACGAAACGGTGAACGGTGTGATGCGCATTCCGCGAGAATACCGCCCGCTCGTGAGCTATCTGCCCGGCGGCAGCACGAACGACTTTGCCGCGAGCCTGAACATCTCGTCGAACCCCGCCGAGGCGGCGGCCTCCGCCATGCGCATGAAGCCGAGATCTCTCGATGTGGGCAAATTCGGCGAGCGGAACTTCGTCTATGTCGCGTCGTTCGGCGCGTTCACGAAAACGACCTACACCGTCCAGCAGGATATCAAGAATATGTTCGGGCACTTTGCCTACTTACTCGAGGGTGTCAAGAATCTCGACACGCTCTGCCCGTACCGCATGAAGATCACGGCGGACGGCGAGGTCTTCGACGGGGAATATCTCTTCGGTGCGATCAGCAATTCGACGTCGATCGCGGGGCTGATGAAGCTCTCGCCCGACGAGGTGTCGTTCGACGACGGCAAGTTCGAGCTGCTGCTAGTGCCCGTGCCGAGAACGCCCGCGGCGATGCAGGCGCTCATTTTAGCGCTCATCAACAAGGACTACTACGACTCCGAGGGGCTCATCTTCCGCCACGTCAAGCACGTGACGGCGGAGACGGCCGAGGACATTCCCTGGACGCTCGACGGCGAATACGCCCCCGGTGTGCCGAAAATCGAGATCGGCATTGAGGACAACGGGATACAGATGATGATCTGAGCCTGTGCAGAGGCTGAGAAACGCGCGGCGTCGCCGCGCGTTTCTCTTTTACTCGCTCGTGAGCTGGTAAACGCCCTCTGTATTGCCGAGCAGATACTGCGCAAATTCCACAGCCTGCGTGTCGGCCCCACCGTAGCGCACACCGTCTCCATCGTAGAGCCGCAGC
>ENA-UEQW01003805-UEQW01003805.1-human-gut-metagenome-genome-assembly--contig:-NODE-3805-length-10114-cov-4.491382_pt1 | contig 10114 bp, 17 predicted proteins | sample MGYA00242947_ERZ507947 | MGnify/ENA primary metagenome ERZ507947 (study PRJEB26167, sample SAMN06115421) | human gut metagenome | host: Homo sapiens | place: China:Guizhou | collected 2015-03-17... | reverse complement strand
CAGTGCAGTTGTCGGGCGTCCTACGCAGTCACGTCAGAGTGCTGCCCAATACCAAGTAATGAACAGGAGATCGGCGTGAGGTCTCCTCTCGCTATCAGTGAATTCGTAGTCGTAAACGATGAATCTGGGCTCGTACGCGGGGAGGGAGTCGATCATCTGTTCCCACGTCTCCTCTCTGGGAGCCTGCGCATGATTCGCGATCAAAACCACTCACTTCTCTCTCGATAACGATCGTTTCGACGCCGTCGACTTTATCAATTTTGTACACAATGTATCTGCAGTACTTGCGAAGTCTGAGCTTATCGTACATCAGGGAGCATTCGTCAGTGCAACCAATTCCAGACTAGATAAATGAGTCTCTTTCCGAAACGAAAGGCTACCATGGCTTAACGGCGCGGTTTGAATAAGATTTTGATCAAATGCAACTCTGGCATGCGCAGTTGTTCAACGGACAAATATACTTATCAAGACTCGGTTGTCAACCCTGCCAAATCGCGAATTCGAGGCCAAACAAAACGACACAGAAACTATTCACTACTAAAGAGACTACTTCTTGTACGTCACGATCTGTGACTGACTCTCGCGCGCTTCGTTCCACATGCTCGCGAACAACCGGACGTCCTACCGTGAAAGCGCTGCAAAACAACTACCGGCTTCTTGGACAAGTACTCCAGGAACGGCGACATCTCCAACAGCTCCCGGTCCTCAAAGTTGTCAATGAACGGAGTGCACTCGATCCCGTTCTTCGGCTGAAACTTGTAGCTCGTCTTGCTGTTGTCTATCATCACCACGGACTGCAGCTCCCGACCCAGCAGCCCCAAATCCTTCACGAACACGCCGTCCGAGTTCACGCAGTGCTCTCGGAACAGGCGGTAGGCGATGCGGTGGTTCGGATCCATCTGGTCCAGCAGGGGGTCGGCGTACTACCAATCAGCGAGAGTCCGCGGAACTACCTTCTTCAAACTCGCCGTGTAGATCACGATTTCGTAAAACACGCTCATGCGCTCCAAAAACTCGCAAGCGCCGGGACGACGATTCACGTACACGTTGTACACGTTCCCCTCGATCTCCACCGGAATGACGTACTGGCACCTCTGCGTGGGCTGGAACGAGGAGTGGACCAGCGTTTCATCGAGGTCGAGAACGAGCGTCTTCTTCCCCGCGTCCGCTTCGCGCTGCGGACCCAAAAACGGCTCCGAAGCATCCTCTTCCGGAGTGGGCGTCTTCGGGCACAACGGCTCTTTCAGCGGACTCTCATCGGACGGACTCGGTCCTCTCGCGCTGCAACAACGAAACAGGCGCTTCCAAAACTATCCGTGATGCAGCGTCCACAGGCAAACCCCCATCTTCACCGGGGTTTTCTTCTCCTCCTCCTTGCGTTCTTCGGCCGCCGCCAACGGCGTGCGCTTCAGTGAGCCATCGGAGTGGGCGGAGTACACGGCGTCGTGCAAACCCTCGGGATGCTTGAGATGCTGAAGCGTCCGCGGGATGTGGGAAGTCTCCGTTCGCGCAAAGATGATGGGATTCCGCTTCTGCTCCACAAACGCTGTTCCATCACGAAAGGCGCGAAGTCGTACTTGGATCGTTACTGCGTTGCGAGTCCTCCGCCATTCCTCGATTCTCCCTGTGGTCGCGTGACAATCGAAAGAGATCTGGTCGAGTTCGTTTTCCCTGGTGACCTGGCTTATAGTCTGGATGGAGGGAGCAAAGACAGGCGCCTCAATAGCTCAGTTGGTAGAGCATCCGCTTCGTAAGCGGCAGGTCGTGTGTTCGAATCCCACTTGGGGCTTTCCTTTTTGTCTCATCCATTTGTGCGTCGCTCATTCATCCCTTCTCTTTTCAATGGATTCGGATTGTGTCATCGATATCGTTCTCTTTTCACTCCCCCTCTCATCGTAGAGCGCGATTGTCGATCCCGTCATACCCAATGTGCCTCCGCCCACCACCATTTATGACTGGAAGTGGGGTTGCATGGCGACGTGTGAGAGCGTAGTTTGTGCACCATCGACAAATCCTTGAAGCCGCAGTGGGACGCCTTTAAGGAGGCGGTTGAACGGGGCGATGCTGTTTCCATCCCAGGGGTCGAATCACGTGTAGAGTGCGCGCGCGCTGTTTGCCACATTTGCCACGGCCTTCCGCTCCAACTATGCGTCGTGGTGTCCGCGCACGGAGGAGACGTGCTTGCATTTCCCGACCGAGCTGTGCACCTGTCTCGTGAACGTGGTGTCATGGAAATGGGATGAGGAGTAGTGGCTGTCCATCGCCACGCGTATGAACGCGTCGTTGAGTGAGCTGATGAATGAACTCTCCGTTCTCGAAATCCTGTGTCGTTTAGCCGAAAATAGGTACGTTCTGCTCTGTTCTTTCACGGCGCAGACGCGCGTTGCGCTCCACCGCATTCCCCTCTCTCCTCCACGCCTGGCTTCGCCAGCTGATTCGCACGATCCCCTCGGACGATGCGAGCGATTTGCTCTCCTTCGGAACGGCCTCGGGCGATGCGGATCATCTTCCCTATCTCCGCAGCGCGCAGCTCATTCTCGTCATCGTCAACCACTGCCTGTGCACGCCCTTCCCCTTCCATTTCCAAAACTCCATGAACGCGCTGTTGTGCATCAGTGATGGCGTGATGGAGAAGGAGAGCGTGTTCGACGTCTCGGTGGAGCTGTGCGTCTTCCTCGCGCGCGTGCAAAGCAAGGACCAGCCCGAGTGGAGGGACTTCGCCGCGCTCCTTCGCCGCGAGATGATCAGCTCTCTGGCGTTCTGCAACGTGGTGAACCGACGCGTGCAGCTGGAGCGGACACTGCGTCTGGTCCAACTGAACGAGCGCGTGAAGGGCAGCGTGCTGCTGAGCGCGGAGGAGAGCGTGTTCCTGGAGGAGAAGTGGTACGACTGGCTGGTCGTCGCCACGAACGGAATGAAGCCGGACAAGAAGGAGCGTCTGGTCGCCGCGCTGCTGGCCTCCTTGTCCACGGAGCCGGACGCGGTGAAGACGCACTTCGTTCTCACCACCGTAGGCGTGCGTCGTGTGCGTCATCTGCTAGGTGGTGAACTGCGCGGCGGACCTGACGATCCAGCAGCCGGCGTCCTTCTTCCTCCCCTTCTTCGCCGCCTGGTCCTCGCTGCCGCCCAACGAGGAGGAGCTGGCGCTGCGGCAACACTTCCTGCTCGCGCTCTTCGCGCTGCTCCACCACCACCCCGCTCTCATCGCCACCGTCAGTGCTACCGTGGACCGCGCCATGTGGCGAGTGGGGGTGGGTGCTCACATTCATATCTAGTCCTTGCTGACGCTGCAGACCGCCAAGCAGCCCGACGACTCGCTTCTCTTCCTCCTTCTCGCCCTCTCGGTGGACGCACTCCTTCCCGGCGCGACGCTCGCCGCCACCCTCCCGCAGTCCACGCTGTGTTGCTTCCTGTTCAAAGTGCGCGCTGCCCGCGAAGCCTTCATCGCACACGTGTCCCTCACACTCACCTTCTTCGACATCGTCGCCTCCTTGCCCTCCTCCGCCATCGACGCGTGGCTGCAGGTGCTTCAGCAGCTCCTCCAGAGTCCTTCTCGCTCGCCTGTCTCACCCGTAGACGAGTGGAACGTGAAGTCGCTGGTGCCGCACCACGCCTTCTTGAACACGCTTCTCCTCCTCCTGCCCGAGCACTCCGTGATCGTCTCCCTGCTGCCGCTCCTTCTCTCCTCCAACTGTTCCTCGTCGCTCCTCACACAACTCTTCTCGCTCCTCCACGCCTCCGCCTCCTTCTCCCTCCACACCTCGCTCATCCAAATTTTCACCTCCTCGCTCCTGCTTCCTCCATCGCCGCCCGAACTCCTCCTCGCCGAGGGCTCCTCCATTCGCCTCCACACCACCGACCTGAAGGACTCCTTCTCTCTGCCCTCCACCTGGTGCATCTCCATGGAGCTGCGACTGTTCAGCGACGTAGGGTACTCCACCGTGCTCTCCATCGCCGACGACGCCAACAACCCTGTCGACGTCGTGATCTCCCGCGGCTTCTGCACCGTGATGATCAACCACAAGTCCGTCGTCACACCAGTGCCTCTCACGCCCACCGACTTGTGCGCTCGTCTCCTCTCCCTGACCCATAGCAACACCGTCACGCTCGCGATGCAGGCTTTCGCTTCGTTCTCGGTCAACTCCACCTCAACGCGAGTTGCGCTCCCACCGATTTCACATCCACGTGTGACTCTCTTCCACACCTCGCGGCCCGCGATTCTCCGCTCCTTCTCCATCGCCAGCACCCCCACAGCCACGCCCTGGTTCCGCGTCACGCCCTCGCTGTTGTCCAATCAGATCCTTCTCAACGCCGAAACGCCCAACGTGGTTCCGAAATCGGCGCTTCTTTCTGTGCGCAGTCTGTTGAGCAAGGACCAGGAATCGCGCATTCCAGAACTGATGGCGAAAATCGACGGTCCTTTCCTGGTGTCCAAAAACGAGCACATTTCGACCGCCATTCAGAACCTTGGCGGGAACTCCGTTCTTTTCCCTCTTCTTCAGAAAGCAAATCTCTTTTCCGACTCCGAAAAGCAGGCCTATATTGACTACGCCTTGTCGCTGTTCGAGGTGACGATGCAGAATGCCTCCTCCAACGACTGGCTGCTGTTCACCGAGTGTCTCTCCCGATGGGTGCGCTCGGACCTCCAGGCGTGTCTGCCGGCACACGTGCCCGCGTTGGCGCGCTGCGCGAAGTGGTCGTGTCTGGTGGATCTCTTCTTCCACGAGACGCTGCACGCGTCGATGCCTCGCGAGTGGAGAGGATCGCTGAAGGCGGTGCTGGAGGCGATGTGTCGCTGTTGGTACTGCACGCAGGTGAGCGAGGAGGTGACGAAGTACGACGGCTACGCCGAGTGGTGCGTGGAGCGAGGCCGTGACCTGAGCGCGTGGCTGGTGGAGAGAGTGAACGAGCACGTGGAGACCGCGACGGCTGAGGAGCTGGGCGCGCTGTTCCGCGTGCTGCGCAAAGAGAGCGAGGAGCGTCGCGACTGCACCGCCCTCGTCGACTTCGTCACGGCTGTGATGAACACGCCTGGTGGCGTCGACCGCGTCATGAGCGGACTGGCGTGTCTCTCCGAGTACAGCGAGTGCGTCTGCGGTTATCTGACCTTCTGGCTGGCGCTGAAGGGAGCCGGCGTGGCTGTCGACTCGCTGCTGAACGCGTGCGTGGAGGCGTGTGAGCGCCAAGCCAAGTGGAGCGCGATGAGCGTCAAGCCCGAGCACGTGATGCTGTGTTATCACGCCATGAAACAGCAGGGAGTCGTGTCAGGTCCTCCTCGTCCTCCTCTCTCACACCATAGGCAACCCTCCATCGATGTACTCGCTCGTGTGCGAGCCCTCTCTCCTCACGCCCACCACCATCACGCCCTTCCTGCGCTACGCCAACTGGTTCGTCCCGCTCTCTCCGCTCTCCGACGCGCACCTCGCTCTCTTCCTCCGCGAGGAACTTTCCAGGTTCGCCGCCAACACGCTGTCCTTCTCGCTGTACGCGTCGCTCGTTCTCCAGTTCGCCTTCGAGGCGTCGCGAGCGGGCGAAAGGCGGCTGCTTCTCGCGGTGTTGAGCGAGATGAGGGACGTCGTGATGAAGGAGAAGGAGTCCGCCAGATGGCAGAAATACGGGCAGCTTTTGGAATTCCTGTTCAAGGAGCTTCTCTATCTGCAGGAAGAGTCGTCGCAGGAGTGTGTGAAAGAGTCGTCGCTGGAGTGCGTGAAAGAGTCGTCGCAGGAGCGCATGGAAGCGAAGGAAGAGATTTCTCAAGAATGCATGGGAGAGACTTCTCAGGATGACTTGCAAACGAACTGGGAGTCAATCCAAGCGTTCCTCGAAGTACTCCTGCTGGTGCCCTCCACCCAGATCGCGCCCATGCTGCAGGTGGTGTTCACGAAGGTGCTGCCGCTGATGCTGAACCTGCCGGTAGCGAAGGCGCAGGAGGAGGACTTGCTGTTTGGCTGGGGCGAGACGGCGGCGGAGGAAAAGACGGCGAATTGCGGCATTCCCGAAGACGTCCAGAAGGCGATGCACGCGTCGCTGAACGCGCTGGCGAAGAAGTTGGTGGAGGTGTGCGACATCGCTCATCTGAACCTCCTGCTGACCCAGCTGAACGAAACTCCCTCGGTGGAGGAGTGCACACGCAAAGAAGTGCTGGCAGCGCTGACGAAGAAGATGACGGCGGAGGCGAAGCTGAGTCTGAAGCGAGGATTGAGTGAGTGTGAGAGAGCGAGGTGACGCGTAGTCAAGGAGTGGCTGAACGAAGTCAGCGACAGTGGGAGACAAGAGCGAATGGCTGTCTATTTGAAGAGTTGCGGCGTCGAGGAGGTGAAGTGGGTGCGTGTGAGCGAAGAGGACGTGAAGAAGAGCATCGAGACGATGAAGGCGATGGGGAGAATGGAGATCCACGCAGAGGAGGAGGTGGCGGTGGACAAGGAGAACGAGGCGTTCGAGGAGATGGTGAACGGATGCTTCTTGAGCTGGTTGATGCAGTGAGCCATGCGAGGAGGGGTGAGGCGTAGGAAGGAGAAGCGAAACGACCTGTTCGACTCGTTGAACAACGCGCTCGCGAGCGAGTGCTCGCCCTGGTACACGCCCAGCGCGGTCAAGTTGTCGTCCTCGTCCACCCTCACATATAGCGTGAACGCGGTCTCTCCAGCCGTCACCAGCGCGTGCATCAAGCCCCACGTCCTCCTTCAGCACACACTGACGTGCACGCCGCACCACCAAGCCGCCTCTGTGTGGACCGACGAGCCCACCACGCCGCTCTCCGAGTCCTCCGTGTTCAAGCAGGCGTCTCTCACCGCCACGCACCAACTCTCCGCCGCCGTGCTCTCCGCCGCCTGTTCCCTCGTGAAGCCGCTCCAAGCGATACGCGGTACGCTGTACCTGACGCGGGGCGAGCTCATCTTCATCGTCGACCCGTCGTTCAGAGAGGAGCGCGAGCGCCACGTCGCCGCCATGGAGGAGAAGTGCGCCAACGGCAGACGCGGGGAGAACAAGTGGCTGTTGTTGGACGCGCTGAAGAACGAGAACTGGGAGGTGGGTCAGCTGACGAGCGAGGAATACCGCCTTTATTTGGTATGGCAGAAATCGCGGCGATTATGGGTAGCAGCGCGATGTGGGCGACGAGCTGTTCTTCGCGAACGGCGCCTCCGTGTTCCTCGCCTTCGAGACACCGGCGCAGCGCAACCGCTTCCACGCCTCCCTTCGGCAGCTGCAGCCGCCCTCGCTGGCGCCGTTCTTGGGCGCGACGGCGGAGGAGCGCTGGAAGAACGACGCGAGCTTCGAGCGGTGGCAGAAGGGCGAGCTGTCGAACTTTGAGTACCTGATGCGCGTGAACCGACTCGCGGGCAGAAGGTGGAGTGCGTTGTGAGGGAGTGAGGCGTAGTCTGAATGACCTGTCGCAGTACTACGTGATGCCCTGGGTGCTGTCCAACTACGAGAGCGAGACGATCGACCTGGAGGACGAGGCGAACTACCGCGACTTGAGCAAGCCGATGGGTGCGCAGCTGAAGGAGCGTCGCGAGGTGGTCCAGGTGAGTGTCCGTGACGTGGCTCACAAACAGGAGAAGTACGACACGCTCCAGAGCATGTATGTCGACGCGCCGCCCGACCCGAGCGACCCGCTGCACCTTCTCACCATGCCTCCGCGCCACTACGCGACCTTCTACTCCAACGCAGCCATGGTGCTCTGGTTCCTGGTGCGCATCGAGCCCTTCACCTCCTATCACATTTCCCTCCAGGACGGGCGTTTCGACCGACCGGACCGTCAGTTCCACAGCATGCGAGAAGCCTTCCGCGGTGCGGTGAGCAACGACGGCGACTGCAAGGAGCTGATTCCGGAGTTGTTCTACCTGCGCGAGGTGTACGAGAATTGCAACGCGTGGGGCGTGAGGCGGCGGCGTGAGGCGTAGTGTGGACCTGGGCTGTTTGCAGGACGGCGTGACGTCGCTGGCGACGGTGCAGTTGCCGCCGTACGCGCACTCTCCACAACACTTCGTGCAGATCATGAGCCAGGCCCTGGAGTCCTCCTTCGTCTCCAAGCACCTTCACGAGTGGATCGATCTCGTCTTCGGGTTCAAGCAGGTGCGATCATCTGCGGACTGTGACGTCGTAGAGAGGCGCTGCGGCGATCTCCGCGATGAACGTGTACCACCACCTTCTCTACACCACGCCGCAGGAGGCGGAGCGCCTGTTCGAGACGCAACCCGTCGACTTCCAGCAGGTGGCGTCGATCGCCGAGAACTTCGGCGTGATGCCCCAGCAGGTGGGAGCGTCGTGTGCGAGTGACCTGTAGCTGACGACCGCCGCCCACAAGAAGCGCAAAGCCGTCGCCGGTCCGTCGAAGACGCTGGTCGCCACCAACCAGAACTGGACGTACAGCGGAGCGTGCCTGGTGGGCTACGACGCGCGTGGCGAGGAGAAGGTGGTGGCGGTGCTGGGCTTGCAGCAGACGAGGGTTGTCACGTCGTGCGTGCTGCCCAACAACGGAGGAGTGATCGGGTTGACCGAAAACGGCGCGATTTTGAGATTCCAGCTCAAGACGCCGTCGCTGAAGCAGGCGTCGTTCGACCTCGTGCTCGACGTCCAGAGCCGGTTCGGGAACCGGAATGCGCATTACTCCAGCGACTCCGCGCTCCTCTCGAAGGAGGGCCGCTTCGTGTTCGTCTCCAACTTGGGCGGGATCCGCGCGATGACGGTGGAGGGCGAGACGGTGGACCGTGTGGAGAACGAGGTGGGGGCGGCGAGGAGGCGTGACGTGTAGCGACTGATGAAGCGGATTCGAGGCAGCGAGGATGGAAGGTGGCTGTTGGGCGTGGACGACGAGGGCGACGTGATGGTGTTCGAGACGGGGAAGGAGCGCGTGCTGCAGAAGAAGTGCGAGGTGCGCGTGAACGACGGGTTGGTGCGCGAGGTGATGGTGAACTCCGCGCTGATGGCGTTCGGCGTGGTCAGCGAGAAGGGCACGTGTTCTCTGTTCTCGCTGTTCGACGGCTCGTTCCTGCGCTCCATCCACTCGCAGGGGGCGCCGTTCACGTGGGGCATGATCGCGCACAACCGCACGGTGTTGCTGTACTCGGCGTCGACCTACCTGTTGACGCTGTACTCGTTCGAGGGAGAGGCGCTGGCGTCGAAGGAGCTGCTGTGCGAGCCGCTGGAGATGCGTCCCGTGTTCGACGGACGGGCGCTGCTCCTCACGGACAACAGAACGTCGAGTTTGATTTGGGTGAACGATTTGTGCAAGTGGTCTGTTTCCAAGAAACACGAGAGTGAACGCGGGAAATGTGATTCCACACGTCGGGGTTTCCGTGGAGAGCTTCCTTCACGGGCAAGGTGCACGTGTCGATCTGGAAGTGAGACACGCCTCCACACCCCCACCTCTCGCATCACGGCGTCATCCAGGCGGTAGTTCACGCACTCGGCGTTGATGAACACGTGCTCGGGCTTGCTGGCGCCGAAGATCTACCGTTCACGTCCTCTCCTCGCACTCACGATGCTCGTGGGCGCCTTCTGCCGCAGCCACGCCAGCGCCAGCTGCGACATGGTCATCTGACGCTCCTCCGCGATGCGTCGCAGGCCGCTTAAGGTGGCGAAGAGCTCCTTCTCGCAGCCCGCTTCCCCGTGGCGACTGAGCTCGGAGCGCGACGCGTCGAAGTAGCGACTTCGCGAGAGTCCCGGCGGACAGTCCTCCACGGTCGCGTACTTGCCCGTGAGCAGACCCTGAGCCAGCGGCGAGTAGGCGAGGACGCCGATGTCGTGCTGCCGACAGAACGGGATGATCTAGCGATGAACGACAAAGCCATTCCAAACGGAGTCCTCGACAACGCGGTTCAGAAGGCTGTACGGCAACTGGTTGGAGACAATGGAGGCGCCCGTGTCGAGAACCCGCTGCATGTCCTGGCATCCGTGGTTGGAAATGCCGATCGCTCTCACCTTCCCCTCCTCCACGAATTCGCGAATGACGGGCATGTACACTTCGGGCGGGACCTGGTCGTTCGGCCAGTGGATTTGGAGGAGATCCACATAGTCGGTCTGGAGGTAGTCGGCCACATAGGGGCGCAGGGCCAGGGTCACATCAGGGGCGCTGCCCGCCTTGATCGCGCCCACCACGCTGGAATAGAGC
>ENA-UEQW01003799-UEQW01003799.1-human-gut-metagenome-genome-assembly--contig:-NODE-3799-length-10135-cov-2.783953_pt1 | contig 10135 bp, 4 predicted proteins | sample MGYA00242947_ERZ507947 | MGnify/ENA primary metagenome ERZ507947 (study PRJEB26167, sample SAMN06115421) | human gut metagenome | host: Homo sapiens | place: China:Guizhou | collected 2015-03-17... | reverse complement strand
TATGGCGTAAAAGGAATATCCCTTATATCATCAAAAATAGCGAAATCATTGCCGATAAAGTCAATCATGGGCAGGTGTTGTATACCGGAGATATCAACGTTGCGTATCTGTTTTGTATTCATTGTTCTTGTGCTTTGCCGGCAAATATAGGATTATTCACGGAATTATTAATTTAAAAATCGTGAATGTTATCCTAATTCATTATTTTAAAGCCGATAAAGAACGTACGCGGCTGTGTAGGTCCGTAAAAATAACCGGCATCGCGAAACTCTCCCTTATCCAAATCCTTCTGGAAACTGTTGAAAATGTTTTGCACGCCCGTATTCAACTGAAACTTGATATGGTCGTGCAGCACGAAGGTATAGTTCAGTTTCAGATTGAGGTCGAAGAAGTGGGGCGTATTCTCCATGCGGTCTTTCTCGATATACCCGGCGTAGTGCGGCACAATCATCTTGCCCGTATACGTGCCCGACAGAGAGAAGTCGAAATTCTTCACCGGGGCGGACGAGAACGTAAAGTAGCCGTAATAGTCGGGCGTGCGAGGCATACGTTTGGTGGTCAGGTCTTCACCGTCCACCTGCGTCCAAACCTCTTCCCGGGTATAGCGGCTGCGCTGCGCGGTAAAGCCCAGCTGGAACTGCGCTTCCTTGCCATGGGCAATCTTGGCGTCGAGGTTGGCGCCGTACACACGGGCGCCGTTACCGTTACGGCGCTCCTTAATCACATCGCCCATATCGTTCTTGCCGATGTCCTCGAGCACGAATACATGGCGCAGGTCGGTATAGAAACCCTCTACGAGGATATTGGCCTGCCAGTGTCCCAGCCGGGTGGTCCAGTCCACCGAACCGCTGTAACTGTTGGAACGCTCCTCGCGCAGGTTGTCCGCCAACTTGATTTGCACGCCTTCGCCGCCGACCGCGGTCACATGCAGGTCTTCGTCGTACGCTTGCGGCGCGCGGAAACCGGTGGAGTACGTCAGGCGCGCCTGAAAATCCTCGGCGGGCTTATAAAGCAGGTTGACGCGGGGACTGAATATCAGCTTGTCTATCAGGTTGTGCTTATCCAAACGGGCGCCTACGAGCATGGTCAGCACATTCATCTTCCACTCGTTCTGCACGAAGGCGCTGGCGATGCGTACATCCTGCCGCATGTCGCGGTGATAGCCCGTCATGACATCGTGCATGGAGTTGTTCTGATACTCCAGTCCGCCCGTAAAGGTGGCGGGGGCGAAGAGGCAGTTGTCCATATTGCCTACGTACATGCCGCCTGCCACCCAGGTCAGGTCGTTCGTCTTGCCGTAGGCGTTCATATCCTTCTGCGCGCCGTAGTAGCTGTTGCGGTCGGTGTGCTGGATAGAGCCGTACAACGATATTTTATGCTTATACTCGCGCCAGAAGAGGTCGTAGCTCAGTCCGCCGCTGTTGATGATGTGCCTGGTCTGCTCGGTGATGTCCGTTTCGTGCGGCTGAAGGTCGAACTTGTTGCCGCCGCGGCGGAATTCGTTGGTAGTGTGATACTCCAGGTTGATGCGGCTGAAATGCGTGGGACGGTAATAGGCGCGGAAGCCGAAAGTATTCATGTTCAGCTTGCCCAGTTCGGAGAAACCGTCACCGTCGCGGTCGTAAGGATTGCGGTTGCGGTAGCTTTCGTAGAGGGCGATTCCATAGGAATTGTCTTTGGCCACCAGAGAGACGTTCCCGCCCATGTACTGCTCCCAGGACTTGCCGTCCATATTGGAGAACATGCTCGATACCTGGAAGGAGTTGTTGATGGGGTCTTTGGTGATGATATTGATGGTTCCGCCCACGGCATTGGCGCCGAACAACGCCGAACCGCCGCCGCGCACTACCTCTACCCTTTCAATCATATTCACCGGTATCTGCTCCAAGCCGTACACTCCGCTCAGCGCGCTGATGATGGGACGGCTGTTAATCAGGATTTGCGAGTAAGGGCCTTCCAGACCGTTGATACGCACTTGGGGGAAACCGCAGTTCTGGCAGTTGTTTTCCACACGCAAGCCCGACTGGTAGTTGAGCGTCTTGGCTAGGTCGGTGGAGTTCACCATTTCGAAGAGCTTGGCGCTCATCACGTTCACCACCACAGGAGCCGCCTTCCGGCTTACCTCATTGCGATTGGCGGAAACCACAACTTCATCGGTCATGAAGCTTTCTTCCTGCAACTGGAAATGTACCACCGCCGTAAAGTCCTTGTTGACTTCAATCTCCTTTTCCTGCGTCTTATAGCCTACCGCAGAGACGCGCAACGTATATTTACCGGCCGGCAGGTTCTTGACCTCAAACTGGCCTTCTTCGTTGGATACCGTTCCCTGTCCGCTACCCACAATCAAAACGGTGGCATACGGTATGTTCTCTTCCGAACCTTTCACAAGGACATGGCCGGAAATCATATTGCCTTCCCTTATCGGGTTTGCGGCAATAGCCGCACCGATACTCACCACGGTAAGCATCAACGCCAATATATAATGTTTCATTTGAATAATCGCTTTTATTTCTGTTACAGATTCAGCTCGTACGGGCTCACCTTCAACATTTACTCTTTAAAAAATCAGTTGTTTAACGGTACCATTCCGGTATCAACCGTAGGTACGGCAGATACCAGGCGTTGGTACGGCGAATACCAAGCATTGGTACGACAGATACCAAACGTCGGTACAACGAATACCAAGCGTTGGTACGGCAAATACCGGACGTTGGTACAGACAATATCAAAGGGTAACGGAATAAGGGGGAGCGCGGAGAGAAATCATCCGATACGCTTTTCCCTTGATGACGGACGTATCGGTTTCGTTTTCCACCACCCGCAGCAAAGAACGCATCGGGTGTTGTATTTCGCTGCAATCCGGTTTGTCCGAACTGAAGTGCGACAACAAACCGATAGCGATCAGCGAAGTAGCGGAGTGTGAATGTTGGTTATGAAAAGGGTGAGAGTGGGTAATCAATACCCCGTTGACGTAATGGACGTGAGTAAACGCCGTTACGCTTGCCTGGTACCCTACAAAGAGTACCAGCAAGCATAATGCGTATATGGTTCTTTTAATCCTTTTCACGTCTTATTATCCGCCTTTTGACTTTAAGGCCGCAAAGTTAGTAATTATTCCTGAACTTTACCAAACAAGAACTCATAATCACGTTTGGAAGCGGGAACAGCCCACTCCTCGGGAACAAATTTCCACTGGCCGAGCGCACGGGGTTCGATTACTTTCTTCCCCTCGATGTACTGCATCAGGTAGTAGCGCAAATCCTTGTCGGTAGAGCTGACGATGCGCTCTTTCAGTTCATCCTGCGGAATGCCGGCGCCTTTTGTCAGCAGCTCCCCGCCGCCGTTGCCGCGGTAAGAGTTCAGGGCTACCGTGTACATCTTATTCATATCGAACGGAGTACCGTCCGCCATGCTGAGAATGGCTACTTTCCGGCCGCTCGGCTTCGTAACGTCCACCGTGTAGATGATGCCTGCGGCGGAGTCGAAGTTGAAACTGAAATTCTTGAAAGCGGCTCTGTCCGCCGCACCTTCGCGGGGCTTGTCGCGGAACAGCAGGATATGGTCGTCGGGAGAAGTCATGCGGTTCGTCCAAAGGTCGTAGGACATCTCCAAAGCGTCGTGCACTTCCTTACCCGAGAGCTTCATGGTGTAGAGCATGTTCTCGTACTTGTACAGGTTGAACATATCGTACACGTAAACGTCCCCTTCCTTTATCCGGGTGTCGTATGACAGAGGGGCGGCCAGCGAAATCTCGGCGCCGCTGATATTCAGTTGCAAGGTATGGATAAGGTCGATGAAGGCGGACGAACCGAAATAGGCGGGACGGGTGGAGATGGTTTCCGTGAAACGCCCTATCTTCTTCGATACGAAATCCTGAATGGTGGCGTACTGTGACGCGAAATGTTTCATAAACTCGTCGCTGACGCCGTATGCTCCGGTTTCGGTCAGCACGCCGTCAATCTTCTTGTCCGTGACCTTGCCGTCGCGCAGCGTCACGGTGATGTCTATGTCGCTCACCACCACACCGTTGCTGGCGGGGTCGATAACCAGTACGGAGTCGCCTGCGATGTTCCGCACTTTCTTACATTCGCGGGCGTGGTCGTGTCCCATCAGTACGATATCGAAGCCCGGAACATTGCGGGCTACGTCCAGCGAGGCGTTCTCCCGGTACTTGCCGCCCATCAGCAGGGCGTCCTGTCCGGCATGGAACATGCCGATTACGATGTCGGGACGCTCCTTTTCACGGATTATCTTCATCCACTTGCGCGCCGTTTCTTCCATGTCGTCAAAGCGGAGCCCTTTCCACAGGTTCTCGGACAGCCACACCGGAATGGCTGGGGTTATCATGCCGAGGACGACAATCCTCACTCCGTCGCGTTCGAGCGTCACGTACGGCGGGAAGTGGGTTTTGCCCGTGGCCGTTTCGATGATGTTGGCGCCCAGTACGGGAGCATGGCAGTCGCCCGCCCAACGGTCGAACACGGCGCGTCCCGTTTCCACGTCGTGGTTGCCCATGTTGCCGGCGTTATATCCCATGAAGTTCAGCATCTCGGCCGCTACGTGGGGAGATACCGTATCTATATAATTATAATAATAGGCGGTGGGCTGCCCTTGCAGGATATCGCCGTTATCCAGCAGAATCAGATTGTCCTTATACGTCTCACGCTCTTTCTGCACGAAAGCGTACACGCGTGCCAGACTTCCGACGGCATCCCGTTGAAGAATGAAATCACGGGGATAAAAGTTCCCGTGTATGTCACTGGTCTGCACTATTTTCAATTTCACTTCCTTATCCTGCGCGGCAACCGTGCCGATAAGCAGGAAAATACATACAAAACAACAAGTCAGCTTTTTCATATATCTTTGGTTTATCATATAGCTCATCTGTTTCATAAATCCAGCGGGTGGGTAAACACAAAACGGGCGCCGCGGGTGTACTGCGAATCTATCCATATCCTGCCGCCCCACTTCTCCACAATCAGTTTGCAGATGGACAGCCCCAGGCCTGTGCCTTGCGCGTATTCGTTCAGTTTCTCGAACCGTTCGAAGACCCGCTTCCGCTTCTCCGGCGGTATGCCGCAGCCGGTGTCCGATACGGAGAACAGGGCGGTGCGGTTCCGCATGTCCGGTTCGAGTTTCAACGTTATCGTGCCGTTCTCCGTAAACTTGTCCGCATTGGACAGCAGGTTGATGACCACTTGCTGCAAACGCTGGATGTCCGTACGGATTTCCAGGCTGTCTGCGGCGCTTTCAAACACTATCCGGTTGGACGACCGGCGCGCCTGTGTCACGGAAGCCGTCACCTGCATGCAGACCTGCACCACGTCGCACTTCTCCAGGGTGAGAGTAACGCGGTCGGCTTCCAGGCGGGACACATCCAGTATGTCGTTTATCAGCCGGAGCAGCAAGTCCGAGTTGGCTTTGATTATCTCGAAATATCCGCGCTGGTCGTCTATGGCGGTATCTCCGGCGGAAAGCACGTCCGAGAATCCCACAATGGCGTTCAGCGGCGTACGTATCTCATGGCTCATATTGGCGAGGAACGCGCTTTTCAGGCGGTTGGACTCTTCCGCCCTGTCCTTCGCCTCACGCAGGGCGGCTTCGGACACTTCCAGCTCGTCTTTCAGCCTCTTGGTGCGGTAGAAGAAATAGAGCGTGATGAGCAAGCCCGTCAGCAGGATGACCAGAACGGCAGCCATTCCCCATATATGGTACTTATATTGCTCATAGAAGCCCGGAGTGACATTCACCAACCGGATGGGGCCGGGAATCGAAGCGATATCGAGCTTCCTCTCCTTCACCAGTTTGCCGTCCATGACGGTTTCGCAGGATATAATCTCTATCTCGGAGTTCTTCGGGTTTGCCAGCACACGGACAGCCTGCCGCGCCATATCCCTGCCCAGCGCACGGTAGACGGGCACTACTCCGCCCACAGCCCAGTAGCCGATGCCTACGGACGTAATGGAGAATGCGGACAGGCCGGGAGCGGCTTCCATCATGGCATAAGTGGCGTTGCGCATGAAGTAACCGTCGTTCATGTCCACGCGCCATGTGCCCATCAGCAGAACGGTGCGCGGGGGCAGCGAGTGCAGTTTGTCACTGATGGTATAAATCGTGTTGACACGCCCGTCCAAGAGGATAAGGCTTAATTCGGGGAATTTCTTCATCTCTTTTACCACATGCGCCTGCAAGGTTACGCCACCGTAGCTGTTGTCGGAGATGAAGGCGATATGTTCCGTTTGGGGGTACAACCGTTTTATCATGCGGATATTGGCGGCCACATCGTACTGATAGACAAAGCCGCTCTTAATCGGGGAGCCGGCGAAGTCGGCGAAGAAGTCCAGCGACTCCGGCATCCATGTCTTCAAGTCCGCGCCCTGCTCCGGCAAAAGCACTACATTGCGGCTGGCAAGCGCCGTCATTACCGGAACGTCGCCCCGGACGGAGTCTTCCAGAGACAGATAGGCAGCCCACGCTTCCTGTCCTATCAGTATGACGAGCGAGGGTTCTTTCGTATCCCGGTACTTGGACAGGATGCCCGCCATTCTCGGCTTCCACAAGGGAGACTCGGAGAAACTCTTGCAGTTCATGTTCTCCAGCTCCACACCGCATGTACCGCCCAAACGCTGAAACTCTTCCATGAAGTTGGAAATGTTGTCCGAAGTTTGGCGCGAGTCCGGATTATAAGAACTGATAATCAGTACAGGATGGTCGCCCGTCGCAGAAAAGGCCGGGAACATGAGGGAGAAGAATGCCGTCAGGCAAAGCAGTGTTCTATAAAGTATTTTCTTGGATTGTCTCATTTAACGTCCTCTTGAACTGTCGCAAAGATACAATAAAACTCAAAAAAGGCACAAAGAAAGATTGTTTTTCGTACTTTTGGCACGCATTATTAAAAAGAAGCTGACATGACACAAATCTTTCACAGCATGATAGCTGCCATTCTCGGCATATCAGAAAAACAAATCGGGCAGACACTCGCCCTGCTCGATGACGGAGCGACCATCCCGTTTATCAGCCGCTACCGTAAGGAAATGACGGGCGGACTGGATGAAGTGCAGATAGAATCCATCCAAACCCACTACGAAAAGCTGAAGGAAACGGCCAGGCGGAAGGAGACCATCATCGGCACCATCCGCGAACAGGGGAAAATGACTCCCGAACTGCAAAGACGTATCGATGAGACATGGGACGGCACCGTCCTCGAAGATATTTACCTGCCTTACAAGCCCAAACGCAAAACCCGCGCGGAAGCCGCCCGCCAAAAGGGGCTCGAACCGCTTGCCACCCTATTGATGCTCCAACGCGAGCCTCATCCCCGGCAGCGCGCCGCCGACTTTGTGAAAGGGGATGTGAAAAGCCCGGACGACGCCCTGAAAGGCGCGCGCGACATCATCGCCGAACTGGTGAGCGAGAACGAGCGCGCCCGTAACACATTGCGCAACACTTTCGCCCGCCAAGCCGTACTGACCGCCAAGGTGATAAAAGGCAGAGAGGAAGAAGGAGCCAAATACAGGGATTATTTCGACTGTGCGGAACCCTTGAAGCGGTGCAGCTCGCACCGTCTGCTCGCCATTCGCCGCGCCGAAGCGGAAGGTTTGCTCAAAGTGAGTATCAGCCCCGACGATGAAGAGTGTGTGGAACGGTTGGAACGGCAGTTTGTACAGAGCGGCAACGCTTGCGGAAAGCAGGTGGCGGAAGCTGTGCAGGATGCTTACAAGCGTCTGCTCAAACCGTCCATCGAGACCGAGTTTGCCGCGCAAAGCAAGGAACGCGCCGATGATGAAGCCATCCGGGTATTCGCGGAAAACCTGCGGCAGTTGCTGCTCGCGTCGCCGTTAGGACAGAAAAGGGTGATGGGAATAGACCCGGGATTCCGTACCGGCTGCAAGGTGGTGTGTCTGGATGCGCAGGGTAACCTGCTGCACAACGAGAACATCTACCCGCACCCGCCGGTAAACCAGGGCAAAGAGGCGTTTGCCAAACTGCAGAAGATGATAGAAGCCTACAAAGTGGAAGCCATCGCCATCGGAAACGGTACCGCCAGCCGGGAAACGGAGCAGATGGCGGTGGAGCTGATCCGGCAGGTGAATGAGGCCGGCGCCCATGTCAGCTACATGATCGTCAGCGAGGCCGGGGCCAGCGTGTACTCCGCCAGCAAGCTGGCTGCCGAGGAGTTTCCCCAGTTTGATGTAAATCTGCGCTCGGCGGTGTCCATTGCCCGGCGGCTGCAGGACCCCCTGGCCGAGCTGGTAAAAATCGATCCCAAGGCCATCGGTGTGGGACAGTATCAGCATGATATGCCCGCCAAGCAGCTGGACGAGGCCCTGGGCGGCGTAGTGGAGGGCTGTGTCAACGCCGTAGGCGTGGATATAAACACCGCCTCCCCCTCTCTGCTCCAGCGGGTGGCCGGGCTTAATGGCACCACGGCGAAAAATGTGGTGGCCTACCGGGAGGAAAACGGTCCCTTTACCTCCCGGGCCCAGATCAAGAAGGTACCCAAGCTGGGGCCCAAGGCCTTCCAGCAGTGCGCCGGCTTTTTGCGGGTGCCGGAGAGCAAGAGCGTGCTGGATAACACCGCCGTACACCCGGAGAGCTATGACGCAGCCAAGGCACTGCTGGAACTGATGGGCTACACCCTGGCAGATGTCCGGGCGGAAAAGCTGGCGGATCTGCCCCAGCGGCTGAAGGCCTACGGAGAGGCAAAGGCCGCCGAGGCGGTGGGGGTGGGCATCCCCACCCTGCAGGACATCACCTCCGAGCTTCTGAAGCCCGGCCGGGATGTCCGGGAGGAGCTTCCCCAGCCCATTTTGCGCACCGATGTCATGGAGATGAAGGACTTAACGCCCGGCATGGTCCTCAGCGGCACGGTCCGCAATGTCATTGACTTCGGCGCTTTTGTGGACATCGGCGTTCACCAGGACGGGCTGGTGCATATCTCGCAAATCTCCAATAAATTTATCAAGCACCCCTCGGAGGTGCTGTCGGTAGGCGATGTGGTAAAGGTAGTCGTATTGGATGTGGATGAGAAGAAAAAGCGTATCGGCCTGAGCATCAAGACCGCCGGAAGTCCTTGTTTTTGACCGCTTATCTTACTTAGGAGGTGGCGTATGCCCCAAATCACGATCCATGACGCAGCGGGAGCGGTGTCGGTACGGAAGGTGCCCCGGGGCACGCTGCTGCTCCACGCCCTGGGCGGCGGGGTAGAGGCCCCCTGCGGCGGCCATGGCCGCTGCGGCAAGTGTCGGGTGACGGTTCAGGGGGCGCTGTCCTCTCCCGACCCCCGGGAGACATCCCTGCTGGGGGCGGCGGCTCTCAGACGCGGCGTTCGCCTGGCCTGCCTTACCACGGTGGAGGGCGACTGCACCGTGACCCTGGGCGCAGACCGGGCCGTTCGGGTCATCCGCAGCGACGGCACCAAGGCAGATCTCAGCCATTTCCATGTAGTCAAGGCAACCGCAACCGACGAGGCGCTCCCCGACGTCTGCGGCGGCTGGTGGGACGCCGGAGATTTCGACCGCAGGACCTATCACTTTCAGGTAGTGGACTCCCTGCTTTCCATCTATCTTCTCTTTCCAGAAAACTTCAAAGACGCCCAACTGGATCTCCCGGAATCCGGCAACGGCATCCCCGACATCATTGACGAGGCGGCATGGGGAGTCGAGGTCTGGCGGCGCGCCCAGAATGAAAAGGGCGGAGTCGGCTGCTGGCTTGAAGCGACCAGTCACCCCAAAATCTATGATCCGGTAAAAGACACCCAGCGTTATTATCTGGCGCTCCCGACACGCGAAAGCACGCTTCAATACTGCGCACACGCGGCGAAACTCGCCCGCGCTTATGACCGGTGCGGCAGAAAGGAGCCGGCACAGCTTTTCTTCAAATCGGCGGAAAAGGCATGGAATTTTGCGATGAATCCTGCCAATCGCGCCGACACGAAGTTCAGAATCATGAACTGGGGAGTTTACCATTACACGGAACCCGGGGAACTCCCGCAGGGCGATCTGTTCAAGGCGGCGCTCAATCTCTATCTTTACACGAAAGCCATCTCCCCGAATCCGCAGGAACCGTTTTCCGGCGATCCAAAATATCTGGACATTCTGGATAAACTCGACTTCGGGAAGATCCTGGCTGACGT
>ENA-UEQW01003798-UEQW01003798.1-human-gut-metagenome-genome-assembly--contig:-NODE-3798-length-10135-cov-4.385265_pt1 | contig 10135 bp, 6 predicted proteins | sample MGYA00242947_ERZ507947 | MGnify/ENA primary metagenome ERZ507947 (study PRJEB26167, sample SAMN06115421) | human gut metagenome | host: Homo sapiens | place: China:Guizhou | collected 2015-03-17... | reverse complement strand
GGCCTGCCGGTGAAATTCCAGTTGTCCATGGCCTGCCTCCTATTTGTGATATTGTGTGCCGGCGGCGATCTGGTAGGCGCGGTAGATCTGCTCCAAAAGCATGATCCGCGCCATGTGGTGGGGGAACGTCATGGGGGACATGCTCAGCCGCCAGTCCGCCTGCTTTTTGATGCCCTCATCCAGCCCCACGCTGCCGCCGATGAGGAAGGTGATCTGCGTTTTGCCCTGTACGCCGAAGTCGATGATCCGGCGGCTCAGCTCCTCGCTGGAGCAGGGCTTGCCCTCGATGCACAGCGCGACCACCGCGCCGCCCTTGGGCAGGCGCTCCCGGATGGCTGCGCCCTCGGTTTGGAGGGCTTTTTGTATCTCCGCCGGGGAGGGCTCCTCCGGCAGACGGTATTCCGGCAGCTCGACGACGTCCAGCTTGCAGTATCTTTGCAGGCGCTTGACGTACTCCGCCGCCGCGTCCGTGTAGAATTTTTCCTTCAGCTTTCCCACGCACAGGACGGTCACGCGCTGCATATAAACACCTCCGCCCCATAGGGGCCGCTGAGCTGACCGCGGGGCGCTACGGTCACGGACGCGTCCAGCCCGCTGAGCGCCAGCGACACGGTCTGCCGGGCGCGCTCCGGCGTGTTGTTCTCCCGGCTCAGGTGCGCCAGAACGAATTGCCGCGTTCCGGAGGCCGCCAGACGCTGCGCCAGAAAAGCGGCGTCGTTGTTGGACAGGTGTCCGCAGGCACCGAGAATGCGCTGCTTGAGATAGTAGGGGTAGGGGCCGGACAGGAGCCACTCCACATCGTGGTTGCTCTCCAGAACCATCAGCCCCACGCCCCGGAGGATGTCCTCCGCCGCCGGAGGGACGCAGCCGGTGTCCGTCAGCACGCCCACGGCGCTGCCGCCGCAGTCGAAGCGGTAGTCCACGCTCTCCGCCGCGTCGTGGCTGGTGGGGAAAACGGTGACGCGGATATCGCCTACGTCGAACGTCCCCTGCCGGGGGATGGCGCGCAGCACATCGGCGGCAGCCGGTACGCGGCGGCACACGGCGCGCGCCGTCCCGACCGTGGCGTACAGCGGCGGGCGGTACTGCTTGACCAGTGTAGCCAGCCCGGAGACGTGGTCGGAGTGCTCGTGGGTCAGCAGGACGCCGGACAGGTCGCGGGGGGACAGCCCCAGCTCCCGGAGAGCGGCGGTGATACGGCGGGCGGAGATGCCCGCGTCCAGCAGAACGTGGGTGCCCTCGCCGCTGACCAGCAGGCTGTTGCCCTCAGAGCCGCTGGCGAGTATATGTACGGTCAACAATGGTCATAACCTCACAGGTGAAGAAGAGTCGCCGCCGCGCGGCGCGGGAAAGGAAAAGCACCCGCCGCGGCAAGCCGCAGATCGTGCTGCGGCCTCTCGCAGCGGGCGCTGGATGGCGGATGTTCAATTCAGCCCACGTGCGTCTCGGCGTCGCTGTCGTCAGGCACGTCCACAAGGGAGATGTCCGCGCCCACGGCGCGGAGCTTGCCCACCAGATCCTCGTAGCCGCGCTCGATATAGTTGATGTGGCTCAGCTCTGTGGTGCCCTGCGCCGCAAGACCGGCGATGACCAGCGCCGCGCCCGCCCGCAGGTCGCAGGCCTGGATGGGGGCGCCTACCAGCTGGGGTACGCCCTCTACCACGGCTACCTTGCCGTCCACCTGAATGTGAGCGCCCAGACGCTTCAGCTCGTCCACGTACTTGAAGCGGTTGGCGCCGTACACGCCCTCGGTGACGAGGCTGGTGCCCTGCGCCAGCGCCAGCACCGCGGTGATCTGGGGCTGCATGTCGGTGGGAAAGCCGGGATAGGGCAGGGTCTTGACATTGGTCTTCAGCAGGGGGGAGGTGCGGCGCACCAGCAGGGAGTCGTCGTCCTCCACCACGGAGACGCCCATCTCCATCAGCTTGGCGCTGATGCACTCCATGTGCTTGGGGATGACGTTCTTCAGCAGCAGCTGACCGCCGGTGGCGGCCACGGCCGCCATATACGTTCCGGCCTCGATCTGGTCGGGGATGATGCAGTAGGTGCCGCCGGTGAGCCGCTCCACGCCGCGGATCTTGATGGAGTCGGTGCCGGCACCCTTGATGTCCGCGCCCATGGAGTTGAGGAAGTTGGCCAGATCCACGATGTGGGGCTCCTTGGCCGCGTTTTCGATGGTGGTGGTGCCCTGTGCCAGCACGGCGGCCATCATGATGTTCATGGTGGCGCCCACGGAGACAACGTCCAGATAGACGGGCGCACCCGTCAGACGGCCGCCCCTGGCGGCGGTGTGGATGAAGCCGCCCTCCACGGACACGTCAGCGCCCATGGTGGTGAAGCCCTTGATGTGCTGGTCGATGGGGCGGACGCCGAAGTTGCAGCCGCCGGGCATGGCCACGGTAGCCTGACCGAAGCGGCCCAGCAGCGCGCCCAGCAGATAGTAGCTGGCGCGAATACGGCGCGCCAGATCGTAGGACGGGCGGGTGGAGTGGATGGCGCGGCAGTCGATCTCGATGGCGTGGCGGTTCAGCACGCGCACCTTGGCGCCCAGCTCCTCCAGAATGGAGAAGAACAGCGTGACATCGCTGATCTGGGGGATGTTTTCGATGCGGCAGACACCGTCTACCAGAAGGGCGGCAGGGATAATGGCAACGGCGGCGTTTTTGGCGCCGCTGACGGTGATCTCGCCGTAAAGCTCCCGTCCGCCGCGGATCATGTATTTATTCAAGGCAGATTCCCTCTTTTCAAGTGGTCGGTGCCATAATGACGGCAGCTGAAAAACGCGGTCAGATGCACCGCATATAGCTTGCCCGCGCCGCGCGCAGTTCATACGGGCGCAGCATGAGACATTATGAGCACTAACAGTATACCATACTTTTTTCCAAAAGCAAGAAAAGTGAGGGATTTTTTTAAGAGAGATGACCTTTATAAGAAAAAACGGCGGAGGTTGTCCGCAAATGGGCAACGGAAGGAGAGGGTGACGGCGTGGACAGGGACAGCATAGACTGTCATAAGGAAAAATATGGTATGGGAGGATACAAAGGATGAAAAACGAAAACTCTGTGATGGCGATACTGGCGGCGGCGGTGGGAGCGCTGTGCAGCTATGCGGCGGCGCTGGTGGTGCCGCTGGCGGTGCTGCTGGCGGTGATGGTCGGCGACTACGTCAGCGGCATGGCCAAGGCGTGGAGCACCGGGAAGCTGTGCTCGAAAACGGGACTGCGGGGCATATTGAAAAAACTGGGATATCTGGCGCTGGTGGGCGTGGCCGGGGTGGTGGACTGGCTGGTGCGCTACGGGCTGACGCAGGTAGGCGTGGAGGTGTCGTTCCGGTTCCTGATGGCGGCCATGGTGATCGTGTGGCTCATCATCAACGAGCTGATCTCCATTCTGGAGAACGTGGCGGCGCTGGGCGGGCCCGTGCCGGGCTTTTTGCAGAAGCTGCTGGGACGGCTGAAGGACACGGTGGAAAAGAAAGCGGAGGGAGAGAGCAATGCAGATCATCGAGACAACGTATAAATGGGCGGGGACGCTGGCGCGTCGCAGCGTCACCCGGCGTATTATCCTGCACCACGCGGCGGCGGTGACGTGTACGCCCCAGCAGGTACACCAGTGGCATCTGGCCAACGGATGGAGCGGCATCGGGTACCACTTCTTTGTGCGGAAGGACGGCAGCGTGTACCGGGGCAGACCGGAGGATACGGTGGGCGCTCACGCGGGGAACAACAACTATGACAGCATCGGCGTATGCTTCGAGGGCAGCTTCGACCGGGAGGAGATGCCGGCGGCGCAGAAGCAGGCGGGCATGGAGCTGGTGGCGTACCTCAAGCAGAAGTACGGTATCTCCACGGTGCAGCGCCACAGCGACGTGAACGCCACCGGGTGCCCCGGCGGGCATTTCCCCTTTGAGGAGCTGGCGGGAGCGCAGGCGTCGGCTCCGGCAGCACCGGCGGCAAGAGCCGGCGGGACGGCGGTGACGCTGCCGCTGCTGGCGCAGGGGAGCCGCAGCGAGACGGTGCGGCTGGCGCAGGCGGCGCTGACGGGGCTGGGCTATGATGCCGGCGGCGCGGACGGTATATTCGGCGCCAACACCGCCGCAGCGGTGAAGCGGTTTCAGGCGGCGCACGGCCTGGCGGCGGACGGCATTGTGGGGCGCGACACATGGCACGCCCTGCTGGGGGTGTAACAGAGGAGAGTTCCCCTACGAGAAGACGTGTCCTGTAGGGCGGGGCCCGTGTGCCCCGCCGGGACAAATGCGGTATCCTGCGGCGGGACACATGGGTCCCGCCCTACAGAAAGAGGGACATCGAGGACGCCGTTCCCTACAATGGGACGGGGGCTGTACAGGAAAATACTGGAGTCGGGGCGGCGGAAGCCGCCCCTTTTTGCATTTCAGGGCGGGCGGGACGCATTTGGCGGCGATGGCTGCCGAAAAACGGAAGCGGCTGATATACTGCATGATGAGCAACGGCGGCGGGGAATGCCGCAAACAGTAGAAAGCAACCAACACAACGAGGAGGGCAATACTATGTGGAAAAAGCGACTGGTCAGCATGGCCATGGCGCTGGTGCTGGCGGTGAGCTTACTGCCGACAGCGGCGTGGGCGTGGAGTGTTGACACCTTTGACGAGCTGAAAAGGGAGCTCGGCTATGGTGGAACACGGACGATCCCGGTGACGGGCACCATTGAGGTCACGGAAACGCTGGTGATCCCCGCGAAAGCCAACATCACCATCACGGGCGGCGGCACCCTGAAGCGCGCCGCCAGCTTTACCAGCGGCAAGATGTTTCGCCTTAATAGCTCATTTGGTGCCTACGAGAGCAACAAGGCCAGACTGACACTGGAGAACATCACGGTGGACGGCAACAAAGTGGAGGCCAGAGATCCGGCCTTTTCGCTGGGCAGTAATGCGTTCCTAACGCTGAAGAACGGCGCCGTTATCCAGAACCATGTGTGTACCAGCGCATACGAGGGTACGGTGTATGTGGCCGGCGGCGTGCTGACCATGGAGGCGGGCAGCGTTATTCGGAATAACACCACCGCCGGCAACGGCGGCGGTGTAAACTGCGGCGCCGGAAGCTTTATTATGCATGGCGGTACCATCACCGGCAACACGGCGGCCAAGGGCGGCGGCGGTGTGTACAACGAAAGCTATCCCACGGACAGTGACAGCACCACCGATCAGGGCAAGGGCTTCGTCATCGGCGACCGCACGGGGAAGAACAGCACCGGCGTCATCCGCATCGAGAACAACACGCTGTCCGATGGCACGGCCAACAATGTGGGCGTTTGCCTTTATTCCAAATCCTATGGCAATATCGACACCAGCGCGAACCCCTGCGCCGTGCAGTATGGCACCTTTGACGCCGCCAAGAGCTATATCGGCGTCAGCGCGGAGATCGTTCCCAGCCTTGTGGTGAAGCATACCTATCCCGCTATGCAGGCGGCTTTCCACAGCGACAACGCGGCGTATGCGCTGACGTCTGGCAGCGGCGGCCTGTGGATGAAGGGCGCGAAGGACGGCGCCCACACCCACTGCGTGTGCGTGGGTCACTATGCAGCCGACAGCAGCCACTTTACCCACAACGATAAGACGGCATGGACGGGCGTCAGCAGCTTGAAGGCCATCACCGAAGCGGGCAACTACTACCTGCTGAACGATGTGGAGGTGGAATACAATGGTTCTTCCACCCTGTATTCCGATCCCTACGTCTGGCAGCCGGTGAACGGTGTGAAGCTGTGCCTGAACGGACACAGTATCATCGGCAAAAACAGCAACGAGCGCGGCATGATCGAGGTGAACAGCGGCGTTACCTTCGACCTGACGGACTGCAAGACCACCGGCAAGGTGACCCACGGCAAGGATAGATTGGGCAAGCAGACTACGGGCAGAGGCGTGGATATCGGTTACGGCAGCTCCAGCACCACCGCTACCTTTAATCTGTGGGGCGGCAGCATCACCGGCAATGCCTGCAACAATAGCGGCGGTGGTGTAGTTGCTTACAGCGGAACGTTCAACATGTACGGCGGCAAGATCACCGGCAACGCCGCCGGACTCAATAAGGAAAACGGCAACGGCGCCGGCGGCGGTGTGTATGTGGACATGAGGGGCACATTCAACCTGTACCGGGGTGAGATCAGTGAAAACACCGCAGTCCTTCAGGGCGGCGGCGGTGTATACGTATACAACACGGGCAAGTTCACCATGCACGACGGCCTCATCACCCGCAACACCGTGACGATCATCGGCAAGTCCACCTATGAAGACAGCACCGACTACGGCGGCGGTGGTGTGCTCAACAAGGGCACGTTCACCATGGAAAACGGAACCATCAGCGACAACACGGTGATCCCCTTCAGCGACAACGGCACCCAGGGCGGCGGCGGTGTATACAACACCGGAACCTTCACCATGGAGAACGGTACCCTCACCCGCAACAAGGCGCTGAACTATAAAGACCGGACGGATGGTTTGGGCGACGCGGATGCCTGCGGCAACGGCGGAGGCCTGTACAACGCCAGCGGCGCCACGGCGAAGATAGAAAACGGCATTATCAAGGATAATATCAGCTCGGCGCGCAGTAACGGGCTTGATGGCGAGGGCGCCGGTATCTTTACCAAGGGTACGCTGTCTATCGGCACCACCAGCAGCAGCAAGGTCGAAATTTTTGACAACGAGGCGAAGCTCGGCAGCGATGAGCTTTCCGGCGGCGGCGGTGTGTGCGTCCGCAGCAATAACGTGAAGCTGACCGGTCAGGTGAAGATCTACGACAACACCAGCACCGCCAGCAGCTATACCAATAAGGACGACAACCTGTATGTGGGCGATGGCTTTACGTTCAGCGCTGCCGGTTTGAGTCTGGATGTGGAGCGGGACGGTGCGTGCATCGGCGTTACTACGAAGAATTATCCCTATTCCAAGATTCGAATCACAAATGACAATGCCAAAGCCGGACTTTTCTTCTCGGACAAGGACGGTCTTGAGGTCGTGTCCGACAACGGCTACCTGTACGTGAGGGAAGCCCAGTACAAAGCGACCATCCATCTGGGCGAGGGCATGAAGGTCAGCAAGCCCGGAACCGGCGGCGTGCTGTCGGAGGACGGCAAGACGCTGACGTTCGAGAGCGTGACGTATATCCCGTATTTCGAGATAGCACCCGATGGCGACTACTACTTCCCGGAGAGCTACAAGGACGCGGTGCTGGCGGTGAACAGCACGCTGGGCGTGAGCCGGATGAGCAACACGAGGGTGCAGATCTCCGGCAACAACTACAAGCTGAAGGATAAGCTGGAGCTGACGCTGCCCGACGCCACAGCGAAGGATGCGCCGGGTGCGCCCACGGGTCTGGCGGGTCAGAAGCCCGAGGAGAACAACACCGCCTACGGCTTTATCACCGGCACCACCAGAGACATGGAGTACAGCAAGGACGGGGTGACGTGGACGCAGTGCAGCTACGGCACCACCCGCGTGCCGCTGGACAAGCGGTCGGCGAACAGTGTTATTTACAAGGACACGGTGTACTATGTGCGGTACAGAGACACGGATACCCAGAAGGTGTCCGAAGCCGCTACGGTGACGGTGCCCCGGTACACGGGCGTTGTGGCGGTTCCCGTGCCCAGAACGGACATGGTGTATAGAAATCGTGGGTACTTCGTCTTTGAAGGGGACATTGATTACTACGACGCCCATTATAAGACCGTTCAGGGCGACAGGGTATACGATGCTCCCGGCACCTACACGGTGAAGGTCAAGCCGGAGGACGGCTATACATGGAAGGACGGCACCACCGAGCCTGTGACCCTGACGGTCACCATCGCCAGGAGAACGGCAACGGCCAGCGATTTCGAGGTCATTTCCTGCCCACCCTACGAGACGCCCTATACCGGCAAGGCGCAGACCTATGAGATAAGGTTTGCGTGGCCGGAATCCCCTTGGGGACACCGGCTGGCGTTCGCCAATTCCAACAACAAGCTCACGCTGAAATATAAGGTGGGAGACACCAACACCTTCGTGACGGAGCCTGTGGACGTGGGTACCTACACGCTGTATATCGATGTGCCGGATGACCCCAACTTCAACGCCACCACGGTGACGGACAAGGACGGGGGATGGACGTTCACCATCACTCCGGCGGATATGAAAGCGCCCACCGGCGTGACCGGCGTGGCGGCGACGAAGGAGCATCCGACCACGGGTCAGCTGACCGGTCTGGGCACCGACATGGAGTACAGCAAGGACGGGGTGACGTGGACAGCGGCCACCGGCAATACGGTGGATGTGACGCTGAACACGGAGAATGGCTACCCTGTGGACACCGTTTTTGAGGTGCGCTACAAGGCGGACAAGAACCATGATACCAGCAGCCCTGCGCAGGTGACGGTGAAGGCTTATCAATGCGTTGAGCACGTGTACGGCGAGACGCTTGTCGGTGACGAGACGAATCACTGGTACCAGTGTACGGTGTGCGGCGCCAAGACGGGTATAGCGGCGCACAGCTATACGGACGAGAAATTTGACGGCAACGGGCATTGGGCGGTCTGCGCCTGCGGCGCGGAGACGCACCACGACAAGCACAGTCTGACGGCGAAGCACAACGAGAGCCAGCACTGGCAGGAGTGCGTCTGCGGCTATAAGACCGGCGAGACGGCGCATGAGCTGACGAGCAAGTACGACACGGCGGGGCACTGGCAGGAGTGTGAGTGCGGCTATGCTACCGATAAGACCGACCACAGCATGGAGGGTAAGAGCAGCGCGGACGGTCACTGGGACGCGTGCGCCTGCGGCTATAAGACAGACGTGGCGGCGCATGCGTGGACGGATAAGTTCGACACGCAGAACCATTGGCAGGAGTGCAGCGGCTGCGGCTATCAGAAGGACGTGACGGCGCACAGCCTGACAAAGAACGTCAACGAGACGCAGCATCAGGTGAAGTGCGAGAACTGCGGCTATAAGACGGAGTGGGAGAACCACACCGGCGGCACGGCTACCTGCACGGCGAAGGCGGTGTGCAGCGTGTGCGGCGAATCCTACGGCGAGCTGGCGGCACATGTGGCCGACAGCAACTATAGGTACAACGCGGACGGTCACTGGACGGCCTGCGCCACCTGCGGCACGCCCATGAGCAACCAGGAAGCCCATACCGGCGGCACGGCGGACTGCCAGCATAAGGCGGTGTGCGACGTGTGCGGGCAGCCCTACGGCGAGCTTGATGCCAGCAACCACACCGGCGGCATCCGCTGGGTGCAGACCGCGGAGACGCATCAGGCGTTTTATCTGTGCTGCGGCGCGGCGGCCGGCGCCGAGGCGAACCACAGCTGGAATGACGAGAGCGCGTGTACCGAGTGCGGCTACGGCTGCGCCCATACCGGCGGCACGGCTACCTGCACGGCGCTGGCGGTGTGCGATATCTGCGGCCACACCTACGGCGACCTGCTGCCCCACGATTACCGGTGGGTCATCGACCAGGAGGCCACCACCGAGGCCACCGGCCTGAAGCACGAGGAGTGCACCGCCTGCGGCGACAAGCGCAGCGAGGGCACGGTGATCCCCAAGCTGCCGCGTCATTCGTCCTCCGTCAGCACGCCGGACATCCAGCCCATCCTGACGGCGGACGAGGCCAAGAGCGCCACGGATTACAGCGGCGGCATCTACGGCCTGACGTTCCGCGCCAGCACCGGCTACGGCAGCTTCAAGGGCGTGAAGGTGAACGGAAAGACCATCGGCGCCGGGAACTATATCGCGGAGGAGAACGGCGGCACGGAGATCTATCTGAAGGCCGCGTATCTGCAGACGCTGGCGCCGGGCAAGTACACCATGACCGTGATGACGGAGAGCGGCGAGGTGACGACGGAGTTCACCGTCGGCGGCGTGATGACCGCGCCCAAGACGGCGGACGCCGGAGCGCTGGTGTATCTGGCCATGGCACTGAGCAGCTATACCGGCACCGCACTGGTGGCACGGAAGCGCCGGAAAGAGTTCTGAGAACTGAAAAATAAGAGCACAGGGCGCGGCTTATGCCGCGCCCTGTCAGCCTGTCGATAAACCTGCACGGTCACGCATATCGGAGGGAAGGATAGTGTGAAAGGGAACCGTCAGGGTTCCCTTTCGCGTTCAATCACCCGCCGCAGCGACCAAA
>ENA-UEQW01003794-UEQW01003794.1-human-gut-metagenome-genome-assembly--contig:-NODE-3794-length-10139-cov-4.497018_pt1 | contig 10139 bp, 15 predicted proteins | sample MGYA00242947_ERZ507947 | MGnify/ENA primary metagenome ERZ507947 (study PRJEB26167, sample SAMN06115421) | human gut metagenome | host: Homo sapiens | place: China:Guizhou | collected 2015-03-17... | reverse complement strand
GCCTTGATTGATTCCGCTCTCCACTTCGGGAAAGATATGGCAAGGTCGTCCACATCAAAGGGAAGCCCATCATTTCCTCTACAAACAGGGGGTTGAGTTGGGAATTTCTCCCAGCAGGTTTGTATATATTTGCTATTTCGTCCGTTAAATTGGACTTTCCTCTGTCCATAGCCACATTTCCCCTCGCTTCTTGTGCTTTTGGAGTAGGCAGGATCCCCATTCTCGCAGCCATAGCAATAGTTGGTCGTTCCAAAGCGTTCGTTGATTGGCTCTTGTTCACACGTCCGCTCCCACTGTCTATCGCTGTCGGTGTCGGCAACAAGGCTTGTATTGAATATGGATTTAAATTGCTCATCATCTTCTTCTCCCGTGTTTCGTCCCCATTTGGTTTTCGACGGTCTTCCATTACAGTTGGTGTCGGTAGCAGTCCTACCGGATAGAATGTTGTCTTCCCATGAATATTGCAAACTTTCAGCCCCTGTGTCTGTACGGTTGGCAATAAACCAAACCCTGTCCCTACGGTGCGGCGCTCCGACGGCACAAGCCGGAATAAGTATCGGCTGGATAGAGTATCCTGAGTGTTCAAGGTCTTGGCACACGGTCTCAATGACATATTGCTGTTGAATCTCCTCGTCCTTGTAATCCTCTCCGAAAAGAGTCGCTGAACGACCCAGTTCAACCGCCTTGCCGGGCTGTACCATCGTGATGATTCCAGCAACGTTCTCACCAACAACCCAATCGGGTTTGATCTCCTGTATTGCCCGTAGCATTTGCGGCCAGAGATAGCGGTCGTCTTCCGCTCCCTTTCTTCGCCCTGCGAGGGAGAAAGGTTGACACGGGAATCCTCCTGACAGGACGTTGATTTTTCCACGCCACTTTGTAAAATCTGTTGTTTTAATATCTTCATAGTGATCTGCATTTGGGAAATGGTATTTTAAAATTTGTGCGCAAAATTCGTTTATCTCACAGTGGAAGACGTTTTTCCACCCCACCCATTCGGCTGCGAGATCGAATCCTCCAATACCGGAAAATAGTGATGCGTGTGTAAAACTCATATCTGTATGATTTTTATAATTTATTGAAATAAACTGACTTGTATTCTTTTCAAAACTTTTTCATTTGCGTCGTTATAGAACTGTTTGTTGACCTCGAAGCCATATGCCTTTCTTCCCAATGAGGCTGCCGCATACAGGGTCGTTCCGCTTCCTGCGCACGGGTCGATGACAACATCGCCCTTGTCCGTGAATATCTCTATCAACCGTTTGAGAAGCGGGACAGGTTTCTGGCAAGGGTGGCATTTGGGCGTGGTGTTGTCCCTCACCCAATCGAAGCAGTTGAAAATCATTCTCCCGTTGTTGTTGAATTTGGGCAACTTGTCCCGATAAAGGATAAGACCGTATTCGCAGTTGCCGACGACCTTCATGTTTGCTTTCAATACTTGCGCAGAGAAGTCCTTGCGGAAAACCAGCGGTATGTAGTGATTTAACCCGTATTTGCGTCCTAACTCTATGAATTTGAACTGCTGTTCGTATTCGCAGAACAGTATCATGCAGGGGGACTTGCCTGCTTCTTTCGGTTCTTTCACGAGCATTTTGGAACAGAAGTGCATGAACTCGGCCGGACGGAACTCGCTGTCGGACGAGAAGAATTGCTTGCCTGCCAATGCGCTCTCGCCGTTCTTGTTGTCTCCGTCGATATACCATGCGGGGTTGCTGGCGTAGGCGTTATTCGCCAAATTATACGGCACATCTGCTATAATCAGCTGCGCCTTTGGCAGCCCATAGACTTTATAATTCTGGAATGAGTCGTTGTAAAGTTCTATGTCTTTCATACTTAACTTTCCTTTTTGCTGTATTTGTCGATAATTTCTTGAATCTGACCGGGTGTCGCTTTCTCCTTTTCACGTAGCTCTCTCTCCCTTTCCTTTTCCTCCTGCCTTTTCTTGTCCTCATAGAACCGCAATAGTTTCTCTCTGTCGGCTCTGAACTCTCGAAGAGACCTTGTTATCACCATAGGGTCGAAAACTCCGTAGAACGTCCCGTAAAGCCCTTGCTTGAACCGCTGGAAGAATACCATGAACTCGGTGAGCTTGAAATCGCCATAGCCGGAGATGATGATACGGGCTATCTCCTCGTATTCCTTTTCCGTCATTCCGTCCTTGCGGACTCCCGAAAACTCGGCGAGGTCGAGAAGCTGTATTTCCAGCCACGACTCGGCGATGTGACTGCCGAACGTCCTCGATACACGGGCTATGCTCGGAGCCTTGCCGATAAAGCATCGTTCGAGACTCTGGCAATAGCGGCCTTGATTGTCGGGGCTAAAAAGGCAGAGCAGATTCTTCCCCGTCTTGTAGGTTGCCAGTATCTCCCGTTGCCAGCTTGGTGGCGATGGCTTTTGCAAACTCTTCAACTCGCTCCTGTTTGGTCTTTGAATTAGTTTTTTGATGGATTCCGGATTGCTCATCTCGTGCTCGTTTTAGTTCGATTATTAACCAGCGGGCAAAGTGTTGTTGTGCATCGCTGACGCTTTTTCTTGCAATACCCTCGTTTTGAAGTTTACGGATATATGCCTCGATATATAACCTCGATTCGTTCTCGTCGATGTGGTTGTTCATCGATAGCGTTTCTATCCACGTTTGATTTGAGAGTAGTTCTTCACGCAGTTCTGTCAGTGGCTTGTCAACGTCTTTGCCAAAATCTTCTTCTTTTTCTTTGCTTCTCGATAGAGAAGTTTCTTTTAAATCATTATCATTTTCATTATCATTATCATTATCATTTAAGCCCCCACTGGCTCGTTTGGCTCCCACTGGGTTATTTGGGGTCGAGTGGCTCGTTTGGCTCCCACTGGACTTTGATTTAACCGTTTCAGAGTTTTTATCATTACCTCCTTTACGCCCGTTGTTCCGGTTTCTCTCGACAATGCTCTGATATTTGAGTTCATCTATCTCGAATTGATTCTTGAAAAACTCAAATGCCATTTCAATGTCCTCCTCTACCGTAACCTCCTCGCCAAGTTGATATTTGAATATTGCTCGAAACAGCCTGCCCAGTTGTTTGTCCGATAATCTCGATATGGGTTTATAAAATGATTTATAAATCAAAAAGCTGTCTTTCATTTATTCTCAATATTGATAGTGAATGCCCACCCGTTCAGGGTCTTGTGCTTGTCAATCTCACCGGTTTTACATAACTCGTTTATCTCGGATTTAAGCGACTGGATAACCACCGACTGTATCTCGGTAAAGCTCGCTGTGGAGGGCTCCTTGTTATTCTTTTTCTTTTCCTCGATAATGGAGGATATAACTTGCTTGGCTATAATCATGGCTTCACAATGTTATGTTTAAGACTTTCCTCGATGTTGTTCGGGTCGAACTTGTCGAAAGGAATGATGTGCGTTTGGCTTATGGAACCAAATCCTTGTCCGCTTTTATATCCTCTTACCCATGTTGATTTAAGAATTTCCCCTGATTGTGTTTTAAGTTCTCCTGCATAATAAGCAAGTTTCCATTCGTCGTTTGGCATTTTTACCTTCACCGATACGCCAAGATTTTGTTCTCGTATTGTTTTGGAAATGTCTTGCAATGTAGGTGTTTCTGCAATAGTATTTTCTTCAAAAAGAAGATCAAACCACTCAAATTCTCCATAGTCTATATCTATTCTATATTTTGGATTATCTGATTTAGATACACGAGTTATTTTAGCATATTTGCCAGCATATTCCAACAAATATGCTAAAACATGTGGTATTCCAACATTGTTATAAATCCATTCTTCGCTTTTAATTTGAACTTTGTCGCCAACTTTGTACTTCATAGCTTTAATTTTAGTTGTGTGGAATATTTTAATATAAAATGTTGCCGGAAAACGGAATATTTTTTACGCCTTTGTTGCCGGAAAACGGTAGAGTTTATAAATTCTTCTGCTGTCATATCATTTGTTTATTTCAGATTCGACAACCTTGTATTTAATGGGCAATCCGGAGCAGGTGATGGCGAGCAGGGCAGAGTCCCTTTCTTCTTGGTTGCTGCGGGGTCTGTTAAACTCTATCCCGCTCATCTGGCACAACCGCTTCAATTCTTCATGGGTGATCTTGCCGTCTTTCCCTTGCCAGCACTTGCGCAATGGGGATTGCTCCATGACTTGTATTCCGTAATGACTCAGCATTTCGACTATCTTGCGACCGGTCTCTTGGTTGCGACCTACATGCTCGCCTTTCTTGGCTGCGCTCGCCCGTGTGTCCTTCGGTGACAAGTGCCAGTTGGATTTGTTTTTCCAACCTGCCTCGACATACACCACGGTGGCATGGCCGAGTTCCGCACCTTCGAATGCCACCGAACGGACGATTTCCAACAACTCGGGGAACGGGTGGCTGTTAACCGTCAGCTTCATGTCGTACAGTCCCAATATGGCAAGTCCGCTACGCTCCACGTCGGGGTCTATCCCTATCACTACATCATATTTTATTTTTCTATTGTATGTGGCCTGTTCTTCCATTTTCAAAACAATTTCAGTTGCGTGTAAACTTTTTCTTTCGGTCGTTTTATATTGCCGATTTGGCTCTCGTGCACAAATATTTTCTCATCTTTCAATTCTCCCGATCCTTTGCCGGATAATAGCGAACGTTTTTTAACTGAATCTATGCAAACGAAGTCCTCCGGCATTTGGTATTCCGAAATATACACGGGCATTCCAATGTTTCTTGCCCAATCATAGAACTTTTCATGGTCGAAATCCGATAAATATGGATTTTTGCCTATATACGGAATATCACAGTAGACAACGCTATCGACATTTATACTCATGTTCTCATAACTCGCACAAGAAATATTCAGACTTTGCAGACTTTCCAGTCTTTCCAGTCTTTCCAGACTTTGCAGACTTTCCAGTCTTTCCAGACTTTGCAGTCTTTCCAGACTTTGCAGTCTTTGCAGTCTTTCCAGTCTTTCCAGACTTTGCAGACGATTTAATATTGTATAATAATTTGTCAGTTCATAATAGTCTTCTTTAAGGGGCATGAACTCCTGCATTTTCTTATATTGCTCGAATGTGGGGAATGACCATTGCGATTTACCGAAGTAATGCCGTTCCATATTTGTCCCGAGCCTATCACCAACATCACGTTGTTTTAACCCGCTTTCAGACAGCGCATTTAACAGGTAATTACGCAGTCTCTCTTTCTCGTCTTCAAATGACTTGATTGTATCACCTCCTACGACAATGTTATATATCCTTTCATAATCTCTCCGCTTATCATCTACCAGATCCAGCCAATACTTTATATATTTTGTTTTAACTTCGGACGAGTTTGATTTCAGCCAATTCCCTATCTCTAACTTTCTTTCGTATGACGATTCTTTTTGCGATTTTTTCGGATAAATGCCCATCGCGTTAAATAACGAATAATCCTCGAACACACATGCGTAATGTAACGCTTTCTTGTATGGCTCTATTTCTTCCGAATATAAATAATTCCTGCAATTATTACCGAAAGACCAGCAAGATGATACATAAGCGTCACTTCCTTTCAATTCTTCGAAATCATTCCGGCTAATCCACCTCGTCTCGTCCTTGAATTCTCCATTTATTGCGGACAGAAATAATCTTGGGTATTCGACGAACAAGTCATTCGCATATATGTTATTGAATTTCCCCGATAATAATGCGGCGTGTGTCACAGAACAGCCACCGGCGAACAGGTCGTAAAAATTCTCAGCTTTCGGGAAATGAGAAACTATCCATTCCGCTATTTTGTTTTTTGATCCTTTATATGGTAATCCGTAATTCATATATCGTTTCTTTTTGTTCGGCAGGCGGGACTCGAACCCGCAACTGTATATTCGCTCCTTATACTCGACTTATACCGCTCTCCCGTTTGAACCACTGCCGATACCACCTAAAACACTTATGGCTAATTTCTCCCCGCAGTTCCTTTCTCCGTATGGTGCTCGACCACGTACCCGGATCGGCTTGCGGGGAATGTCTCACATTATGCTCCTATATCAGGTCTATGATTTTGGTTTTCACAATTCCGTCCAACCGCATATCGTTAAGGCCTTGTCTCTTGTGTTCTTGCATGAGGCGGTTGGCTTCGGTGATATCTTTGGCGCAAACGAGGTTGTAGTACTTCGTTTCCTTTTCATTGCCGTTGTCATCGATGAATATGTCTATCAACGTGGCTTTGTAGAAGGGCTTGTCTTCTTCCTTCTCGTTGACTATCTCGACGACATTAGAGCGGGTGATAGAGATTACATCGCAATTTCCGTTGTATTGTTCCATTCCGTTGGCTTCGGCCTCGGCGAACAGTTCTACATCGGTGATGAAGTGTTCGACGACTTCTTTCATCTCTCCTTTGCTGTTCTCTTTTTCTACTTTCAGTTTGATTTCGTAAAACATCGCTTTTATTTTTTATCGGTTAAAACTTCTTTTAACTTGGGATTCCCTACCACATTCCTGCGGACATCATAGTCGCTATCCTTTGCCAGCTCTGTGAGCACATCGGCGGGAGTACTGGGATTCCTCGCCACAAAACAGCGGACATCACAGTCGCTATCCTTTGCCAGTTCTGAGAGCACATCGGCGGGTGTGTTGGGGTTTTCTGCCGCATTCCTGCGGACACACCAGTCGCTATCCTTTGCCAGTTCTGAGAGCACATCGATGGGAGTCCTGGGGTTTTCTGCCACAAAACAGCGGACACACCAGTCTCTATCCTTTGCCAGCTCTGTGAGCACATCGATGGGAGTACTGGGGTTTTCTGCCACAAAACAGCGGACATCACAGTCGCTATCCTTTGCCAGCTCTGAGAGCACATCGACGGGAGTGTTGGGATTCCCTGCCGCATTCCTGCGGACAATATAGTCGCTATTTAAAATTTCATTTTTGTCCATTGTATTTCTTATTTAATTGTTTGACTTTATTTCTCATCAATCTTGCCAGCTCTTTATGCCGGTAGTCGTCGGACTTTTCCAACGCTTTTGCCGATCTTTCCAGCAGGCTGACGATTGACTGTATTTCATAGTCTTTCATGAATTGATTATTTCATTAACTAATTCATCGGCTTCGCATATCCTTTCGGCTATCTTCTTGAAGGTGTTATCATCTGGATATATCCTTCTGATAAACATGGAGGGCTTCTCGAACGGGTTATATACGATGAAATCGCACCAATCGGCTTCAATGCACATGAGTTCGGACATGATTTGGTAATAGTACTTAGGCTCCGTGGACAGGAGGGTATCGTTGTCCTTTATCTTGTGGAAGTATTTGGCATATGTGGCCGTTCCCACGCTTTTTATCTCGATTACCCCTTTTTCCCGATTATTCTCATCGTAATAATATCCGTCGGGGCTGGCTGCGAAATGGGCGATGGTGGGGTGTTTGCACAGTCCTACCTCGACGACACGGCGACCTGTTTTAAGTTCGTATATGCGCCGGGCATCGGGCTCGTTCTCCGTTCCCCATCGCATTTGCTTGGTCGATATGTCGGTCTGGGTGATATAGTCGGAGAAAAAACCATCGTCGTTTATCATAGCTGGGTTGAGCATGCGCTCTCCCGCTACTTGGTAAATATAGTTCATGGCGCATTCTCTGAACCCGTCGCCGCTACGTTTCGTTTTCATTAGGTCGCCTATGCGGCTTCCCGTGAAATAACCGAGGCGTTTCCTGTACCATTCAAGAGTCCTTTGTGCTTCCATCGTCGACCAGTGTCTGTTTAGTTCCTTCCTGATTGATTCCCTCTTTGACACCGGCTGCTTCTCCGGCTATATCTTTGAATTTGCTGCTTTTCGTGCCTCGGTATGGCTTCATAAGTTCTTCTACCGTTGTGTCACCGTCTTTGAGCGACTGGTCAATGCCGGACAGCAACGCAATCTCATTTCCTCGAATCTGGTTAATTGTCTGCTTTCCGCACAACTTGATTACCTCTTCCTCGGTAATACCATACTCGTTTTTGAAAAACGCAATCCACTTCGCCCTTGTCTTTTTGAGCTTATCTTCGTCGGACAGGTCGCCAGTAATGAAACTTTGAGCTGCTTGGTAGACTTTATCGGTGATGCTTTTTGGAATAACCGAAAATACGGCGTTTCGATAGGCTATTGCGTTTGCGGCATTGCCAGTTACGGTTATCATGTCGTTTGGATACCGTTTCCCGTTTTTGTCAATGATAGAGCGACGAACCTCAAAAGCACTTGCCACGTTTTTCTCCAAGTCCCAAGCTGTGCCACGGCTTACCACTTGCGTGTCTGTAATCTGAACCACCTTTGCCTCGGTGCGCATATTCCCCCAGTTTGAAACGATTATTTTCGCCAAGTGAACAGATGGCCCAGTAATAGGTTTGTTACCTCTTGGTAGCGCATATCCACACGATTGTGCCGTTTCTTTATCGAGGGTAGCCATAACGATAGAGTCATCAAGACTACGACGCATATCCCGAGGATATTTTTTCGCCGTGGCTACTTGGGTGTCTACATTTGCTCTTTCGAGAGCGTCTATTTGCATGACTTGTGGCTGTGCTTGAACCTGTAATACTTCGTACTCTGACATATTTTTTTTGTTTAAAGGGTTATGTTTCTTTTTATACACCGCATATCCTCCCGGACGGGCGGTGAATATGCTTGATTTATATGGAATTATAGCTACTTATTTAATTCATGATTTTCAAAAGTTCATCTCTGGTAATACAGTTACGTGTGCCGACTTTTTCAGGCTTGGCGTTAATTGCATTCAAACGCTTCAACAATTCTTTGTAAGTGCACCCTAATAATTCTGTTGCCTTTCTAACCGGTACATAATCAGGCAAGAATATATCTCCATAGCCTTTCTTTATACCGGATATTGCATGGTTAATTACATCTTCCAATTTTCCGAGCAACATATTGTTTTCATCTCTCACTACCTTGATGATTGTATCTTCTATTCCCATATCCATTAATCTTTTAATCGTTTTTCCACTCTCATTGACGCTCTTCCTCTCGCATTCCTCAACCTGCACATATCGCCAGTGTCTCCGAATACCTGCACAACGACGAACAACAGGCTGAATAGGATAGAAACCCCGAATTGTCGTATCTTTTTCAAATCGAAAGCCTTTCCCAAGTACCGGCAAATGACATACAGAGTCAATTCACTGCTGGTCGATATACCTAATTTGAGGTATATGCTTTTTTTCTGCGTCTTGGTCGTCCATACAGACTTCCCCAGATTTTCTGCGACCTCTTTGTCTTGAAGCCCCTTTGCGTACTCCTTAGCGACTGCCCATTCTCCGGCAGTCAATATCAGCTCTTTCTCCATACCAATGTCCTCCATTCAGGCATTCCATCGTTCTCCACAGATACTTTACCAACTCCATACTCATGAGAGTTTCCCAGTTGTTTCATGTAAGACTTCAACCGGCGATAAGCACTACATGTCTTAATATCGTCATAGAAAGCATCTCCAACCTCCATACGAATCATGTACTTACACTTTCCACGTACTCCTTTCGGCTTGGGTATTATCCGCTTTACATCGGCTATGCACCTGAATCCTACTTGTATTTTCATCGTTTCCATATTCTTGTTTTTTATATAATAAAAGGAGCCGACCCTATTGTTTTTTTAGGCTCTGGCTCCCTCCTCGTAACATTCCCGTGTTAGTTCGTTTTCTCGTCCTGCACACCCGACAGGGCAAATGTCGATAATGCAAAGAAAGCCATGCTTATAATGAGCTGTCCGATACTGGCATTGATGAATGCTGCTATTACCCCGAAAAAAGAGGCGAACATGAGCAGCAGGCAGATGGCTATAAATAATCTGTACATATTCTTGTTTTATTCAAATTCGAAGCTGTCATTAAACTTGCACATTTCTATACCGTCCTCGTCGTACACCTCGACCTCGTATTTCACTTCGATGGATCCGTCCACATAATCGGGAGTGAAATAATCGCCGTATGTAACCGTCGTACCATCGTATGCATCGTATATTACGTGTACGGGTAATATCTCATCGTCAACCTCTACGTCCAAATCGAGGTCTCCATACATCGATTTGTCCTCTCCTATCCGCTCGCTCACCACATATTCGAGTTGCTTCTCTACTTCTCGGCGAATCTTGTTGATTGTATAGTCGCTTATCGACAGGCTAACCATTTCATATTGCTCCGTTG
>ENA-UEQW01003787-UEQW01003787.1-human-gut-metagenome-genome-assembly--contig:-NODE-3787-length-10163-cov-3.449633_pt1 | contig 10163 bp, 10 predicted proteins | sample MGYA00242947_ERZ507947 | MGnify/ENA primary metagenome ERZ507947 (study PRJEB26167, sample SAMN06115421) | human gut metagenome | host: Homo sapiens | place: China:Guizhou | collected 2015-03-17... | reverse complement strand
TCCAAAATCAATAGAAATAATTAGATAGTATTTAGATTTTGTATATTTAATGAAAAGAAATAATAAAATCATACAGAAAATGAGACAAAGAGACTATTTAAATTTTGTGCAAAATGTACGACAATATAGATAGGAGTAAAAAAATGATTTCTGAATATTTAGGATTCGATTCCGACTACATTATATTAGGATTGGCGGGAGTGGTAATTATTCTGCTCATCCTCATAATTACAAATATGGTGCAGATCGGTAAGCTCAAAAAAAGATACAAAGTGTTTATGAGTGGAAAAACTGCAAAGTCATTGGAGGACACAATTATCAAGAGACTTGACGAGGTAGATGAACTTGTTGCAGCAAACTCATCAATCAAAAAGAATATAGAAGAATTATTTGCTAACATGAAGTGTTCATACCAGAAGGTAGGACTTGTGAAGTATGATGCATTCAATGAGATGGGCGGAAAGCTAAGCTTTTCACTTGCCATGTTAAATGGAAAGGATGATGGCTTTGTACTCAATGCCGTTCACAGTCGTGAGGGTTGCTATACATACATCAAGGAGATTGTTGGCGGAAATTCCATTATTGTTTTAGCAGATGAAGAGCAGGAAGCGTTGAATATGGCCAAGGAGGCAAATATGCCTGCAGAAAAATAACAATGGGGTGTTTTAGTTTATGAGGATAAAAGCAGTCAGCAGCTTAGTTGGCGGTGAAGTACTTGCGGAACCAATACTAACAGAAAAAAATGATATTTTAATACCAAATGGCACAAGGATTAAGCCTGATTATGTGCCACTTATAGAGTCACTTGGAATAGAATCAGTGATGGTAGAGGATCCGTATGAAAATTATGAAAGCCCGAATTCTATAGTAGACCCGGCTATTTTCAACAAATACGTGGAAAAAGTGCGCAGACTGATGGAAAGTCATATATATCATGATGGCAAATCCTTAAAGGAATTTGAAATAATCGCAAATGATATAGTCCATGATATAAATGATATGCCATATGATGTGATTGTTGATATAAAAGAGCGTAATTCGGACTTATATGAGCACACAGTCATGGTGACACTTTTATCAGTGCTTGTTGCAAGAAAACTAAAGCTTGACGAAAAGCGAAAGTATAACATAGCGGTGGGATGTTTATTACATGACATCGGGCTGCGTTTTATTGTCACACGATATAAAAACAGGGATTTTTCCAATGCAAATCCTGCGGAGCTTTTTGAATATAAAAAGCATACCATTTTAGGATATTCGGCATTGGATGAGGAAAGCTGGATAGCGCCAATATCAATGAAGATGGTTTTATCACATCATGAGAATATGGCAGGCACAGGTTTTCCTATGAAGCAAAAGAATAAAGAACTGGAATGCAGAATAATTCAGGCATGTGATGCGTTTGATTCGCTGATAAGCGGTATGGAGTGTAAGCGTATTTGCGTGCAGGAAGCCATAAATCAGATAAAGGAAAATGATGGCGGCAGATATGATAACAAAATTATTAAGTGCCTGCTATCATCAATAGCCAGATATCCTGTCGGTACAACAGTAAAGACCAATGCTGAAGAAGAGGGAGTAGTAGTTTCCCAGACAGTAGATCCGGAGAATCCTATTATCATGATTTTTGGAAATGAAAATAATGGCAAATTGATGCTTCACAACAGATTGAATCTCATGCTTGATAAAAACATTTCAATTCTTCAGGTAATTTAAAGAAAAGAGAAATAAGTAATGCACCAATTCCTCAGAGCAATAGGATTTTCAGATATAACAAAGAAACAGTTAAACGAGGTAATTAACAATATAATTGATAAGCCGGAAAAACTAAAGGTAACAAAGGATTCCGAGGGCAATGAATTTGCCGAGCTGTCATGTGATGTGGCACCCAATATGGGAATTACAGTCAGAGGAATATACAATGACGATGATAGCTTTGACATAGATTATTACTATCCGTATTTCACGGGAAGCGAAAAGACTACAAATGAGATAATAGATATCGAAAAGCACTCAGAGAAGGAATCATATGCAGGCGTATGTGATGACCCTAATCTCGGCGTAACACTTATATTTTATCTGCAGAATGTGTGTGATTATCTGTCAGAGAAGGCATACATAAACAGAGAGGTAAGGGCAAAGGGAGCAGTGCTCTCAGGACTATCAGTTGATGGCTGTATTTTGCTACCAATGAAACAAAAAAAGGCTAAAACATTAAATACAGTTGATTCAGACAAAAAAGATAGAAAGCAGCTGATTGCAGAGGCCAGGGATGGCGATGAGGGCGCTATGGAAAGCCTCACAATGGAAGATATAGATTTATACTCATCCATTACGAGAAGAATCCAAAACGAGGATATTCTTTCAATCGTAACAACATATTTCATGCCATATGGCATCGAAAGTGACCAGTACAGCGTGCTGGGAGATATTATTGAGTTCACAGAAGAAAAAAATATCATTACAAATGAAAAAATATATTGCATAAAAGTATCATGTAATGATATAATATTTAGCGTGTGTATAAACAAAAATGACCTCATCGGTGAGCCGATGGTTGGCAGACGTTTCAAAGGAAACATCTGGATGCAGGGTAGTATTTGTTTGTAATATACATTTGTTCTCGTAGTTAAATGGATATAACAAGCGCCTCCTAAGCGGTAGATGGTTCGAGTCTAAATCTTGCATAAAACTTAATATTTTGATAAATGTCCATGTAGCTCAGCTGGATAGAGCACACGCCTCCTAAGCGTGGGGTCGGAGGTTCAAATCCTCTCATGGACGCCAGCGAACAACGCTGCAAGCCTTTATTCATAAGGGTTTGCAGCTTTTTTTGTTCAGCCGCAGCCTTTTGTTAAAACCATCTACCAGGGTTGGAGGGTTACTTTTTTGTTTATGCGTTACAATGAATTTTTTGCTAATTGGAAACGAACTAAAATGGAGAGCTTGCTAAGAAAAATGGACTTCTTGCTAATTTGAGATTTTAGCCAGCCTTTTGAGCGGTAAGCAATGCTGCCAGGGTGCTTGCAAGCTCCGGGGATTTTTGGAGCTGTTCCACCAATGCCGCCAGGTCTAAGGTTTGTGCTTGAGGCTGTTCCGGCTTCTGGGGAGGCTTTACATTCCGCAGATCAGGATTAGCATAAAAGGCACTCTCAAACTTCTGGGCATTGATCTTACGGTCCTCGTCGAGGATGTGGGCGTACACTTTTGTAATCATATCAATTTCAGCGTGGCCCGTGTCCCCCTGGGTGGCTTTCAGATCGCCGTGGTTGAGTTTCAGCTTATAAGTAGTGCTGGAATGTCTGAGAGAGTGGAACACCACATTAGGCAATCCGGCTTTTTCTTTCAGCAGAGAAAATTCTTTCTCAATAATCCGGTTCTCACATGGCCTGCCATTAGGCAGGGCAACCACTAAATCATAATCTTGGTATTCCTCACCGAGGAAGCTCTTTAGCTCATCCTGTGCTTTTTTCCATTCACGGAGGATATAAGCAACGGTTTTCGGCAGCCAGACTTTTCTCTCACTTGATTTTGTTTTCGGTTTTTTCAAGATCAGCCGTGTGCTGGTGTTAGGCATAAGCGGAGTGAAGATATGGAAAATATCTTTTTCTCCTATCATTTCAATCGCCTGTTTGGAAGCCCTTATCAGCTCTGCCTCAATGTAAACATAGGCATTATCCGCCGCTATGTTTTCATCCTCAATGTGGACATTCTTCCAGGTCAGACCAAGAATTTCTCCCATCCGCAAAGAACACGCAAATGCAAGGTTCATAGCAACATACAATTTGCTGTCAGTACACTGGTCCAGAGCGATACGGATGGTATCGGCGTCCCAGATGTCACGTTTCTTGTACTCTGTTTTCGGTAATACGGTATTCTCAAAGGGATTTTTTGCAATCAGCTCCCAGCGGACAGCCTGCTTAAAGGCACAGCGGAGAAGTTTGATGATCTTCTCAATGTTCTGATTGGAAATAAACTCTGTTTTCGGTTTTCGGTTCCTCTTACAAACAGGAGGGGTCTTTTGGAGAGTCTGAATGTATTTATCTACCACACGGGGAGTAATTGCCTGAACCTCCATATCACCGATAATCGGATTGATGTAGTTGGCGATCAGGGCGGTTTGACTGTCATACATGGACACGCCCCATTGTTTTGCCCCATAGGTGGAAACAAAATCATACAGAAAATCAGATACTTTCTGATTGTTGGGAGGAAGAAAAGTACCGGTGTTGATCTGGTTCTCAACCTCCGCTTTCCGTTTTAGAGCCTCTTTATGGGTATGCCAGGTTTCCCACTTTTGTTTCGTTTCTCCATTTTCGTCTATGTAGTTGTAAACAACAGAATATGCTTTTTTTCGTTTGATGATGGATGCCATGATCGATCTTCCTTTCTTTGTCCGTTAGAACGCCTGAGCGTCTAACCATTCGTCAAATGATTTTTTGGAAATTCGTATGGCATTACCAACTCGAACGGTTTTGAAATGTCCCTCTTTCACAAGGTTATATGCAGAAGTACGGCCGATATTTAACATCACGGCTATATCTTCAACCTTGTAAGTTCTCTGTTCGGGGACATTGCCAGGTGTACGATTTTCGGCCTGGTTCATAATGTCCTCCTTTCAGCAGCCGATCAATCATACAAAACATAACTTCTATCATCATTATGCCGCGCTTTATATGAATTGTCAGCTGCTAATAAAAAGTTTTCGATTTATCCATATTAAAAAGGACAAAACAGACGGCCATTAGCATGGCTCCACGGGAATTTCACCCCCGCATGGTTCTCATCCGGCCCTACCCATTGCTTGCGACGCTATCAACGCTCGAACTGATGGCTGTAAGGGAGTATCATTGTCCTCTTTGGGTATCATGGCCCACAGCCTGCCAAAGCTGTTTTGTGGCATGGTATTGATCGCTCGCTTAAAAAGGTCATGGCGCACCTGCCAGATGGCTCCACCGAAAGAGAATGTATCTGCCTGTCCTATGCTGTCACGGAGTTATCGTCCGGACTTTCTTTGTCAAGGTGCATTTATGGCTCCGATCCGGTTCAAATACCAGGCGAGGAAAGAGAGGACAAAACACGCCTGTAATATGTACCTTAGACCGGCAGAACCTTGAAACCTGTTACAATGCTATACAGCAGTTTAGCCTCCAGGCGAAGCCTCATATCTTCGTCCACATAGAGGTGTTCGTTGCCATATTCATCTTTCATAGGTCTCATGGCGAGGAAACGAATATAGCCCTTGTAATGATTGAGTACAGCATTTAAGGCTCTCTCGTCACCCTCTGAGGCTGCCAGGATCACTGGCAGCGGTATGGGCTCTCTTATGTTTCGGGCCATTCAAATCCCTCCTTTTCCAAATACTCACGCAGTTCTTTGAGGATACCGCTGCGCCGTTTACTGATAGCCTGACGAACCACATTAAGCTGTTCGCTTATTTCACGGTCCGTCATTCCCAGGAAGTAGGACAGCAGGATTACATCCCGCTTGTCCTCCGGCAACTGTGACAGAGCCTCTGCCAGCAGATCACCGACCACAAACACTTTCTGCCCAAGCACTTCAAAGACATATTCGTCCTGAAAATACTTGTCATAGGAGGCGGCCTGTGCCAGCTCGTCCGGCGATAGTTCATCCAGAGATTTCTCGCGGTCACGCTGCCTTGCGTATTCATTCAGAATACGGTTGGCCTCGTTCTTCAAAACCCTGGTACAAAAACCGCCAAACTGATTTTGAACACGCTGCTCATAGGAGTTTTTCATTTTCTCACCTCCCTTCGCAGCCGCAAAGGCGGGTGATAGTTCTCCTCCCTTTCGCAGGGGTAATCATGGAAACCGCAATTTGGCAACCAAGATCGGAGAAAAATTTTATAAAAGGCCCTGCTATTTTGCGAAGTCCCGAATAAACAGAAAAAAGCGCCTGACTGCAAGACGCAGACAGACGCAAAGGAATTAACAGCAGTATTTAGATGATTTAAAAGTTCATATTCAGGGGTAGAAACATCCCCGGTGGTAGTCGGGCTTTTTTTGATAAGTCAAAGAATGTAAGAATTTGTTGATATGGTTTATAGCTCATGGCGGCTTCCTCCTATAGCCGCCGCTTTTACCAGTGGTACCGCGTCATTTCTTGAGAAGATAAAAAGAAACAGCGGCTTTGATTTTGTCAAAACCGCCGTTTGGCTTTTTCTTTATTGCATTAAAATTTTGCTGCCCACACAACGGTTTTTTTATTAACCGCAAGCAGCTTTTTTCATTTTAATCATGTCGTTTTAATGTAATAATAGCATGGCATATTAAACCGAATACAAGGGCAAAGCAAAAACCTCCAAATAGTGACGCTCCCCAGCCTGTACCGGACATTGTCATCAGACCACCCACAAAGAAAATACCAATGCCGATAAAGATACCAACTGCGTAAAATAATCCGATTGCTATATCATACTTATTAAACGGTCGTTTTGTTTTTTCCATATTTGTTTCCATTTTTATGATTACCTCCTTCGCAAGATCATCCATGTGGACTCCAAAAAGAAAGCAGATTTTTTTCAACGTATTTATATCGGGTTCATTGACATCCCTCTCCCAATTCGATAGCGCCTGCCGGGTAACATTTAATTCCCCGGCTAATTCCTCTTGTGTCATTCCCGATTGTGTCCGCAGATGACGTATTTGCTTTCCTGTTGTAATATCTGTCTGTTCCTTGTTCAAAATAGTTCCTCCTCTCTGCTACTGATTCTATCAATGATATTCCGCAATAGCCAGCAATGAACGCTTGCATTGCGCAAGACCTTACATGATCTTCTGAAACATATGACGAACCTTATCCAGCCGGCTATTGGGGCGGCGGGGCTGTACTGCAGGTTCCCCTGAAGTTTCCTGATACCCTTTCAATTCCGTCAGGCAAACACTTCTTCCATTTGTGTAGAAATTCAGATCGCTTTTGTATTCCCCAATCCGTCTTGCCGGTATTTCTCCAGTTAAGATCGCTTCATTATTTTTTATTGAAGTTGTTTCAATTACCGCATCGTATTTCACAGCATCATGATAAGCCCGTGAAAGATATTCCTGCGGTGCAAACAGGGTAAAAGAAAGATAGGGTTCTAAAACCTGTGTTCCTGCTTTTTTTAATGCCAGTTCCAGCACAATGGGCGCAAGAAAGCGGAAATCTGACGGAGTACTGACTGGGCTGTAATAAATTCCGTATTCAAAACAGATCCTGCAATCTGTCACCTCCCATCCATACACTCCCTGCTCCAATCCATACTGAATCCCTTCCATAACTGCGTTTTGAAAACTTTGGTTTAAATAACCAAGTGACACCTTGCTTTCATATTCTGTTCCGCTCCCAGCAGGAAGGGGAGTGACTGCCAGACCAATCGACGCCCAAAAGGGATTTGGCGGCACTTCAATATGAATTGTATAATGCTCCTCTTTTCGTGGTCTTTCCAGATAAATGACCGTAGGCTCTTTTACCTCTGCCTCGATGCAATATTTTTCATTCAATAAAGAACAAACAACTTCTAACTGTACTTTCCCCAAAAAGGAAAGAATGATTTCATGAGTGACAGGATCAATCACAAAGCGCAGAAGCGGATCAGTATCCGCAATCTCTGTAAGGGCATCCAGCAACACTTCCCTTTGCTCTGCTTTGGCTGGCTCTATCGTTGTCCTAAGAAGCGGCAGGGGATTATCCGTCCATGCCTTGCGTGGCAACAGTTTTTCGTCTCCCAGAATATCATTTAACTTTAATGTGTTGTCAGACAAAATAACAATCTCCCCGGAATCAGCAGTATCTGTCTGGACAATTTCTCCCTTAAATGGAATTGACATCTCTGTAATCTTAATCTTTTCCTTTTTTTGCAAAAAAATCGTTTCCCGTAAGCAAAGCGTACCACTATACAGCCTTACATAGCACCGTCGTTTTTTCTGCTCGGTATATTCAATTTTAAAAACGTACCCGCACAGTTCCGATTGACAGTTATCCGTTTTCGATGAAAAAATATCTGTGATTACATCAAGCAATTCTTTTGTCCCGATATTCTCTTTTGCGCTTCCATGATATACCGGAAAAAAAGTTCCCTGCTGTACCCTTCGCTTTATTTCTTCCTGAAGTTCCCGCAATGTCAAAGGCGCTCCTGAAAGATATTTTTCTAAAAGATCATCATTCCCGGCAATCACAGCATCCCACTTTTCAAAATCCGCAACGTCGGAAAGTGTTAGTTCTGAAAATAAATGAACTTCCTGCATAACCATCATATCTTCTGTCAATTTTTCTCTGATATTTTGATAAGTCTGCGCAGGAACAAAGCCTTCCTGATCGATTTTATTGATAAAAATAATGGTTGGTATCTTCATCTTCCTCAGCGCATGGAACAGCACTCTGGTCTGTGCCTGTACGCCATCTTTTGCAGACACTACTAAAATCGCTCCGTCCAGAACTGATAAAGAACGGTACACTTCTGTCAAAAAATCCATGTGTCCCGGTGTATCTACAAGATTCACTTTGTACTCTTTCCAGTGAAAAGACGTAACGGCAGCCTGAATGGTAATTCCCCTTTGACGTTCCAAAGCCATAGAATCCGTTCTTGTTGTGCCTTTATCTACACTGCCCGGTTCTATGATTGCCCCGCTTGTATACAGCAGGCTTTCTGTCAGTGTTGTTTTTCCTGCATCAACGTGTGCAAGAATGCCAATATTGATTATTTTCATGTGTCATCCTCCATTCACAGCCAAAAAAAGGCATAAAAATCCCCAGCAGCAAAATACTCTTACCGCTGGGGATTTAATCTTTGGACATACACATAAAAGACATACGCCAACAGACGCTTGTCACTTGTCTTGCTATGTCAATATATAAGGCAAAAGTATTCTTAAATAGGCACAAAAAACCAAGCCCTTGTTCCAAAGGACATCCCAAAGTTTTTTGTTCCCACTATTTGGTTATAGTTTTATTTAAGAATACCCTGCCGCATATTTTTTAACTCCTTTTTGGAAATATCATGATTATAACACATCCGCACCCGAAAAGCAAGCATGAAATAAATCTTTCAATCATCACAATTCTAATCTCATAGAAATGACCTCCTGAAATCCGGCTATGCGGGAGCAAAATCCTTTGGGATTTCTTCCAAACTCGACAAATCCAGCCTGTTCATACATAGAAACGGCTCTTTCGTTTTCAGCAACCACATTAAGTTCAAGCTGGCTATAGCCCGCTGCTTTAGCACATTCGATACATGAAGCCAGCAAAGCCTTACCAATTCCAAGCCCCCAATATTTTTTCGCAACGCTGATGCCAAATTCTGCCCGATGCCGTACCTTATACTTTGTACCGATTGCCTCGATTCCTGCTGTTCCTGTAATGACACCGTCAACTATGGCAATCAGTTCAATCTCCCTTTCACTCTCAGCCTTTTCTTTCAGGAACTGGCTTTCCTGTTCGGCATTAAAACTGTTTTCATCTGGATATGTAAGCAAATAATCGGTTTCGCTATGTGTCAGATTGAAATTATCCAATACAAGCTGACCATCACTTTCTGTTCCATTCCTCAAACAACATTCCACACCATTACTTAACATTATTGTTTTATTATATCTCATGCCTGCCCCTTCACTGACAACCGCCCTTAAAGTCAGCTTCTTCATCTATGCAATATCCTAAACAGAAAAATATTTTCTCATTTCATATTGTTTAACAAATACACGAAACTTCATTTTCTTCAAAAATATGTTTAATGCCTGATCTCGCTCATCCACGTTTATTACTTTCATCTCTAAACTCTTTGTTTGTTTCGATAAATCCAACAAAATCTCTGTGGCAACTCCCATTCTGCGATATTGAGGATGTACCGCTAACTGCACAATATCTCCTTTTATTTTGTCCACAATACCATAGCCGATCAGGTTTCCGTCAAATTTAACAATCGTATAAGAAAAGGATCTGGCGATTGCGCATACAGCATCTTTTGCGTTTTGCCATGAAGGTGGATACGTCCAAAAATCCTTGACTATTGTCCATTGAGCTTCTTGTATTTTTTCTGGATGTTCCAGTTTCCACGCTTTATATATGCCTGGTTCTTTTATCCCACCTGTCAGTTGGTAACAATTCAATACTCTGTCAACTTGAAATCCCTGCTTTTTATATAAAGTAAGCGCCTTCTCATTATC
>ENA-UEQW01003786-UEQW01003786.1-human-gut-metagenome-genome-assembly--contig:-NODE-3786-length-10166-cov-5.092576_pt1 | contig 10166 bp, 17 predicted proteins | sample MGYA00242947_ERZ507947 | MGnify/ENA primary metagenome ERZ507947 (study PRJEB26167, sample SAMN06115421) | human gut metagenome | host: Homo sapiens | place: China:Guizhou | collected 2015-03-17... | reverse complement strand
GATTAGTAATGTGAGTGTGATTTTCAGAGTGATTGTGATTTGTAATGTGATTGTGATGTGCAATGTGATTGTGATTTGGGAGTATCAGGAAAGGCATGTAAATCTGACAATCAACATCCGAAAGATAAAACACAAATGAGAACACAATTCCTGAACAGTCATAACGAAAACACTAACACGTCTGACAAGAAACAACCCCACTCACAATCCAGAAGCGTTTTAATCTGCTGCGGCGTGTGCAGCATTATCGCATCCACATTAATGTACCCGTTCTGCGGATCGTGCACCGCATTATACAACCTCTCATACTCGGCTGAAATCTGACGACTCACCGCCAGTCGCACGCGCGTGCGCAGCTTCGGGTGAATCGCGTAGAACTCGTTGTTGATAAACAGGTACATCTTCGACACCAGCAACTGCGTGCCCTTCTCGATCACCGCAGGCGACGCGATAGAGTGGATCGACAGCGGCGGCGACAGCGAATCCATCTGCTGGAGGAGTCGCAGCAAGTCACACTCCTTCAACAACCCGTTAATCTATCCATCACGAAACCCCCACTCACACACCTTCTCTCGAATGATCGCGTCCATCAGACCCTCGCTCTTCTCGCAGAGATAGTAGTTGTAGTTGATGGCGAAGCCGTACTGCGACACCACCGTCTTCAGCTCCTCCATCACGTTCACCAGCGTGATCGACAACTCCATCGAGTCCAGAATGGGAAAGTACTCGTGCGCGTTCTCCGTGATCGGCTTCAGCGCCGCGTCCACGAGGCTGTCGAACAGCTCGGTCTTGCGCGTCGTCTCGATGGTGGCGTTGTTGAATCTAGTGATTACGATTGAAGCGAAACAACGACACATCGAAACACTGACGAAGGAGAAGGAGCAACTCCGTGAATACACTACTCGTGTCCACCTTCTTCTTCTCGTTCGCATCCGATAGGTAGTAGCTGGAGACGAAGGGGAAGAGCTTGAAATAGTGCTTGACGCGCATTACCAGCAATGATGTGATGCGCGTCCACAATGTCTGCTCGACGGACAGCAGCGTGGAACAGATCGAGCTCGATGCGGAAATCAGCGAACTGAGCGTGCTTTCGTAAAAGGCAAGAATCTGCATGGATTCAAAGAGTTGGGGCAGGTTGGAGTTTTCCTCGAACAGCGGAACCACGTACTCCTGGATGTACGAATTGGCGCCCGAAAAGACGACGTCGAGACAGTTGGCGATGACGCGATCATTCTCCTCCTCCCCTTCCTTCGTGAGGAGGAATCGGATTCCGTTTCGCTCCTCGTTGATGTACTCGTGCAGCCACGTGAAGAGATCGCTGAGGAGCTGGTTGGGGTGCTCATGCGATTGATGGTTCCACTGACCGAGGTTCTCCGAAAGCAGAATGGCGAGGATGTTGCGGCGATTGTTCACGAACTCCGTGATGCAGTGGTTGAAGAAGGACTCCTTCTGGCGCAGCACCAGAAGCGCCTGATGCAGGTGCAGGTAGCTCGCATTGCTGCCGTCCAGGCAGTACTTCCGGTCTCCGGAGAGACGACACTCGTTCTGGCACCAGCCAAACAGCCGGTGATACGCCGTTTCTTCTTCGGAAGAGATGGTTTCCAGGAGCTCGACGGTGGCGGTCATCATGCAGTAGGGGTCCTGCATGAGCTCTGTGCACCGCTGTTTGATCGCACACGCACGATCGAGGACGTGGAAGAAGACGTCCGAATCGTTCTCGAAAATGGGACGGTTTAGAAGAATGTCCTTTTCCTCTTCGGACAGCGAGTAATCGTGGAGGAACTTCTCGATGGCTTCCTTTCGCAAACGTAGCCGCTGCCTACGCATCAGTCAGCAGACGGATTGCAACTCATATTGAACCGTATCGGAGTGGAACGAATTCAGGGGCTTGGTTTGCTTCTCCGTCTCGTCGATCGTCGTCCGGATGTCCGAGCAGAGCTTGTTCACTTCATCCAGCGACGAGGAGAACTTCTCAAAAACCTACGACGGGAACGAATTGTCTCTAACTACGTACTGTGTAGAACTTGCTGAGCTCGGACGCAAACTGCTTCGTCAAGTCGCAGCTGATTCCCTCGAGCGAATACCGCAGATTCTTGCGACTGTCCATCGTGTTTTCCGTCGTGTCGTAGTATTCGGCAAAGGAGTCCAGCGCTTCCTGGATATCGCTCTGCGTCGTTTTCATATTCAGCACCTTTTGGATTTTCTTGTCGAGGACGCGCATGGTTGTTGTGGAATGGTGATTTGGAAGAAACAGGGAGTGATGTGTTTGAGTTGAGTATATTGCTTGTGTATGTGAGTGATGGGGTTTGTGAAGAAATCTGAAATCGGGGTAATCACTTGTTGACGAAATTGATGTTGCGCTCATTATCGAAGGGAATGTTCAAGAAATCCACATCGATTCCCGCAATCAAGCGCTGTGCGGTGGAGATGGCTTTGTTCCTGCTTGTTACGGTTGAGACAGAAGCATACTCCTGCAACACTGTCAACGAATCCAGGAAGAGAATCTTCTCCCCGCGAAAACTCACATCAACCGCTCCCGTTGCTTCCACGAGTGTTCCTGCACGGTGAAACTGACGATCATACCCTACGCTTCTTCATGCACGGCAGCAGACGGTACATCTTCTGATACCCTTCATCGTCCCAATTCTTCGTCTGCGTGTCAATACGAAACTCCACCCCTCACATAGAGTTTCAGCAGAATGCTGCGCTTGTTCCGACAGTTGTTATGCGCGTCATATCCGTTCTCGTCGTAGAAGAAGTAATCGTCTCGATTTCTGTCATAGAAGACGTTGCTCGTATTGACGAAGAGGAACACCAGGCACTTGGAGAATCTGTGCGTTATTCACAGGGAGCATTATCACTTGCGAATCGTCAGGATCTCGCCCTTCACCGTGCATTGATTCCCGACTGGCAATGCAGCCAATTCGGTTGACGACATGAGACGGGTGGGTCCCAGCGATAAGGGGAGCGTCACTATGGAAAAGGAATGCAGGAATCCGTACACGCATGACCGCATGGCGATTGCACGTAATCCCCTTCCCAGCGGATGGCGGGTTGCACCCAAATCCGCACTGTATTCTTTTCGCTCCAAATCGCCTTGTCGTTGAATCTGGATATGAGGAAACGAGAGAAGAACCACTCAAAAGTGGGATCTTGTCCCATGAACTGCTTCTGGACCTCGAAGAAGTTGCAGCACGGGAGGGAAATGACGCCGAGGATCTTCTCGCACTCCACCGAACTCATGATTTGCTGGAAAGAGAGATGGCAGTGGATCATGACAATCACTGCATATCGACAGCGGATGCGCACCGCTTCCACGATGTCGCCCACAATATGGAGATTCGGGATCGCGTTCCACATATTTCGACGTTCCTTGCGCACAGCGTCCATGTCCTGTTTCACGCGACTCTTTTCGTGGTCCAGTGTATGGATGTAGCCCTATTGTTGAGATGGGGAGTGCAAGTCACACTTCTCTCAACTGGGGATCAATACTGTAGCACTCCCACGACGGGAAGTGGAGAGCAAAGAGGGCAGCGGACCGTGGTGTGGAGCCGTCTCCAATGCACAAAATGACGTCTCGGAGGATTCCTTGGGAGGGTGATTCGGTCATGTGAGGCATAATCGCCCTTTCTGTATGTACATAGGCTGCCATCGCTTCCGTTACTTCTTTGTCGTTGGGATACCTAGAATTGAGGGCGTTATTGGGATAGTACAGGCGCATCGCATTTAGGCGGGAAGCAATGGCAGCATTTTCTTCGTATTGATCTAGATAGGTTGTATTGGATTTGTCGTAGAGAATGGGAGATGGGGTTGTTGAATCGGCTTCAAGCGTGTTCATGAAGTGTGTAGTTGCAAAAGGAAGGGATGAAGAAGGCAAAGAAGGAACACAGTGAAGTGATGAAGATAAGAGTGCGATGTGCGTAAAGCAGATGCCTAAACTCCATACTCACAATCCCTCATCCAACAAACACCCCTCTTTCACTTAACCACTCTCTCATCTAATCAACGCACCCTCACCCATCCCTTCACCTCCCCTTCTTCTCCCATAATCACCCCACACTCATACCCCTTCAAACACCCCCACTCCCGTTTTCGACCCGATTTTTCCCCTCCCTTTCTTCCGCCTTCTTTGGACAAACAACCATCTAATGGCGTTGAATATCGCTTCAGTCTTGCAGGAAAAGGCGCGCTTTCTCTCCAAGGAGGAAACCAACTCGATGAACGACATGGCAGCCATCATTGTCCTTGACGGAATCGCCGTTGTCGACGAGGTGAAAGCGAAAAAGCTCACGCTCTTCTTGTTGAAAAAGATTCAACCCTTCGGTGCCGTCGTCCGCAACGACATCTTCATCCCTATGGACCCTTCCACTAATTTGAGCCTCGGGTAGGTGGTGAAATCATATCAAGAAACAGAAATGCTCACTCTCTTCTAGAATGGCCATCTTCGAGATGCGAAATGCGGAGGAAGCGAAGAAAGTGATCGCCGGCCTGGACAACACGCCCATGGACCGATCGCACACATTCCATGCCTACCGCTACGCCGATATCGTGAACGCGCTCCGTAATTCCGAGGAAGTGGCTCTCCCCAGCAAAGAGAATTACGCTCCTCTTAACAAAGTCATGACGACCATGTCCGCTTCTCGACAGCCTCTCATCTCTAGTGAAGGCGCCCACAAGTGGATGGACGACCCCTTCCAGCGCGACCAGTACTGCATCCGCTACAAGGACAACACCGAGGTGTACTGGTGCGACGCCCCCAACCCGCAGCTCGCCAGCGACAAGAACAACACCAACCTGTCGCTCTCGCTCGACAAGGTGATGTGGTCTCCTCTGGGCACGTACCTCGCGACCTTCCACTCCAAGGGCGTGATTCTGCACGCGGGAGAGCAATTCCTGGAATGCGGTCGTTTCGGTCACGTTGGCGTGACGGCGCTGCTCTTCTCGTCGAAGGAGCGCTACGCGATCACTTGGAACGGCCAGCTGGGTCTGAACAACCGCGATGCGATCTGCATCTGGGAGGTGGCCTCCAACCAGGTGCTGCGCAAGTTCCCGTGCACGGACAGCCAGTGGCCCTCCTACACATTCAGCGCGGACGAGCAGTACCTGGCGACGAAGGGTGCAAACGGCATCGGCATGTAGTCCTCCCTCACCGCTCTCACGGATAGCTTTGAGCTGCCCTCCATGCAGATGGTCACGCGCTCCTGCTTCGGCGTGCCCAACATCCGCGAGTTCCTGTGGTCGCCCGTGGGCGCGAACCTGGCGTACCTGATCCCCGAGGCGAGCGGCAAGCCGGCGACGGTGGTGGTGCTGGACGTGGCGCGCGACGTGCGCGTGCAGGCGGTGTCGTTCACCAACGTGGAGGAGGTAGGGTGCGCGAGCGCGTGAGGACGTAGATTCAAATGGTGTGGTCCCCCAAGGGCGACTTCTTGTCGATCCTGGTGGCGCGCTACCCGAAGAAGAAGGGCAAGAACCTGTCGTACCAGATCTCGATCGTGCGCGTGGGCGAGCGCAACGCGCCGACGGACGTGGGCGAGGAGAGCGCGTGTGAGGCGTAGACGCTGCCGCTGGCGGAGAAGGTGGAGGTGCTGCGCTGGGAGCCGACGGGGTACCGGTTCGCGCTGCTGACGCAGGACAAGAACAACGTGCGCAACATCAGCTTCTACGGCACGACGCAGCAGAAGGGTCACGAGACGGTGAACGAGACGGGACTGCTGTGTGGGTGCCGCGGCGGCGCGTGAGGCGTAGACACCATCACCAACAAGCCGTGCAACGGACTGTTCTGGTCGCCCATGGGCAACTACCTGCTGATCGCCGGTCTGGGCGTGGGGAAGCGTTCTCCCTGTGAGGCATAGAGCGCGCTGAAGGGACGTCTGGAGTTCTGGGACGTGACGGGACAGACCTCGCTGAAGGAGCAGGACCACTTCTCGTAGCGGTGGTGAGGGGTGTTGAGGGTAGGTGCACCAACGTGGAGTGGTCGCCGAACGGACACTTCTGCATCACGTCGTCGTGCTTCAGCGTGCAGAACAAGCAGGACTACGAGAACGGCTACGACGTGTGGGATAACCGCGGGGAGAAGGTGTACAGCATCCGTCTGCCGCGCTTCATCTCGCTGCAGTTCAGACCGTGGCCGCTGGTGACGCTGACGGAGGAGCAGAAGAAGAATGTGCGCCGAATGCTGCCGCTGACGTCGGAGAAGTACCGCAAGCAGCACGAGCAGATGGAGGCGCTGAAACATATAAACGAGATCCGCAAGAAGCTGGGCGCGATCGACGCCTTCCTGGCGAAGAAGAAGGAGATCTACGCGAAGATGGCGGAGGTGGAGGCGGAGCGAAAGAAGTTATATGGAAAGGAGCCGGAGTGGGTCGAAGTGTGGGTGATGTGGAATCGGGCTAATAAGTAGAACGCGAACCGTGGAGGAGGTCATCGAGGAGACGGAAGAAGTGTGTTAAAGTATTTTGGGTTCTGTTCTTTGTTGGAGGACACAGGGGAACTGGGGGCAATCGAATCACAAAGATGCAAAAACCGTTTCATTGGAGAAGCGTTTCATCGAACTGCAAAACAATCACTCTTTCGTTCTTTATCGAAGTAATCGTCTATTTAGCCATTGGTTCTGAACAACAATGAGTGAACAAGACAAGGAAAACAGTGTTAGCGTTGAAATGACGCCTGTGAAGAGTACTCCCGTTCCATCTGAATCCAGTGATTTGCCCTACGCAAAGGGAGACATGTACGTGCGAGAGGTGGTTATCACGAGTAGCCGGTACGATCCGGAAGCACGTGCTCGTGCTGCAAACATGACGAGCTATATAGCCATGGTGCTGAACGTTACGCTGACGGTGATTAAAGTGTGGCGCGCTCTCTCGTTGTCATTCGTAGTTCCTCGCCGGTTATTTCGGCAATTCATCCGCTCTTATTGCCGGTAGGCGTCGTCCGATGCGGTAACGTGTAGACGCAGTTCATTCCTTAAGTGATCTCGCTTCCGACGTTATCTGCGTTATCGTTAGTTGCATGGCGAAAAAGCCTGCCGATTTGGACCACCCCTACGGACACGGACGAGTGGAACTCGCTGGAAGCATTGGAGTCGCTGCCATGCTTCTCGTGGCTGCCTGGTTCATTGGCGTGGAGAGCATCGACAAGCTCAAGAACCCGAATCAGGGCGACCTTCAGTGGTATACGGCTCTCGCCGCCGGAGCCTCCATTGTCATCAAGGAGGGTCTCTACTGGTACACGTACATCGTGGGCAAGAAGATAGACAGTCCCGTGATCATCGCCAACGCGTGGCATCACCGTACCGATGCGATTTCATCCGTCGTTGCTCTCGTCGGTACGCTGGTGGCCATCATCTGGAAGTGGCCCTACGCCGATCCGCTTGCTGGAATCGCCGTGGCCGTGATGATCGCCATCATCGCCATCAACATTCTCTACGAGTCGACGTGCTCCCTCGTGGACCGCGTTCCCACGGAGGTCGTCGACAAGCTCAACACGATTCTCGCCTCGCTCCCTGACGTTGAGGGTTTCTCCGACGTTCGTGCCCGCGAAATGGGAGCGTTCATTCTGGTGGACTTGAAACTGTACGTGCACCCCGGCACCCATGTGGAGGACGCCGAGGAGATCCAGCACCACGTGGAGAGGATGATCAAGCAGGAGGTGAAGAACGTCACGGAGGTGATGGTGCGCATTACGTCGATTCGCGATGAGGTGGAAGTGGCTGCGGATTGTGATGGGTAGAAGAACGCGCAGCCTGTCGACAACGTGACGACGAAGATTCGCGAGAGTGTGATGGCAATTCCGGCTGTGAAGGAGATCACGCAGATTCGGGTATTCGGTCCCGGTAATGGGTGTGTGCGACGCATAACGCGTAGAACCGTATTCGGTGGATCTCCATATCCAGTGCAAGGACTTTAGTACATTCTGCGAGGTGAGGAAAGGAAGGGAGAGTAATACGTAGCAACACCAGGCACTGCATCAGGTGAAGCACGCTATCTACGATATCGCTCCTATGAAAGCCGTTCATGTGGGCTTGGAGTGCGATGATGACCACGATGTTCACTGCGAGGAAGAGGGTCCGTGTGTCGTGATAGAGCATGAGAGAAAGGAGAGGGAGGAGAAGATGGCAACAACGAACGTTGCCGGTAGTCAATAAACCTACCGTTCATTCTTGTTTGTTCCGATGCAACGCGAAACGAAGAAGAGAGTCATCGGTCTCGTCGGTGGCATATGCAGTATCCTTCTTCTCCCACTTCTCCCCTGTAGGTGGCAAGAGCACCGTTTCCTCGCTGCTGAAGGAAAGGGGTTGTTACTGTATCGATTGCGACAAGCTAGGGCACAAAGTGTACATATCCACTCCTTTTGTCCATTGTTCCCCCTCGTCTCCTTCACACGCACGAGCCCAACTCTGTCGGTTACAAGCAAATCATCGTCACGTTTGGAAAAGGCGTCGTGGGTGAAGACGGTGCCATTGATCGTCGGAAGCTGGGAGCCATTGTCTTTGCGAATAGCGGTACTCCTCCGTCTGTTTTGTGATGGCTGTAGACGAAATGAAGAAACTCACTGACATCACCTGGCCCCTGATTCACGATGCGGCACTCCATGAAATTGAGCAGTTCGTGCTGTCCTCTCCGCTGAAGGGGTAGATGCGACGCGCCCATCATCGTCGTGGAAGCAGCCATCATGCTGGAAGCGGGCTGGACGGATGTGTGTGACGAGGTACATTCTAATCATTCAAATCATGCACAGATCTGGGTAGTGGAGGTGGATCATTCCACGGCTGTTGAGCGCCTGCAACACCGGAACGGTCTTTCGGTCGAGGAATGCGAGAAGCGACTTCGAGCCCAGTGGAGCAACGAGCAGAGAGAGCGGTTCGCTGACCGCATTATCAAGAACAACGGCAGCCTTGCGGAACTGACGCGCCAGATTGATAGCTATCTGTGGAGTGTGTGTTCAACGAAACAGGCCATTTCTTTTTGTACAGCAGCTTGTCCATCAGATTGAAGGAATGGGTGTCAGGGAAGAGTTGCACCTTTTCTCCATTGTCAAACTCGGCGATCAGCATCCCCGACCGGGGACTGATACCGCGAATCATCGCCTTGCGCTTCAGCGACTCGTCCTCATCATTGACCACCGTCACGACCTCGTCCGTGTGGAGCCACATGTCCATGTAGTCCTTCATGAAGGGCTCGAATCCGTACATGCGGAACGTCCTGATCGCCTCCACGAACTGATTGCAGAATGAAGCGAGAACGTTGGAGCGGCCCAGAATCACCTTGTGGTGCTCCAGCTGGGACGCGATCTCGTCCATGCACGTCGTCGGACGGTTGTTCGAGATGTTGATGCCGCAGCCAATCGTCACGTCGAACGCGCGGCCGTTGTACGTCGACTGGCAGATGATGCCCCCGATCTTCTGCTTGCGGTTGAAGTAAATGTCGTTCGGCCACTTGATGCCAATGTTCATGTCCTAGGATCATCAGCCCTCCCGACGACTACTCCCGTGTTGTACACGGCCTCCAGCGAGCTGCACATCACGAGCGTCACGAGGTACTGAAGGAGCGGCAAGTCGCTCTGCTCCGTGATGTACGTCTTGTAGGAGAACATCAGGCATCCGTAGGGGGAATCCCACTTGTTCGAGGATCTTCCGCGTCCCGCCGTCTGCTTGTCGGCGACGCAAAGCAAGCCGGACTGGTAATCGCGGAAGTTGTCCTTCAGAATGGACTGCGTGCTCTTCAGCTCGTGGCTGTACAGCAGGTTGCGTCCCATGTAGTGTGTATGTAGTTTGTCGAAGAAGTTGTCCAGATTGAAGCTGGGCTCCTATATCTCACAACGCACTACCACAGCGACATCAGCAGGCGTCTCCCACGTAGGACGATTCTTTAAGAAGCTATACTTCAAGCGAGGAGAGAACAGAGCACTCTTCCTTCGTATACAATTCTGGGTGGCACTGCGGGTAGTTGGGGTCCCAGAACTTCGAGATGTGTTTTGCGAGGGCAAACTTCTGGGGTTCGTTTGCACAAATCTACTCCGTGAAGCGCGTTGCACTCCCATACAGCTAAAAATGGATACTTCTGTTGCGCAGGTCTGGAATCCGTGGAACTACGCGTGAATCCCCCACACTTCCTCTCACAATGACACCACCGGATTCGTGAATAATCGGTGCGAAGTGGCTCGCAAAA
>ENA-UEQW01003785-UEQW01003785.1-human-gut-metagenome-genome-assembly--contig:-NODE-3785-length-10172-cov-13.279049_pt1 | contig 10172 bp, 15 predicted proteins | sample MGYA00242947_ERZ507947 | MGnify/ENA primary metagenome ERZ507947 (study PRJEB26167, sample SAMN06115421) | human gut metagenome | host: Homo sapiens | place: China:Guizhou | collected 2015-03-17... | reverse complement strand
ATGCCCCAGCGTCTGGAGGCGGCAAAGGCCCAGCTGGATAACCTCTATCAGCAGCAGGCTGCCGCAAAGGAGGAAGTTGGAAAGCCATTCCTTTATGAAGAAGAACTGAGAGGCAAAAACGCCCGTCTGGTGGAGCTGGATACCCTGCTCAACATCGACGGAAAGGGACCGGCACACACCGAATCCGCTGTTGCCAAAAGTACACGGCCTTCGGTGCTGGATCATCTGAAACGCCCGGTGCCACCCCGCAGTACTGACAAGAAACCAAAACAACATGAGGAGGTGCGATAACATGAATACCAACGATCTGAATACAGCTCTTTATGAAAAGATGGCCGCTGAGCAGGACAAATACAGGGACTGGCTGAAAAGCCAGCCCCCGGAAGAAATCCTGCACCACACTTATGAGTACACCATCCGTGAGGACATCGTGATGGCGATGGAGGAACTGGAGCTGACCGACGCCCAGGCCAAGGCGCTTTTGGAATCTCCTTCGCCGCTGGAAGATGTGTACCGTTATTTTGAAAAGCTGGAGACCGGCTATATGGATGTGATCCGGGACAGTATTGAGAACCGTGCCGACGATGTGTGCAGAGCTAAAGAGGAACTGCGAACAACACCGGTCTATCCCCACTCTGCCGCCTATGCGAGAGAACATGGGGAGCTGGAGCAGTACCGGGCTTCCAACAATGCAAATCTCCAATGCAAGGAGTCCATTGAAGCGGCGGTGCGGGAACACTTCGACGGAATGTATCTCAGTCACGATGCGGCAAAGGGTGTGATCGAGACCTATGGCATGGAGCGTGTGGCTATGGTTCTGGCTAACACCGTTCAGCTTCAGGACTGGGATGGGCGCTACTCCCGACGCAATAAGGAATGGGCTAAGACCATTCCCAACGAGAACCCCGAAACCGTCCGTTGTGGTTATGTCCTGAACAGCCACCCTGCTGTGCTGGATGGCTTTATTGATCTGGTGCGAGAAGAACAGCAGCGTAGCCGTACTCAGGGAGAAAAACTGCAACCGTCCCGCCCCTCAGTACGGGATAAGCTCAAACAGGAGCTGCCTGCCCATAAGCCTGCCGCCCCGAAGAAACGGGAGCCGGAGCGATAACTATGGCAAAGCGTAAGCGGGATATGCAATTAAACTTTAGAGTTTCAGCGGAGGAGCTTGCTGTGATTGAGCAAAAAATGTCTCAGTTTGGAACCTCCAACCGTGAAGCCTATCTAAGAAAAATGGCGCTGGATGGGTATGTAGTCAAGCTGGAGCTGCCGGAGCTGAAGGAGCTTGTTTCCCTGATGCGCCGAAGCAGCAACAACTTAAACCAGCTGACCCGTAAAGTGCGTGAGACTGGACGGATTTATGATGCTGACTTGGAGGATATATCCCAGCGGCAGGAACAGTTATGGGAGGGCGTAGAGGAAATCCTTACTCAGCTTTCCAAACTTTTATAACAGGGATAGATACTCCATTTGCGGAGGGAGGAACGGCATTACTTCGCTGCTCCTCTCTCCGCTTTTTCTTTTTATCGGTATCCTTGTCTTTTGCCTGCCCATGCCGGATAATATGATTAGAAAAGATACCAAGAACGCTGCAAGGAGGAAATGACATGAAGATTTTGAAAGGGCTTTTGATGATTATAACTGCACCGGTCATTTTGGTGCTGACGCTTTTTGTCTGGCTCTGCACGGGGCTGATCTACATATCCGGTCTGGTGCTTGGTCTGCTCAGCACTGTAATTGCTCTGCTTGGCGTGGCTGTGCTTATTACCTATTCCCCGCAGAATGGTGTGATTTTGCTGGTTATGGCATTTTTGATTAGCCCTATGGGGCTGCCGTTGGCTGCAATCTGGCTGATGGGTAAGGTGCAGAGTTTGAAATTTGCCATTCAGGATTGGGTTTATGGATAAAAAATACGCAAAGCCACAAAATGCCAAACACCGTCTGTTAAATTTGGAAAGAGAAACTATATATCCACAACTTTACTTTTGAACTAATATTGAATATAATATTAGTACGAAAGGAAGTGACATGATGGGACAATTTGAACAGCTGGATCAGATGCTAACAGAACAAGAAGGAATGCTGCGAACATCACAGGTCGTATCTTCTGGAATTTCAAAGCCGGTATTTTATGATTATGTGCGTTCACGAGATTTGTATAGAGTCGCACATGGGATTTATCTGTCCAAAGATTCCTGGGTGGATGCCATGTATCTGCTTCATTTGCGATTTGAACAAGCAGTATTTTCACATGAAACAGCTTTATTTTTTCACGATCTGACAGACCGTGAACCAATAGAATATACAGTTACGGTCAAAACTGGATGCAATCCAAGCAAAATGAAAGCAGAAGGCATTCAAGTTTTTACGATTAAAGCAGACTTACATGATGTAGGACTTACAACAGCGAAAACTCCGTTCGGGCATACTGTGCCGGTTTATGATATGGAGCGAACGATCTGTGATTTGCTCAGAAGCCGTAGCAGAATTGAAATTCAGACCTTTCAGGGAGCACTGAAAGCATATGCCCGTAGAAAAGATAAGAACCTGCGAGCTTTAATGCAATATGCTGGGATGTTCAAGGTGGAAAAAATTTTACGACAGTATTTGGAGGTACTTTTATGATAAAAACAGCAAGGCAGCTTAAAGATTTAATACGAAACCTTTCCAGAGAAAAATCCGCAGATGCTCAGATTTTAATGAGGAACTACATGATGGAGCGTTTTTTGGAGCGTATTTCTCTTTCTGAGTATCGTGATAAGTTTATCTTGAAGGGTGGTATGTTGGTAGCGGCTATGGTTGGATTGGATGCCCGCTCTACGATGGATTTGGATGCAACCATAAAAGGAGCTAATGTTAATGTGGAGGATATTGAGAATCTAATTTCATCAATCGTAACTGTTCCGATTGATGATGGTGTTAAATTTCAGCTGAAAAGTATTTCGGAGATTATGGATGAAGCAGAGTATCCGGGGATTCGTGTCAGCATGAGTACAACATTCGATGGTGTAGTGACCCCTTTGAAAATTGATATTTCTACGGGAGATGCAATCACTCCAAGAGAGGTTCGGTATTCATTCAAACTTATGCTGGAAGATCGCTCCATTGATATTTGGGCTTATAATTTAGAAACTGTGCTGGCAGAAAAACTGGAAACCATTATTACCAGAACCACAACCAATACCCGCATGAGAGATTTCTACGATATTTACATTTTAGAACAGCTGCATGGAACCACGCTGAACCCGAAAATTTTACATGATGCGCTTCTGGCAACTGCTCATAAACGGGGATCGGAGAAGTATCTTAACCAGGCTGAAGAAGTTTTTGACGAAGTGGAAAATGATTCGGTTATGCAAAAACTTTGGGAGGCATACCGTAAAAAGTTTTCTTATGCTTCTGATTTGGAATGGGATGTGATTATGAAAGTAATTCGCAGGTTATATGTTCTTTGCGAGAAGGGCATCAGCTTATGAAAAAGCATGGACACTATTGTAAAGTTTGTGGTGAATACAAAGCCAACGAAAAATTTTCAGGCAAAGGTCATGCATCCCACATTTGTAAATCCTGTGCTTCGCTACCAGCAGAAACGCAGGCTGAACTGATGACACTGAATCGTCTTTTGAATCTTCCATGGAGGCTATCGAAAGAGCAGTTGTCCTGGCTGAAAAATCGACTAAAGGATAGGCGGCCTGATGTCCGTGCATTGGCGCAAGAGCAATATGAAATGAGATTTCCACCAAGACACTTAGAAGATGATGAGTTCAATTTTTTCGATGAAGAAAGTTTTATAGAATAGTGAAAGCGGTCTGCTATGGCAGGCCGTTTTCTTTTCGGGAAGGAGGTCTGACCTATGGCAACCACAAGAATCATGCCGCTTCATGTCGGCAAGGGCCGCACAGAAAGTCGGGCGATCAGTGACATCATCGACTATGTGGCCAACCCAAAGAAAACAGATGACGGCAGACTCATTACCGGCTATGCGTGTGACAGCCGGACTGTGGATGCGGAGTTCCTTCTGGCAAAGCGGCAGTACATTGCCGCTACCGGACGAGTGCGAGGTGCGGATGATGTGATTGCCTATCATGTGCGCCAGTCGTTCCGCCCCGGTGAGATCACTCCGGAAGAAGCGAACCGGCTGGGTGTGGAATTTGCCAAGCGATTCACCAAGGGCAATCATGCCTTTGTGGTCTGCACCCACATAGACAAGTCGCACATTCACAATCACATTATCTGGTCATCGGTCAGCTTAGAATATGACCGGAAATTCCGAAACTTTTGGGGCAGCACCAAGGCAGTCCGACAGTTAAGTGACACCATCTGCGTCGAAAACGGACTGTCCATTGTGGAGAATCCGAAACCTCACGGAAAGAGCTATAACAAGTGGCTGGGCGATCAGGCAAAGCCCTCTCACCGAGAGCTGCTGCGTGTAGCGATTGACAACGCATTATCACAAAGTCCTGCTAATTTTGAGGAACTGCTGAAGCTGCTGCAAGAGTCCGGCTGTGAAGTATCAAAGCGCGGAAAATCGTATCGTTTGAAACTCCCCGGCTGGGAGAAAGCCGCCCGAATGGACAGCCTGGGCGAAGGATATGGATTAGATGATTTGCAGGCGGTTCTCTCCGGGAAGAAAACGCATACCCCACGAAAGAAAATAGTTACACAGGCAGAGACGCAGAAGGTCAATCTGCTGGTGGACATTCAGGCAAAATTGCAGGCAGGAAAAGGTGCTGGCTATGCGCGATGGGCTAAAGTTTTCAATCTGAAGCAAATGGCGCAGACCATGAACTACCTATCAGAGCATAACCTGCTGGAGTATGCGGTTTTGGAAGAAAAGGCTGCGGCTGCCACGGCACATCACAATGAGCTTTCGGCGCAGATCAAAGCGGCTGAAAAGCGCATGGCAGAGATCGCTGTTCTGCGTACTCACATCGTAAATTATGCCAAGACCCGTGAGGTCTATGTGGACTACCGCAAGGCCGGCTACTCTAAGAAATTCCGGGAGGAACATGAGGAAGAAATTCTGCTCCACCAGGCTGCTAAGAATGCCTTTGATGAGATGGGCGTCAAGAAGCTGCCCAAGGTCAAAGAGTTGCAGACGGAGTACGCGAAATTGCTGGAAGAAAAGAAAAAGACCTATGCCGAGTACCGGCGTTCCCGTGAAGAAATGCGGGAGCTTTTAACGGCAAAGGCTAATGTAGACCGAGTGCTGAAAATGGAGGTAGAACAGGATGTTGAAAAAGAAAAAGACCACGGCCAGCGGTAAGCTGGTCCTGGTCAAAAGCGTTCGCAGAACGCGCAGCCACAGAATGAAATTCTGTGTTCAAAGGGGCTTGGGGGCGCTGCCCTCAACAAGCAGCTTGTGGCGAAATGGATAGCCACAAGCATTGCTTGCCACAATATGCTGCGCATAAAATGAAAAACTAACGACGGGACGCTTACTGCCTCCTATCGTTAGTTTTCTGTGTTTAAGCGACTTATAAAACCAATCAGCATAATCAAATCGTCATCTGACATCTTTCTCATTCCGTCCAAAGCCTTCTTGATAAGCTGAGGGTTATTTTCCTGTGCATCAAAAAATTGAAGCGGTGTGATTTCAAAATACTCACAGATGTTGAGGAACTGCTTCATAGACGGCATAGAACGCCCAGAGGAAATCGCCTGAATATAGCTTCTGTTCTGCCCTAACTCCATGCTCATCTGATATTCTGAAACACCTTTTTTCAATCGCAATTCTGTGATCCGATTGCGGATAAATTCTTCGTCCATACGCTCACCTCTCTGCACTTTTAGCATAGCAGAAAGCAATTCTTGATACTTCGTATGTATTGTGTTATAATTTTATAATACAACCTTTATACGCATTATTATTTGCGTTATTTTTGCTTTATATGCGTAATCAAGGCAGTTATCAAGGGTGATTTATATGAATCAGTATGCCTGCGCCATTACCGGCCACCGACCAACAAGATTTTGCTTTTGATATAATGAGGAAGATCCCCTATGCCAAAAATTAAAAGAATGTCTCCTGGAGCAGTTTCGGATACTTCATGACGAGAAATTGTGAGTGTGCGGAGAAACCCTCATCTTTAGCTCGGACTGAAGTCCGTGAAGACGAACAATGTCTACGCTGAAATGGTGTACAACGTTGGCTCCTCTCCCTCCTCTTACTCCTAGGTGCTGGGTACTTCGGGCTACAAGGCGTACGTCGTCTTCTCTCTGATCACGCTGTACGGATCTAACATCGGCTCGCTCGTAACGACTTGCTTCTGCAGTTCACTCGTAGATCGCTGCGTCGAAGAGTCTCTCCCAGGTCCCGTTCACGGGCGGCAGTGTGGATTCTCGCTATCCCATCTCCGTCGTCATCAATACCATCATTTGCCTGGTCCTCTCCATTCTCAAGGATCCGACGTACTCTCTCCGTGTCTGCTTCATCGTAGCATGCTGGTTCCCATTTCCACCTTCGGTCTCGTCGCCATCATCGTGAGTTATGCCGTGCTTTGCATGTGGGATCCCCCGTTTTCGAGTTATCCGTAGTTACGGTTGGACGCACTACAAGCCTTCCTTCGTGGCCGCGGATCTGTGGCCGACGTCGTTTGCGGACTTCCTGCAGAGTATTGGTATCTTCGTGTACTGCATGGGATTCATCCTCTTCCTCCTGACCCAATACGTGGCGTTCGTTATTGCGCGTTACTCGTAGAAGTACATCCGTCGCGACTGCAGAAAGAGCGTTGTGCGTTCCACCGGCATCTCCATCTCGCTGATGGCGATCATCTACTCCTTCCTGGGCATCACGCTCTCCCAGTACTACAAGAACAGCGGTAGGTGCAGCGAGCGCGTGTGAGGGGTAGAGGCGGGTATTCAGGAGAGTATCATTACGTCGCTTCCCGCGGGATTCACGCTGGGCTGGCTGCTCAACCTGATGATGTGTTTCACCGTGGTCGGTGGCTTCCCGCTGTGGATGGAGCCCATCAACGAGACGATCGAGGGCGATGATGTCGAGCACGGAAAGATCTTCATCAAGTCGAAGAAGTATCTGATCCTGCGTACGGTGGAGATCGTGCTGATGGGTTTGGTGGGTTACCTGGTTCCTTCGTTCTACGATGTGCTGTCGCTGATTGGTAACTTTACTGATGTGTTAACGACGTTTATCTTCCCTGCCGTCATGCACATTGTGTTCTTTAGAAATAGAACGAGCTCGACGATTATGGGACTCGATATGGCCACGCTGGTCATTTCCGTGATTATCATGATTATTTGCACTTCGCTCTCGCTGAAGAACTTCTTCAAGAAATAAAGAATTACCTCATTTGCGATTGTATTTTGGGCTGTTTGTTGTGAGGATAAGTGTCTCTTCAGTGATGGGATTGAGTTGTCTTCACTAGTGTGATTGTGAATGACATACCCTCCCTTCTGCTTTGAATAAGAAACTCAAGATCATTTCCCCACGCTCAACTGACATCATGAAATGATTCCTCGTCTGCTGCGCGGAGGCACTGTGCGAAGAATCGCAGCACGGAGTGGACGCCAATCATTTCACGCATGGACAGTCCCAACTGCGCGATTACTCCCCACAGTTCAGATGCGCTCCATCCGATTTGAAAATGTGTCTGCAGCGCAGATCACAGAGACGGAAACCGCGTCGACGCTCACCCAGACGCATCTTCCCCAGAGGGAGAATCCGTCGGTCAATACAACCAGCTCCTTTGAAGAAGCGATTGCGCACATTGAGGTGGATACCAATTTCAGTGCATTCCCCCTAGGGCTACCAACATCGCTCTCTCGAGCAAAACCTGCGCTCTCTGATGGACTGCGGACGCTTCTCGCCCGGTGTGGCTCTGATTTCCAGCAATCCGCTGCTGCCGACCATCACCCAGTTCCTCAAGTTCCTGAATGACACCGTTTCGAGCAGTCAGCTCGCAACCATCAATCTGTACGTTGTGATCCGCAGTCTGTGGGCCCTACCACGCATCGGATGCACCTATTCACAGGCGAGCGGTCAATACAAGGACGTGCTCCAGGGGAACAGCCGAATTATCGACCTACTACTGTCCAACATTCTCGTATCACTGTCCTTTCCCCTCCACTCTAGACGCATTACACTACCCTCACGCCGATGGAGTGGGGCATCACGCTCAAGGCGCTTGGGAAGTTGCAGTACCGCAGCTCGCAGCAGCAGCTGAATCAGATCCTCAGTCCGTGCTGCATTCGGATACATGACGCGTAGATGGACTGATGATGTGCCGCAACGCCTTCTCGATCTCGGAGCTCAGTGATGTGGTGTGGGGACTGCTCCGATTGAAGATGTGCGAGAATGACGCGGACCAGAAGCAGAACTCGCTCCTGGAGGTGATGCACACCAACCTGCTTAGCGATGATCGGATTTACGCGATCTACAAGCGCGTTGAAGACCTGATCATGAATGACGACACGGGGCTGAAGTATCTTCGTCCGTAGCGTTTTCTATTCTCTCCTCAATCGCGTAGGTCGAGAATCGCGAATCTTGTCTACTGCATTTCGTACTCGCGCTACCCCAACCGAATCCACCTGTGTGTCCTTCGATTCGCATTTACGTGAAGACTGGAGCATATGGCAGCGTCCATCAACGTCACCAAGTACTCCTTCTCCATGTCCGAAATCGCGACCGTTTTCACGGGCTACGTCGAGAGCCGAGTGCACGCGCCGAAGCTGTTCAAGATTCTGGTCAAGGAAATCACGGAGCGGTTTCGGTGTTCCTTTCCCTCCATGTGTAGAACCAACGAAACGACTCCCAAAACCGCCGTCTCGCTGTTGTACTCGTACAGCCGTGCGTACAAGCAACGTCAAATCCAGCTGAGCGAGAAGGTTTCGGTGAACGCGCTGCACAAAGTCATCATGACCGGAATCGACTCGTTTTCTGTGTTTGTGTTCCGTGACGGAGCAGGCTTTCGACGAGCAACTGTCTGCTCGTGCTGTCGGCGTACAACAACCTGGAGTACTACGACGAGCGCGCGCTCCTGCCCGTCGTTAGCAAGGTGAAGAATTGTGTTCCGACCCTGACCGAGGAACAGTGTTTCCACGTGTTGTGCTGCGTCGTCAAATCGGGGTTTGGCTTCGTTGTTGCTGTAACCCGCAGGAGTCGAAACCGCGTGTTCGACGAAACATACCGCGCGATTCAGAAACGGTTTGTGCAGAACGGAGAGGACGGGAAATCGGGCGTGTATTCCAACGTGCTGTGCTTGCTGCTTCGTGCCGCCATTGGCGTAGGGTTGAAATGCGAGTGTGACTCTAGCGAAAGGAGAGTCTCCGTCCTTGTCTGAACGCGCTTCAGAGGGATTTCAGCAGCAACCCTGATCATTACAATGCGCGCGCGCTGTCCTCTCTTCTCTACTCGCTGACGCGTCTAGGCTTGTGTCTGTGCTGTCCAGTCATTCCTAGCCAATCCGAATCGAGAGTTCGTCGCCTCCCTGCTGCTTTCCTTCATTTCGCTCTCCTCGCGACAGAATTCGGTTTCCGAGCTGGATATTCTGTACACCGTGCGAGTACACTCTACCAGTCACGATTAGCTGTCATCGGTGAAGTTGCTGTCCTCCGATCCCCAGTTCAAGTCGCTGATTGTCGCCTTGACGAATTCGGTGAATCAGTGGTGCATTCGCAATGGGAACCACATCTCGCCCCATGTCGTTCTATTCCATTGCAATCACGCTCTAGTTGATGTGTTACCTGCTGCTGGTGTATCCGCAACTCAACCAGTCTCCAAACGTGTTAATGCAGCTCTTCGTCACGCACCATCAAAAGAACGTTGCTGCCTTTTCTGTCCATGTAATTGTCATTCTTCCTTATGTTCTATAGGATCAAATTGTCCTGCTGAAGGCGCTAACGCTAATGCACTACAACAACGACGCGCTGTTATCCTTCTTGTATGCGCGTATCGCTGAGCAGGTGAAATCTCTTCAGACGCAGGTAGAAGGAGGAGGGCTGTGTGAGATGCAGGAATTGCTGTCCGTGCTGTGGACCATTGCCAGCAGAAGAAAGGACGAGGTGTATACGGAGTTCTCATCGAAGGCACCGCCACGTACATTGTATTGCGAAGAGAGTTCGTTGTGGGTACTCACACCAGCCTGTTGCTGAACCAGACTTTCCACCCCATTTCCGTTGGCAGATGGCGTCATCTTCATGTCCTTAGTCTTCAG
>ENA-UEQW01003783-UEQW01003783.1-human-gut-metagenome-genome-assembly--contig:-NODE-3783-length-10175-cov-4.965835_pt1 | contig 10175 bp, 9 predicted proteins | sample MGYA00242947_ERZ507947 | MGnify/ENA primary metagenome ERZ507947 (study PRJEB26167, sample SAMN06115421) | human gut metagenome | host: Homo sapiens | place: China:Guizhou | collected 2015-03-17... | reverse complement strand
CGGATTTCGGTAAATGAAATAGTTTCTCATATTCCCTGAGAAAGGGGAGAAGGAGTGGAAAAATGAGCTTTCGTGTGTTAGGGACGGGCATGTATGTCCCACCCAGGGTTGTTACGAATGATGACCTGTCACAGTTTTTAGAGACCAATGACGAATGGATTACCCAGAGGGTCGGCGTAAAGGAACGCCATATCAGCACAAATGAAACGGCGGCGGATATGGGTGCCAAGGCTGCAAGGGCTGCTTTGGAAAACAGTGGCGTAGCGGCGGAGGAAATCGACCTGATTTTGGCGGCAAGCGTCAGCGGGGAGAGCATTTCCCCTTCTGTTTCCTGCATGATTCAGAATCTGCTGGGGCTTTCCTGCATGACCATGGATATCAATGCGGCATGCTCTGCGTTTGATTTTCTTCTGGAAACGGCGGCAGGGTTCTTTGCCAGAGGCAAGGTGAAGAAGGTGCTCGTTATCGGGGCAGAACGTCTGAGCCGCCTGCTGGACTGGAATGACAGAGGCACCGCGGTTATCTTCGGTGACGGCGCAGGTGCGGTGGTTCTGGAAGCAGGTGAAAATTATCTGGATGCTGTTTTTGATGTAAAGGGCGGCGATGATGTCATTGATATTCCACAGCCTGTAGGGATGTCTCCCTTCTATGAAAGAGGGCAGGAAAAGAAGCCTTATATTCACATGGCAGGGCAGGAAACCTTTAAATTTGCGGTAACCGCCATTTGCAGAGACTGCAAGGAAATTCTGGAGCGCAATGGGCTGACCTTTGATGATATCGCGTATATTGTGCCGCATCAGGCAAATGTCCGTATCATCGAGGCAGTAGCCCATCGCATGGAAGTGCCGATGGATAAAGTGCTGGTAAATATCGAACATTACGGTAACACTAGTGCCGGTACGCTTCCTTTGTGTATTTGGGATTTTGAGGATAAACTCAAGAAAGGCGATAACATCATCTTCACTGCATTCGGCGCCGGATTTACATGGGGTGCGGTATACGTGAAGTGGGGTTATGACGGAAAGAAGGAATAAGTAACAAAAGTTACTGAACTATAACACTCAAAAACGCATCCTATTTCGATTCGATGCGTTTTTTTGTCTCAACCAATAAAATGAAGAGAAATGCATAAAGCTGGTTTTGTGAATATCGTAGGAAATCCGAATGTCGGAAAATCGACATTAATGAATGCTTTGGTGGGTGAACGTATTTCGATCGCTACCTTCAAAGCGCAGACTACTCGTCACCGGATTATGGGAATCTATAATACGGATGAGATGCAGATAGTTTTTTCTGATACTCCGGGAGTATTGAAACCTAATTACAAACTTCAGGAGTCTATGTTGAACTTTTCTACTTCGGCATTGACGGATGCGGATATCTTGCTTTATGTGACGGATGTGGTAGAGACGCCGGATAAGAATAATGAGTTTATGGCAAAGGTGCGTCAGATGACGGTGCCTGTATTGTTGCTCATTAACAAGATTGACCTTACCGACCAGGAGAAGCTGGTCAAGTTGGTGGAGGATTGGAAGGAACTGCTTCCGCAGGCCGAGATTATTCCGATTTCCGCAGCTTCTAAGTTCAACGTGGATTACGTGATGAAGAGGATCAAGGAATTGTTGCCGGATTCCCCTCCTTATTTCGGGAAGGACCAGTGGACGGACAAACCTGCCCGTTTCTTTGTGAACGAGATTATCCGGGAAAAGATTTTGTTGTATTATGACAAGGAGATTCCCTATTCGGTAGAGGTGGCTGTGGAAGAATTCAAGGAAGAAGCCAAGAAGATTCATATACGGGCAGTCATCTATGTGGAACGTGAATCGCAGAAGGGAATTATCATCGGCAAACAGGGAAAGGCGTTGAAGAAGGTTGCTACTGAGGCTCGCCGTGAATTGGAGCGTTTCTTCGGAAAGACAATCTTCTTGGAGACGTATGTGAAAGTTGATAAGGACTGGCGCAGTTCGGATAAAGAGTTGCGTAATTTTGGTTATCAGTTAGATTAAGAGTATTCATGCGACTGTGATAGTCGTGAAAAACAAGGTATTGAACTATGGGTAATTTAGTTGCAATTGTAGGACGCCCGAATGTGGGCAAGTCTACCTTATTTAACCGTCTGACGAAGACTCGTCAGGCTATTGTGAATGAAGAAGCGGGTACAACCCGCGACAGACAATATGGCAAGTCCGAGTGGCTGGGCCGTGAGTTCTCCGTGGTGGATACCGGCGGATGGGTGGTTAATTCGGATGATGTTTTTGAAGAGGAAATCCGTAAGCAGGTATTATTGGCAGTCGATGAAGCGGACGTTATTTTGTTCGTTGTGGATGTGATGAACGGAGTGACCGATCTGGATATGCAGGTAGCGGCTATTCTGCGCCGTGCTAATAGTCCGGTGATTATGGTTGCCAATAAAACGGACAATCATGATTTACAGTATAACGCTCCCGAGTTTTATAAACTGGGATTGGGCGATCCGTATTGTGTTTCTGCCATGACAGGAAGTGGTACGGGTGATTTGATGGATTTGATTGTCAGCAATTTCAAGAAGGAGTCTTCTGAAATCCTGGATGATGATATTCCTCGTTTTGCTGTGGTAGGACGCCCGAATGCAGGAAAATCTTCCATTGTAAACGCGTTTATTGGGGAAGAACGTAATATCGTGACAGAGATTGCAGGGACTACCCGTGACTCGATCTACACTCGTTACAATAAATTCGGATTTGATTTTTACCTGGTAGATACGGCAGGTATCCGTAAGAAAAACAAGGTAAATGAAGACTTGGAATATTATTCGGTGATTCGTTCGATTCGTGCCATCGAAGGTTCGGATGTTTGTATTCTGATGTTGGATGCAACGAGGGGTGTTGAGAGCCAGGACTTGAATATCTTTTCTCTGATTCAGAAGAACCAGAAAGGATTGGTAGTCGTGATTAATAAATGGGACTTGGTGGAAGATAAATCAGTGAAAGTGCAGAAGACATTTGAGGAAGCTGTCCGTTCACGTTTTGCTCCGTTTGTCGATTTCCCGATCATCTTTGCTTCTGCGTTGACTAAACAACGTATTCTGAAAGTGCTGGAAGAAGCACGTAATGTATATGAGAACCGGACGACAAAGATTCCGACAGCTCGTTTGAATGAAGAAATGCTCCCGCTGATCGAGGCTTATCCGCCTCCCTCAAATAAAGGTAAGTATATCAAGATTAAATACATCACACAGCTGCCGAATACGCAAGTACCTTCATTTGTCTATTTTGCCAACTTGCCGCAGTATGTGAAGGATCCGTACAAACGTTTCCTCGAAAATAAGATGCGTGAGAAATGGAATCTGACAGGTACTCCGGTTAATATTTATATTAGACAGAAGTAAAGTTCACCACAGATTAACACAGATTTCCACAGATATTTCATAAAGAATACGGGCTAATCAAATGATACAAAACTTGTAAATTGATTAGCCCGTTTTTTATTTTTAATCTGTGGAAATCTGTGTTAATCTGTGGTGAATCTATTTCTCCAACTGGAAATCTTTTCTGCGTAAAACGAAGCTGTTACTCAAGTATTTTTCACGCACAATCTGATTCTCCGATAATTCTTCCGGTGTTCCCTGGAAAAGAATCTTTCCTTCGAACAGCAGATAGGCGCGGTCGGTGATACTAAGTGTCTCCTGTACGTTGTGGTCGGTAATCAGGATTCCGATATTCTTGTCTTTCAGCTTCCAAACAATTTGCTGGATATCTTCTACAGCAATCGGGTCTACACCGGCAAAAGGTTCGTCAAGCATGATGAATTTGGGGTCGATGGCAAGACAACGGGCAATCTCCGTACGGCGGCGTTCACCTCCGGACAACTGGTTACCTTTGTTTTTGCGTACCTTTTGCAGACGGAATTCTGCTATCAGGCTTTCGAGTTTTTCCTTTTGATATTCTTTGGGCTTGTTAGTCATTTCCAGTACGGCGGCGATATTATCTTCCACACTCATCTGGCGGAAAACGGAAGCTTCCTGTGCAAGGTAGCCGATTCCCGTTTGCGCTCGTTTGTAAACCGGATATTTGGTAATCTCCAGGTCGTCGAGGAAAATACGTCCTTCATTCGGAGTAATCAGCCCTACGGTCATATAGAATGAAGTCGTCTTACCGGCACCGTTCGGTCCCAGCAAACCTACAATCTCACCTTGCTTCACATTGATGGAAACGTGGCTCACAACGGTTCGTTTACCGTACTTCTTAACCAGGTCTTCCGTGCGGAGCACCATCTTGCTTTCTTCCATATTCTAGTTATTTTGCGGCAAATGTAGTAAAAATAAGCTGAAATAATGTACATTTGCAGACAAATAGTGTGAGTTATGATAAAAGCATTGAGAACCGTCGGGAGATATTTCATGCTGATGGGACGGACTTTTTCCCGTCCTGAACGTATGCGTATGTTCTTCCGGCAATACCTTAACGAGTTGGAGCAACTAGGTGTGAACTCCATCGGCATCGTGCTGTTGATTTCGTTTTTCATCGGCGCGGTTATTACCATCCAGATTAAGTTGAATATCGAAAGTCCGTGGATGCCTCGCTGGACAGTGGGGTATGTGACACGTGAAATTATGTTGCTGGAATTTTCTTCCTCTATCATGTGTTTGATTCTTGCGGGAAAAGTAGGATCGAATATCGCTTCGGAATTAGGAACGATGCGGGTGACGCAGCAGATTGACGCGCTCGAAATTATGGGTATCAATTCGGCAAACTACCTGATTCTGCCTAAGATTACGGCGATGGTAACTGTGATTCCTATTTTAGTGACGTTCAGTATCTTTGCCGGAATTATCGGTGCCTTTTGCACCTGTTGGTTTGCCGGGGTGATGAATGCGGTCGATCTGGAATATGGATTGCAATATATGTTTGTGGAGTGGTTTATTTGGGCCGGTATCATCAAATCCCTCTTTTTTGCGTTTATTATTGCAAGTGTGTCTGCTTTCTTCGGATATACGGTAGATGGTGGATCGATTGCTGTGGGAAAGGCTTCTACGGATGCCGTAGTATCCAGCAGTGTATTGATTCTGTTTGCGGACTTGATATTAACTAAACTTTTGATGGGATGATTGAGATTAAAGGACTTTATAAATCATTTGATGATAAAACGGTATTGAGTGATATCAATGCTAGTTTTGAAAATGGAAAGACGAACTTGATTATCGGTCAGAGTGGCTCCGGTAAGACGGTATTGATGAAGTGTATTGTAGGATTGCTTACTCCGGAGAAGGGGGAAGTCTTATATGACGGACGCAACCTTGTCTTGATGGGGAAGAAGGAGAAAAAGATGCTTCGCAAGGAGATGGGGATGATTTTCCAGAGTGCGGCTCTGTTTGACTCGATGACGGTGTTGGACAATGTGATGTTTCCGTTGAATATGTTTAGCAATGATACTTTGCGTGAGCGCACCAAACGGGCGATGTTCTGCTTGGATCGTGTGAATCTGGGGGAGGCGAAAGATAAGTTTCCGGGAGAAATCAGTGGGGGGATGCAGAAGCGTGTGGCTATTGCACGTGCGATTGCCCTGAATCCGCAATATTTGTTTTGCGATGAACCGAACTCGGGGCTCGATCCGAAAACGTCATTGGTGATTGATGATCTGATCCATGATATTACGCAGGAATATAACATGACGACCATTATCAATACGCATGATATGAACTCTGTATTGGGAATTGGCGAGAAGGTGATTTATATTTATGAAGGACATAAAGAGTGGGAAGGGACAAAAGATGATATCTTTACCTCTACCAACGAACGACTGAATAACTTTATCTTTGCTTCAGACTTGCTCCGTAAGGTGAAGGACGTGGAAGTGCAAGGAATGGAAGGGTAATAAAAAAACTTCTGTCATCGGGGTGACAGAAGTTTCTTTTTTTCTTAGCTATATTAGCGTCGGCAATTAAGCTCTAGGTCTAGCTTCTTTAACTACCATTGTACGGCCCATGTATTCAGCTCCGTTCAATTCAGCAATAGCTTTTGCAGCTGCAGCGTCGTCTTCCATTTCGATGAAAGCGAATCCTTTGGATTTACCGGTTTCACGGTCCATAACAACTTTAACTGATGATACTGCTCCGTAATCTTCCATCACTTGTTGCAGATCTCCTTCCTTAACACGGTAGTTAAGGTTTCCAACATAAATGTTCATAATGAAAATGATAAAAAATAAATAAATGAATAAAACTCTCTGGATAGATGGTTACTAATAAAAAGATTAAAACGACAGAGAGTTTACAAATGCGTTTCGTAACGGAAGTAAAAACCTTGTAATCAAATCGAGAAACTAATGGTCCATCAATCCGCAGCAAAGAAAAGAATAATTTTTGGATTAACCATCTTTTTGGAAGGTTAATTTGCGGATTATCAGAAAAAAAGTTCTTTCCTTTTCTCTTGAAAGAAAAGAAAGAACCAAAGAAAAGTTCAAGGCTGACTTTTTTCTCCTACTCGCTTCCTTCACTACGCTAAAGGGCAGAAACTCGCTTCGCTCAAACAGTCTGCCCTTCTTAACGCTTCGTTACGGGCGCTCGCTTGACGGAGAAAAAAGTAGGCCGGGGGACCTGCGGCGTGGTCGTTGCTGATGGTTTATTGTTGTTTATATATGAGGAATTGATGAAATAATTAATAAAAGATGTGTGAAAGATGGGTGGCGTTGCTGAAATAAATCTGCAATGTCTTTTGAAATTTGAAAGATTAGCACTAATTTTGCACCCTCTTTGAGTATAGAACAAAGTATAAATCAAATAAATAATTGTCAGAATGAACGTTTCATTACAAAACATTGACAAAGTAAGCGCAGAGCTTACTGTAAAGCTTGAGAAAGCAGATTATCAGGAGAAAGTAGACAAAGAGTTGAAATCACTCCGTCAGAAGGCACAGATTCCGGGATTCCGTAAAGGTATGGTGCCGACAAGTCTTATTAAAAAGATGTATGGTAAATCAGTGATTGCAGAGGTTGTGAATAAGGCATTGCAAGAAGCTGTTTACAATTATATTAAAGATAATAAGGTGAATATGTTGGGCGAGCCGTTGCCTAATGAAGAAAAGCAGCAGAATATTGATTTCGATACAATGGAAGAGTTCGATTTCGTGTTCGATATCGCTTTGGCACCTGAATTTAAAGCAGAAGTAAGCGCTAAAGACAAAGTAGATTATTATTCTATCGAAGTTTCTGAAGAAATGATCGACAACCAGGTGAAGATGTACACTCAACGCACTGGTAAGTATGATAAGGTAGATGCTTACGAAGATAATGATATGTTGAAAGGTCTGCTGGCACAGTTGGACGAAGAAGGCAATACAAAAGAAGGTGGTATTCAGGTAGAAGCTGCTGTGTTGATGCCTGCTTATATGAAGAATGACGATCAGAAAGCTATTTTTGCTAACGCAAAAGTAAATGATGTATTGGTGTTCAATCCGAATGTTGCTTATGACGGACATGCTGCTGAACTGGGTTCTTTGTTGAAGATCGACAAGGAAATCGCGAAAGATGTTAAGTCTGACTTCAGTTTCCAGGTAGAAGAAATCACTCGTTTTGTTCCGGGTGAATTGACACAGGAAGTGTTCGACCAGGCATTCGGCGAAGGTGTTGTGAAGACTGAAGAGGAATTCCGCGCTAAGATTAAAGAAGAAATTGCAGCAAGATTTGTTGCTGACAGCGATTATAAGTTCCTGATCGATATTCGCAAAGTGATGATGGAAAAAGTAGGTAAGTTGGAATTCTCTGACGCTCTGCTGAAACGTATCATGTTGCTGAATAACGAAGAAAAGGGCGAAGAATATGTTGCTGAAAACTATGATAAGAGCATCGAGGAACTGACTTGGCATCTGATTAAGGAACAGTTGGTTGAAGCAAACGATATCAAAGTAGAACAGGAAGATGTTCTGAAGATGGCTAGAGAAACAACGAAGGCACAGTTTGCTCAATACGGTATGTTGTCTATCCCTGATGATGTGCTTGATAACTATGCACAGGAGATGTTGAAGAAGAAAGAAACTATCAATAATTTGGTAAGTCGTGTGGTAGAAGTGAAGCTGGCTGCTGCTCTGAAAGCGCAGGTTACTTTGGAAAACAAGAACGTTTCAATCGAAGAATTCAATAAGATGTTTGAATAATCATTCGGTTGAATAGAATATAAAGTCACAGAAACACAGAGTTTTTATAAAATTATAACTCTGTGTTTTTTTGTGTCTCTGTATTCTTTTTCGTTTCTTTGTACTTACGTTTATTTTTAATTTATAAGAAAGGAACAATTAACATGGATGATTTTAGAAAATACGCAACCAAGCATTTAGGAATGAATGGCATGGTATTGGATGATGTGATTAAATCGCAGGCCGGGTATTTGAATCCCTATATTCTGGAAGAAAGACAGTTGAACGTTACTCAACTCGACGTTTTCTCCCGTTTGATGATGGACCGCATCATTTTTCTCGGTACACAAGTAGATGACTATACAGCGAATACGCTTCAGGCACAGTTGCTGTATCTGGATTCTGTTGATCCGGGTAAGGATATCTCTATCTATATCAACTCTCCGGGCGGAAGTGTATATGCCGGACTGGGCATTTATGATACGATGCAGTTTATTTCAAGTGATGTTGCTACCATCTGTACAGGTATGGCAGCTTCAATGGCGGCTGTATTGCTTGTTGCCGGTGCTGAAGGCAAACGTTCTGCGTTGCCTCATTCACGTGTGATGATTCACCAGCCGATGGGTGGTGCGCAAGGACAAGCGTCGGACATTGAAATCACAGCTCGTGAGATTCAGAAATTGAAGAAAGAACTTTATACGATCATCGCCGATCATTCGCATACTGATTTCGATAAAGTATGGGCGGACTCAGACCGTGACTACTGGATGACAGCTCAGGAAGCGAAAGAATACGGTATGATTGATGAGGTATTGATTAAGAAATAAAAATGGCTGATTCAAAGACAAAGAAAAGGTGTAGCTTCTGTGGACGGTCGGAGAATGAAGTCGGATTCCTGATTACGGGAATGAACGGCTATATCTGCGACAGTTGTGCTACCCAGGCTTATGAGATCACTCAGGAAGCATTGGGCGAAGGCAAGAAAAGCGCGGGAGCTACCAAACTTAATTTAAAAGAACTGCCCAAACCGGTAGAAATCAAGAAATTCCTCGACCAGTATGTGATCGGACAGGATGATGCGAAACGCTTCCTTTCCGTATCGGTCTATAACCATTATAAACGTTTGTTGCAAAAAGACAGCGGTGATGATGTGGAGATTGAAAAGTCGAACATTATTATGGTGGGTAGTACCGGAACCGGGAAAACGTTGCTCGCACGCACGATTGCTAAGTTACTGCACGTGCCGTTTACTATTGTAGACGCTACAGTGCTGACGGAGGCCGGTTATGTGGGCGAAGATATCGAAAGTATTTTAACCCGTTTGCTTCAGGTGGCAGATTATAATGTATCTGAAGCTGAACAGGGTATCGTGTTTATCGACGAGATCGACAAAATTGCCCGTAAAGGAGATAATCCTTCCATCACTCGCGACGTGAGCGGTGAAGGTGTACAGCAGGGATTACTGAAATTGCTCGAAGGTTCTGTGGTGAACGTACCTCCCCAGGGAGGTCGTAAACATCCGGACCAGAAGATGATTCCGGTAAATACCAAGAATATTCTCTTTATCTGCGGCGGTGCGTTCGACGGTATCGAGAAGAAGATCGCCCAACGGTTGAACACCCATGTCGTAGGTTATACGGCATCGCAGAAAACAGCGACGGTAGACAAGAATAACATGATGCAGTACATCGCTCCACAGGATTTGAAGTCATTCGGACTGATTCCCGAAATTATCGGACGTCTTCCGGTGTTGACTTATTTGAATCCGCTGGACCGGGATGCGCTTCGTGCGATCCTTACCGAACCGAAAAACTCAATCATCAAACAGTACATCAAACTGTTTGAAATGGATGGTATCAAGCTGACATTTGAAGATGATGTCTTCGAATATATCGTCGACAAGGCGGTAGAATATAAGCTAGGTGCCCGCGGATTGCGCTCTATTGTGGAAACAATTATGATGGATGTCATGTTTGAAATCCCTTCAGAGAACAAAAAAGAGTATAAGATGACGCTGGATTATGCAAAGATGCAACTGGAAAAAGCGAATATGGCACGACTACAACC
>ENA-UEQW01003782-UEQW01003782.1-human-gut-metagenome-genome-assembly--contig:-NODE-3782-length-10177-cov-5.106733_pt1 | contig 10177 bp, 16 predicted proteins | sample MGYA00242947_ERZ507947 | MGnify/ENA primary metagenome ERZ507947 (study PRJEB26167, sample SAMN06115421) | human gut metagenome | host: Homo sapiens | place: China:Guizhou | collected 2015-03-17... | reverse complement strand
TTTTCGAATGCCCCGTCGGAGGAGATGGAAGTTTTTAATGATACGGCGACCACCGAGAACGATGCTTCCGAATCGACAAAGACCACGGGCAAGGGCTACTACATGTTCCTGGGCGATACCGTTCCGTCGTTCTATCGACGACCCAACAGCAGCAAGGACGGACTGTTCACGCTCATTCCATGTGGTAATGGCAGAATTGGGAGTTGAGGCGTAGGCGTGTATTTGGACAAAGAGGGAAGCATTCCGCGAAACTGCGCATATATGTACTTGAACGGTGTGTTTGAGAAGTGGCGGTGAGCTGTCCCGATCACATGTAGGCCCATTGCGTGCTATCCCGTGCTGAACTATCCCACTGTGGTGTGCCGCTTTTCGCCGGTTCGCTACAAGAAGCAGGAGGGAAAGGAGCGCGGCATCATGGATTTGGTTGAATTGCCGTACTATCACGTATTTGCGTTAACGACGACGGAGGAGGTATTCGTCTTCTCCACGAACCAGGCAGAGCCCCTCTTCTATGTGACCAACATCCACTATGCGCAGATCTGTGACTTTGCGTGGTATTCTCTGGCGGAAGGTTATTATACGTAGGAACGAGAGCGGAAGGTGCGCGTTCACGGCGTCTTCGGATGGATACTGTACGCTCTTCCAGTTTGAAGAGGGTGAATTGGGAACGAGGGTGTAAGAAGCGTTGTTTGTACTAGTGTATGAGAAGCATTGTCTGTACTATGGTGTGTTTGTTGAACGCGCTCCGCGAGGGGGACTCCAGTCTTTCTTTCTGTTTGGATTCAAAATGTCTAAGGTCGATGTTGTTATGGGTTCCCAGTGGGGTGACGAGGGAAAGGGAAAGTTGGTGGATACGATTGGAGATAGGTACGTTGGCTGTCGCAGCTCTTCCAACGAGTAGATATGACCTCTGCTGTCGTGCCACCGGAGGCGCCAACGCCGGACACACCATCATTATCGATGGCAAGCCCGTCGCCTTCCATCTCGTCCCCATCGGTATCGTTCAACCCCAGGCGAGATGCATAATCGGTAACGGGTGCGTGGTGAACATTTTCACCCTCTTCGAGGAGATGGAGGCGCTGAAGAAGAACACCATCACGGCGGAGAACAGGTAGTCGTAGTGATATCACAACTCACCTGCAGACTGTTCGTCTCGGATCGTGCCCACATCGTGTTCAACTTCCACCAGATTTGCGACGGCATCAACGAGCTGAACAGCGGCGACATGAAGATCGGCACGACGAAGCGCGGCATTGGTCCAACCTACGCCAGCAAGATGGAGCGTTACGGCGTGCGCATGGGCTCTCTGCGCAACTGGGAGCACTTCAAGGAGCAGTACATGCGCATCTACAACATCGTGGAGCATCGAGCGGATTGTGACGCGTAGTACCGCATTCGCTACAACCTCACGGACTACGACTGCGAGGACGAGCTGAACCGCATCCACGCGCTTCTCCCCGAGTTGCTGCCGATGATCGTCGATTCGGTGTACGAGATCAACAAGGCGCTCGCCGACGGCAAGAAGGTGCTCGTGGAGGGAGCCAACGCGCCCATGCTCGATATCGACTTCGGCACCTACCCGTTCGTGACGTCTTCGTCCGCCTCGATTGGCGGTATTTGCACGGGCTTGGGTGTGAGTCCTCACAAAATCGGCACTGTTTTCGGCATCGTGAAGGCGTACACGACGCGTGTGGGCGAGGGTCCGTTCCCGACGGAGCAGCTGGTAGGAAAGAGAGGGAAATGTGAGGTGTAGAACGAGGTGGGCGAAAAGTTGCGCTCGGTGGGGCACGAGTTCGGCGCCACGACGGGTCGTCCGCGCCGCTGCGGCTGGCTGGACCTGGCGCAGGTGCAGTACACGAACATGATCGACTCGTTCGACTCGCTGTGCCTGACGAAGCTGGATGTGATGACGGGCTTCGACGTGATCAAGGTGGGTCGCAAGTACGTGCTGAACGGCGAGGAGCTGAAGAGCATGCCCGGCGAGTACACGGACCTGGAGAAGGTGGAGGTGGTGTACGACGAGCTGCCCGGCTGGACGGAGGATATCAGCGGGTGAGTGATGATGATGCGATTGAGGGGTAGTGTGCGCAAGTTCGAGGACCTGCCGGTGAACGCGCAGAAGTACGTGGAGTACATCGAGAAGGTGCTGGGCGTGCCCGTGAACTTCATCGGTGTGGGAGCGGACAGAGATTCTGTGATTTCGCATTAAGCGCGTGTTTGTCAAACAAACGGCCGCTAGTGTTACACGGTTTATAGACTACAAGATAGTAATTCGTCGTTGGCTTTCTTGGTGTTGCGCTAGACATGAATCGCAGGAACCACAACCACTTCGATGGAGGTCGACTTCTCGGGACGCACGTGCACCAGGTAGTTGTATCGACGCCGGAAATCGACCTTCTCGCCGATCGCCCGCAATGCGAAGTAGTACTTGGCATACGTGGAGGAGTTGATCAGTCTACTGCTCACGCGTCGTCGTCGGCACGTACACGTTCCATTGGATGTCCTGGATGAAGATGGACTCCAGATCATTAAAACCCTCCTTGTCGAACTGGGGATACACGATGCAAAAATCCTCGTTCGTAGGCGTTATGTCCGGCCACACCTTCGACGCCAGCAGGAGAGAGCACAGCGTCACCGGTCTCCAATTGCACGGAAGGAGGGAAATGTTCGCCATCGAAATCAAGCGGTCCACGTAAATCAGCGTCACAAGCGAGCACTCCGGAGGAATCTGCCCGTGAGCAAGGAGGAGGAGAGATACCTTGATGCGCTCGAACACACCGGAGAGGAAGGAGAAAATGTCGTTCGTCGAGGGAACGAGGTACCGCTTCTCTACGGGCTACGGGTGAGGGAGGAGGCAGGAGGCGACGATGAAGCAGAAGGATGGAATGGAGCGCGGTCTGTTGCCCAGGGAAATGTTCAGTCTACAGGTCACGCGAACGAGGTGCACGCGCGTACAGGTGGTTGTGCTTCGTGAACTCGCTTTCCGCGTACTTGAGCGAATTGTCGTTCGGCCTGTCCTTGTGCTTGTGCTGGAAGACGCTCCAGTCGAGGTACACGTACTTGTTCTCGATATCGGAGTCCGTCCGAATGCCCCAGCGCTGAAGCCCTTTCGCGATGTACTGCGACAGGACAGCGCTCACTCTACCGCTGAGGCGAAGGAAGAGAACGGCACCTTCGCAGCACGTCGAACGTATCCGGCTCGTTAATGCTGCCGCTGGGCCGCTTGAACACGCTCCGCTGGGACAGGGGCTTGTACTTCAACCGTTTCAGGTCGGAGATTTGCGGCGTGCACAGGTCTTCAATCAGCTCCTGCTCTATTTGTGAGCCGTACGCGGTGCATAATACTCTCTTCGTTGTTCGGCACGAGTGACTGGCTTGCCGATGAAAAACCACCTAGACATCGCACTCGCAGCCAACTCCCCACTCTTTGACAGAAATGAGTTTTCCATCCGAGACGATCCTCGATTCCCCATTGCATACGACCGGGCGGGCAAGAATCCTCTCTTCTGTCCAACAACCGCACGGGAGTTTCAACAAACATTCAAACCCAATTACTTCCTCGGAGGCGCTCTGCGGCCCTTCTTCTTTCTCTCCACCGTCGTCCACTCCTCTTCCTCGTTCGCTGGCTTCGCCGGCTCCGGAGCCTTCTCTTCCACGGGCGCAGGCGCGGGCGCGGGAGCAGGGGCAGCAGCGGGAGCCTTTCTTCCAGGCGCAGCGCGACGCGCACGAGGCTTCTTCTCTTCCGGCTTCTCGTCATCATCGGCCATGATGACCTTTCTTCTCTCCTCCTCTCTCCTTCTCTCCTCCTCCTTGCGCGCCTCCTCCACACGACGCAGCTCCTCCTCCTCCTTTCTCCTTCTCTCCTCCTCCGCTCTCTTTCTCTCCTCCTCCTTCCTTCTTCTCTCTTCCTCAACTCTCTTTCTCTCCTCCTCCTCCTTCCTTCTTCTCTCCTCCTCCTCCTTTCTCTTCTTCTCGTCCTCCGCGAAGCGCGCCTCCACCACGTCCTTCACCGCCTCCACACGGCGCGTCAGCACGCGCGTCGCGTACGCCTCCACGTGGTCCTTCAGACGGTCGCACACCGGCTTCAGCACCGCCAGACGCTCGTTCTGCGCCTTCTTCTGCTCGTACAGCGTCTCGAACGAGTGCTCCCAGTACGCCACCTCGTCCGCGTGACTCTTCTCGAAGAACGCCTTCATATCCGGCAGCGCGCACTCACGCATCGCGCGCGCCAAGAACAGCTGGCGCTCGGAGTCCTTCTGCACGCGCTCGTCGCGCGCCTTCTTCGCCATGTCGCGCGCGTTCATCAGATACATGGTCAGCTCCATCGCCGTCATCTTCTTCACCATCTCCTCGCTGTACTTGCGGCCCTGCAGCGTCTTCAGCTCCGCGATGATCGCCTGACGCTCCTTCTCCTCGCGCGCGCGCTTCTCCCGCTGCATCTGCTCCTCCATGCGACGCGTCTCCTCCTCCTTCAGACGCGCCTGCTCGCGCTCCTCGCGCTCCGCGTTCTCGCGGCGGATGCCTACGCCTCACATGCCCACGCCTCGCCCACGCTCCGCGTCGCTCAGACTCTTGTCGCGTTCGATGCGGTACTCCTCCATCTTCTTCTGCAGCGCCTGCTCCGACCGCTCGATCATCGCCGCGTTCAGACCGTCCTTCACCTCCTGCGCCGTGTCCATCAGCTCGCACAACGTCGTGTACTCGTCGTTGATCACCGTGTTCGCGGGGTTCACCTCGTTCATCGTCACCGCCAAGCTATCCCTCAGTCGCGCCCGCCACGCCTACGCCGTGCTCAGCACGTTCAGGTAGTTCGACAGCACGTCGCTCTCCGTCACGTTCTCGTTGAACAGCACCACGCCGTGCACCTTGTCCACGCGGATGTGCAGCTGCCCGCACGACGACGCCTCCGTCACCACGCGCTCAGCGGCGAAGCGATCCAGCCCCAGGTCGTCGATCAGCGTGTAGAAGGAGGAGAGCTCCATCACGGAGTACACCGTCTCCAGCTGCTGCAGCACGCGGAAGAGAATCATGCGCTGCAGCTGCGGGACGTACTTCACCAGCTCCTCCTGCTGCTCCAGCCATCTACGCCTCACGACCTCTCTCCACACCGACGCGATGATGGGCTTCACGCACTGCACCATGTCCAGCGGGTGGAACTCGCACTCCAGGATGGAGTACAGACGGCGCAGCGGCTCCGGCGCGGCGGCGAGCACCTCCAGCGCGATCACCTCGTTGTGCAGCGACGCTCTCTACACGTCACAGCACGGCGCCACGCGTACGGTGAGATGAGAGGGAATGTTCAGCAGACGCGTGATGATCTGGATCTTCTCGCGCTCCGTCTTGAACGCCGGGTGCGTCTCGTCCTCCGCCTATGAATGAATGCACACGCCCACACTCACGATCGAGTACACGGGCACACACACCGCCGCCAGCAGCACGCGACTCGCCAGCGCCGTCAGCTCCTCGGCGGTGATCTCCTTGTTCTGCTTCTTGTTGATGGCGAGCAGACTCACCAGGCCGTACGCGTGGTAGAAGTAGTACTCGTACGCCCAGAACACCTCCGCCAGCTTCTCGTAGTAGCTCGCGCGCAGGAACGACTTGCACGAGGGCAGCGTCGTGATCACGCGGATGTCGCCGATGATGCTGAACGCCTCCGACCACAGCTTCAGCGTGCACGCCGCCTCCAGCTGCGAGAAGCGCGTGCGAAGCTGCTTCTCGGCGGTGGCGGGGGACCACACCACGCGGAACTTCATGCTGGTCTGGTCCTGGAGAGGGTCCATGAGGTTGTCGAGGTGCTTGTGGAGCAGGCGACGCAGGATGTGGAATTCGTTCACGCGATTGTAGGTGACGCAGAACTGGAACGCTCTCTCGCACACCTTGTGGTAGAGCTCCTCCATGGTGTTGTTGATGCGCACCAGCTCGAGGATGTTCCGCAGATTGTCCCAGTAGAAGACCACCAGCGGGTAGATCACCTCGCGCTCGACGCGCTTGGGGTCCTCCTTGTCCAGCGAGAGACTGTCGAAGATGGAGACCGGGCTCACGTCCTCCTCCAGATGGAGGTGGAAACTGTCCGTGAGACCGTACTTCTCCTGGGCCTCCGTGATCTTCTTCTGGCACTTGTCCAGGTACTGGTCCACTACCTCGATCATCGACTCGGGACTCTACAATGAACACAGCGCGACCACTCCCCACGAGAATTTGACAAATGTTTCTATATTGACTCAACGCCTCCTTGGCAGATTCCGATTCTTTGATATCGATGCAGATGTCAAGAAGCTTGGTGATCGCGTCCTTAATCGAGGTGGACCACACCTTGTTCTTGCTCGAGTCGAGAGCGTCGTAGAGGCACTGCACGGCGGCGTTCTTGTCGCCAACCAGCAAGAACTCTAGACATCACGACCACTGCCGTCAAAACAAACCGTCCGCATGCTTGATCGCATTCAAAGCCTTTGTGTTGGGAGCCATTGGGGTTGAAGCACTCTTTTGCTCTCCAGAAAACCATCGCTGTTCAGTGTGGGAGTGATTGTTGTTTATCAAGCTGGAGTGATTGCTGAGCGACTCAGGAGATTTCGTAATGGGAAGTGGTAGAGGAGAGTCTCGTCACGGGAATGAGGGAATCGCTCAGGATGAGCAGTATGAGCAGTATGACTGATGACCAAGAGAGGGAAAACAAACACCACACTCCTGTAAAGAGAGCAGAAACATAAATCAGACAATTCAGTTCTTCTTGATCACCCACTCCGGATGTTGATCGAGGAACCGCTGGACACGACTCGCCGACTCTTTCGCCATATGCGCAAACGCCTTCCTTTCAAACAGGTAGCTACTAACATGGGATCCTTCGAGCCACAGCAACTACACCTCACGCCTCGCACAAACACCCACTTCGCTGCCCTTCCACTTCTGGTTCAACTCCTTCATGCGGTTTTCCACAAGTTCAAAGGGAACGTAACGATCTCGCTTCGCTGTCGCCTACACGTGAAGGAGCGTCACAAAGATCACAAAAATGGCTGCCTCCGACACCAGCGGGGGATCGAACGGCTCGATGTTGGTAATGGACAAGAATCGGCCCATGAGCTCGTGCGCCTTGTCCATTTTCGATTTCTGTGAGTTAAACGAAGACAGAATGCTCACATCAACGTCGAAGTACCGATTCTTTAGCCGATCCGCCAAGTTGTAGTAATGCGCGTCCTTGTCCAGTCGCTTCCAGGGAATCAGGTTCGCCATCAATCCCTGCGTGTGAAAATCATGCAATCGTGCAAACAGATGTGAACACGGGCACGGCAGAAGGCGGACCCACTAATGAAGCCGTTCCCACAGGAAACGAAGTGAGTGCCGCAATCATGGCGGCATGCAAACCGCCCATGCTGATGCCTCCCACCACCAGGGGCCCGTATCCCTGATCGCGGAAGTAGCGAAGCAATGACCGTCCCTTCGCGTCAATTCGAATAGAAATAATCACCTCTTCGATGGTGGCAGCGCCTAACAGCGGAAGATCGGAGACATGACGCAGCTTGCAGCCATTTTGTCCCTTTGGTTTCCGCATGCCGTAGAACGGTCCTTCCAAGATCTACAAATCATTCGGACGCAGCGCAACACGACAATGGAGCCCACACCCAGACGCGCCAGAGGAAGCGCCACTCCGTCGTATCTCCGTCCGTAACCCTTTTCTCCCGTGCCCGGGAGGAGCAGAACCATGGGAGTGTGCTCGGGCTCCTTCCTGCCCCACGACAGTGGTTTCACAATCCGAATATAGCCCTGTTCGCTTTCCGCGGGCAGGTACTCGGCAAGCGTCGATATCGTTTTGTACTGACCGTGTTGGATGATCACATTGTCCTCCTCCATGATCTCGGGCGCCGTCATGTGCATCTTACGCATTAGGAAACACTATCAGCCAGTTACATCCAACGGAGGAGGCGGAATGCCCTCTCTGGTTTCCATAATCATTTCCCGCTGTCTCTCTTCCAGCCGGTCGATGAGACTGATGTCTCCCCTATGCGAATTACCCCCTCGTTTCCGCGCGTCCTACCAGCCAGCGGTAAAGAAACCGGCCCACGGATTACGGAGCTTGCACAGCGCCATGTCGATGTACTTGTAGTGCTCATTCTTCGTAAAGTGTCCAATACTACGCGTGACGCGGATGGAACACTGTTCACAATTTCACCATTGGATTCAACTTTTCTAGGAAAGAGTACATTGCGCCAATCCCATATGCAGCGCGCCCCTGTTTCGCTGCGAACACTCGACGGTTGAGAAAAACTGTGCAACAAACAGGCGGGACAGAGAACGCTCCCTTTACTCGATGAAGCGAACCACGATCGCAAACAGCAGTCCGGTAGTCAGAGCGCAAATCACCAGCGTGATAATCCAGCCGGCAAACACGCCGTACAGCAGCTTCCAGTTCACGCCGTTCTTCCCCTCCGCAATGCCCACGCCGACGGTCGAGCCCACCTTGCAATGCGTGGTGGACAGCGGAATGCCGAACGCCGAGCCCATCAGAATGATCAGCGCAGCGCCCAGCTCGATGGTGAATCCGCGCGAGGGCGTGACGGTGACCATGTTCACGCCCATCGACGCCATGACCTTGTAGCCCAGACACACCAGACCCAGCACGATGCCCACGCCGCCCAGCACCAGCGCGATCGTCGGCACCTTCGCCTGTTGCATCACGTCGCCCGTCTGGTAGATGGTGAGACAGGCGGCGAGCGGGCCGATGGAGTTGGAGACGTCGTTGGCGCCATGGGCGAAGGAGTTGAACACGGCGGTGATGACCTGAAGATAGGTGAAGAGCTTCTCCGTCGCGGGGTCGAACTGCTCCGCGTTCTTGTGCATCTCCTCCACCGTCGCGTCGTTCTTCGCCTCCGCGATCAGCGTGGTTTCATTCATCACCGACTCGGGGATCTGCTTCTCCACGATCAAGTCACCACTCATCTCCGTCGTCTGGATCTTGCCGTCCTTCATCGTCAGGTCCATCACGTCGTTCATCTCCGTCAGCAGGCCGATCGTGCCCTCCGCCTCCACGTGGCGACGGATGCTCGGGAGCGCCGTGAACTGCACCACCAGCGCCACCACCACGGCGATGCCCAGACAGATCGCAACAGTGAGGTGCATTGGGAGGTCGATACCCAGGGACTCGCTGTTGTAAAGGATCAGGAACACGTTGAAACCGATGGTGAAGCCGACGATGGGCGCGTAGGAGCGGAACGCGCGCTGGAGACTGTTGGACGCGCGGAGAATGGTCTTGCGAATGGTGACAAAGAGCGTGGTGGAGAGGAAGCCGGAGATGACGGGCGCGATGATCCACGATGCGAACACCATTCCGACGCCCTTCCAGTTGACTGCCTTGAAACCCTTGCAGACCACCGTCATGCCGATAATGCCGCCAATGCACGAGTGCGTGGTGGACACGGGGAGGCCCTTGAATGTGGCGAGAATCAGCCACGCGGCCGTGCTGAACAATACACAAACCATGCCAAACATCAGCACTTGCTACGGGTGAGAGAACGGGGTAGCGAGGCCTACGGGCTCATCCGCGAAGTACTTGGGCTCCGTGATGCCCTTCATAATGGTGGAAGCGACGTTTCCGCCAAGGAGGAATGATCCGGAAAACTCCATGAACACCGCGATAATGCACGCCTGCTTCATGGTCAGTGCCTTCGAGCCCACCGCAGTGGCAAAGGAGTTGGACACGTCATTCGCACCTAGAAGACTGAGACCCCGCAGGAGAGCAACGTACCCATTCCGAACGCGGTGAAAAAGGCAACGACGAAGCAGGTAATGGGCATCCATTTGTATTGTTCCAGAGCAGCCATACTGAGTTCTAGACGTGAGTACTCGCAAATGTCCATCATGGCCTACGCGGATGAGGTACCAGAAATGAAAAGAAATGCGACTCCCGGAGAACACAGATGAGTTTCATGCGAAAGAGTAAAATAGCCGCGTTTTCTGGAGCCGCTTTTCAGTCGCGATTCCACCATCGCTGTGATTCCTTCAATCGAGTTTTTGCTATGAAGGTGAGTGGCGTGCTTTGGAGAATGCGAGAAACGCGTCGTCGCTCGCATGCGTTGAGCCTGTGTCTCATTCCCTCCTAGCTGAACATTTGCTATCCCGCTTTGAGTTCTCAGAAGCCTTTCGACATCGATGATGAGAACAAGCTGTAGGACGCGTGGAATGGGGC
>ENA-UEQW01003775-UEQW01003775.1-human-gut-metagenome-genome-assembly--contig:-NODE-3775-length-10205-cov-3.796900_pt1 | contig 10205 bp, 13 predicted proteins | sample MGYA00242947_ERZ507947 | MGnify/ENA primary metagenome ERZ507947 (study PRJEB26167, sample SAMN06115421) | human gut metagenome | host: Homo sapiens | place: China:Guizhou | collected 2015-03-17... | reverse complement strand
TTCGCAATGGCTTCCTGGGTCCCGAGTACTCGTCGAAGCTGGGCTCTCTGCTCATCGGCATTATCCTCATCATTTACGATGGCGTGACGCGCAAGAGACTCGATTATCTCATCTCCTTCATCTTCGGCACGGTCGTGTGGATCGTTCTGGAGTACGTGCTTCTGAAGACGGGCGTGAGAGAGTATCAGGAGGGACTGCTGAACGGGAAGGTTCTCGGGTTCTGGCCGGCCATCATCATTCGCTGTTCGCAGGAGTGTGGGTTTTTGATGGTTTCGTGTATGTTCATGGGCGACCGTCTCTTCAACTGTATGAAGGGAAAGAAGGAGCGCCCGTCGAATCTCCGCCGCTTTGTTGAGTTTGGAGTGTGCTTTGCCTTCCTCACGGCCTCCTCCGTGTTGAACATGCTGAAGGGCAAGAAGGACGTGCGTGCTGTCGGCAGCCCCGACGTGATGGGCCGCCGCAACATGACGCACATCGTTTCGGTCCTGCTGTTCCTGTTCACGACCGTCGTTCCCATCATTGTGATGATTGTGTATCGCAACCGTAAGTACTTCATGATGCGCACTGTTGGATTTACAGTGTTTGTCACGTGGATTACGGGCTTGGGCATGCTGATTGAGTACAACGTGAATGCCCGTTGGGTGGAGGTGGGTTACTACCCCTACTACATGGCCCTTCCCTCTCCCGGTTTAATGCTTCTGGCGTTCTTGTTCGACCTGGTGATCGAGGTGATCGCGCCTCCAGTGTTCATCTACCATATCATGGTGCTTTGCCGTCTTCTTCCCGATTTCAAGTCGGACGACTACTACAAGACGAAGGAGCTTCCTGTGCAGGCTCCTACCGTCGACGCCGATAAAGTGAAGATCGAGTTGTGCCGTGTTTGTTAACAAAGATGTAAACACAAACGCATGCTACATTTCACTTGTTTCATGCACTTCGTCCTCCGTATCGGAATAGTAGACTTCGGAGGCACACAATGAACCCGTATCTTGTACACAAGAAGACAGCAGAGATGGAGCAGGATACGACGATGTCTCCGAGAGATAGAAATGAAGCGGGATCCTCTTGCCGCTAAAGGAAACGAAAGAGGGATAGAAATCGAAGGAATCGAACGCCTTTGACCGCTGCACCTCTGGAAATGCATCCCTCTCGGAGGGACTGGACACAGAAGGCTCCGGAGTCGCGGAGTCCAAGGAACACGAAGACGGCGAGCGACGGTCAAAGTCGCTGGGGATTCCTCCGTTACCGCACGAAATGGTCCGGTGGTGACGTCTCTACGCATTACAGTCATGAGGAGCGGTGTACAAAGGGCGGCAGTTCTCCCTCCTCTTTGCACGACAATACACTATTCATACTCTACAGTGAATCCATCTCGCCGCTCCTACATAACACTTGTTCAACGCAGGTCGAGATTCCGACGCCATGGGTCGCGCTTTCGAGTCGTATCACTGATAAAACGAATACTCTTGCAAAAACAAAAGACACTCCGATTCACAAACCAGACACAAGAAGAAGAAAACAAATCACTCTTCTGGAAACAGCCGATGGATCCGGAATTAAAAACGCCGAGGGAGATGGAAGGCGCGCAACTGAAGGTCTTTAATGTGGAAGAATGACGGCTCTGCCAGAATTCGCCCCCTTTTCGGCGCACAGACAAAACTGGCAATCCTTCCCTTGTTGCTCCTTCTGTACCTTCCACTCGCGTGCTCCATATCTGCGTAACCAACGCCACTGGACAGCTTTTCGTTTGGATAGAACAGCAATACGTCGATGGATACGAGTGGTCAGAATAAGCGAGAATCGCCAAATCCAGACCTGGGCAGAGAGCGTCGTCAAAGATTGGGTATCGTTATGCGTAGAGTCGCCCCAACTGAAGAGACCGAAGTCCTTCATGGAGCTATGTACTGGATGGGTGGGGATCTGTCACGTCCGTAGACAACACAAACCAGTCGTGGAAGCGGGATTGGAACATCGGGGACCGTTACGCCATTCAAAAGATACTGGGAAACGGCAGCTACGGCGACGTGGCCAAGGCGTACGACAACGCCAAGAACGAAATTGTGCTGCTTTCACTCTCTCCTCACCCGTAGGTGGCAATAAAGAAGATCGGCTGCTTGTTTGTGGATATTCAGGACACGAAGCGCGTGTTACGCGAGATTTATATACTACGGCACTTCCACTCCCCGTTCATTGTGGGGCTGAGGGACATTTTCGCCTCCTCCAACTTTGACAAGGATCGGACGATGTACGCGTGGATTCACGGCGTCAGGCATAGATACATTGTGATGGACTTCATGGATACAGACTTGTACAAGGTGTTCTCCAGCAACCAGTACTTTGAGATCGATCACGTTCGCTACGTGTTGTACCAGATCCTCTGCGGTCTGCTGTACATGCAGTCCGCCGGCGTCATTCATCGCGACATCAAGCCGGCGAACATTCTTCTCAATGAAGTGGGATTAAGCAATGCGTGTCACCGGTAGGACGTGTCCGTGAAGATCTGCGACTTCGGACTCGCTCGCGAGCTCACCCACTTTTCAAACGAGTCGACGTCGACGCACCTCGTGGGACGCGAGTCCTCCAACAGCTTCCAGTCGCGCAAGAGTCTCTGTCTGAGCAACTCCTGCGCCGATGTGCCGTCGCCGCCTCTGTACCACACGCTCACTCGCCACGTGGTGACGCGGTACTACCGCTCGCCCGAGCTGCTGGTGCTGGGCACGTACCACGAGGGCGTGGACATGTGGTCGGTGGGCTGCATCGCGGCGGAGCTGCTCCAGATGATCAAGGAGAACCAGCCGCACTACCAGGACCGCCACCCGCTCTTTCCCGGCAAGTACTCGTCCCTCAGTCCGCGGTACGACTCCCCGGTGGCGGATCTGACGGAGATGGAGGGCGTTTCGCTGAAGGAAGACGACCAGATCTGCGTGGTGAGCCAGGTGATGGGGAGACCGCCGGAGAGCTTTCTCGAGCGAATCCCCTACGCGCAGGTGAAGGAGCAGCTGAAGGAGTACCCGGAGCGAGTGGGTGAGGGGCGTGCGTGTGACGAGTAGAAGGTGGACTGGAAGCAGATGTTCCGCATGATTCCCGACGATCTGTGCGACCTACTGAGTCGCATGCTGGTGGAGAGTGGGTCGGGAGCGTGAGGAGTAGGAGTACGACGAGTACAAGCGGATTTCGGTGCGGAAGGCGCTGGAGCACGAGTTCTTCTCCTCTGTGAGGGACACGCAAATGGAGATCGAGTGCGAGACTCCGCTGGACTTTTCCAAGCTGAATGCGCTGACGAATATGAGCATGACGGAAATGCACGAGTTTTGGCTGTATGAGATTGAGTACTGGAATCAGCGACGCAGTCGCAAGAGTTTGTGTGTTTGTTTGGTGAGAGTGTGATTAGCGTTTAATGGCATTTGAGTGTGGTTTAACGATGCTTGATTATCAGCAGTAGTGATAATTGTGTGTGGCTAACGTTTGACGATCAACGATAACGAGTGGCAATTGATTGTGACTAACGTCTGACGATCAACGATAACGAGTGGCAATTGATTGTGAATAACGTCTGACGATCAACGATAACGAGTGGCAATTGATTGTGACTAACGTCTGATGACACTCAACGATGTCCAACAAAAAGCAGCAAGGTTCTCCTTCAGTACAAATGAAAACGCATTAACTATGAGGCTTCTCCTTCTTCTGGCGGAACAGAGCGAGAAGAGAAGTCTTGGAGACGCAGACCACCTTGAAACGGACTCCCGGAATATCACCCACAGCGTGACCCGAACGACCGAAACCGGCAATCAGCACCTCGTCGTTCTCGTCCACGTAGTTCAAGCAACCATCGCGAGGAACGAAGGCAGTGATCTTCTTGCCGTTCTTGATCAGCTGCACACGCACGCACTTACGAATGGCGGAGTTGGGCTGCTTAGCCTCCACACCGCTACACATCATGAACAGGAGAGAATCGCCTACACCTTCTCGAGGACAATACCCTTGGCCATGGTAGCGCCACCGAGGACGTTGGCCTTAATGGAAGAAATGTTGTGACCCTTCTTGTACTTCTAACCCATCAAACGGAGAAAGACCAAAACAAACCTTATCGGCCCATCTCTCCTGGCGACGGACAACACGGAGCTTGCGAGCAGCACGAATACCACAAGGCTTACTACACAGCCAGTTAGCCTCCAATCACCAACAGGAACACAAACGAATCAGGTGCATCGCACTCTGCACGTACCCTTTACCCATTATAGCAATCTGTACTTAGGGAGAAGCAGAATTGACGCTCCGCTCATTCTCCACTCCAATCACCCCTTGGTTCCATTCTTGTCTCCACCCCAAGGGGCACGAATTGGGAAGGGCTACACGAATTGGCGAAAACTGCAGGGACGAATACGGGCAGGATGTACAACACGCGTATAGGCGGTGTCACGCGGTACCACGCGGTTGAGGGATTGGGTAATGCATCAAGTCACTCGCCCCAATTCGCTGTGCCTGTGACGTCGGAATAGCGTGAAGAACTGCATGGAATGGGAGGGAGCCTCCGTCAGAAAGATGCTGACTCTTCTTCTATTGCTCGCTGTGTCTTGTGTACGATTTTGTGTCAGCTGCGTTACGAAAAGGGAACGATCATCACGAAGGTGAATGAAGACGGTCTTCATGAGCTGGAGAAACAGCACAAGGCGGTCGTGCTTCTGTACTACATGGAGGTAGGAGTGGATACGAATCATGACGGGAAGAGATGTGGTCACTGCAAGCGTTTTGCTCCGGAGTACACGCAAATCGCGAACTCGTTTGAAAATCAGTATGTCTGTGTGTTGAGTCTTTCATCCTAGTCCCGAGATTGCGTTTGCCAAGTTAGATTGTTCAGAAGAGAGCCGGTTCTGCCAGAGTAAGCTGGTTTTTGGAGTCCCCTTCATCATGGTGTTCGTAAAGGGGCATCAGGCTCCATACTACTACAACGGACCTCGCACTCCGATTCAGCTTGTCGTCTGGATCGGGTCCATCACGGGTTCACTTCTCTTCGTCCGTTAATCGGTAGACGTGAACGTTCCGCTAGCACCGGCGGTGGACATCGTGCCTCCCCTCACTCCAGCCGCTCTGAAAGAGGCGATGCAGAATCCCGAGACCACGACGATTGTGTATGTGTGGAAAGAGGGAGACGATAACGCGAACGCGGAGGCCATTGCTCGTAAGCTGGCGAACAACTTCCTAATCGATTCCTCCGTGCACTTCTATTCGTATCAGTATTCGGAGGCGACGGGCATGAGGGCGCTGCAGTCCGTGGTTCACGCGCCTCTCCCCACGTTCCTTGCGATCAGCAATGGAGAGATTGCTCAGTATGAGTATGAGAAGGTGTATGAAGAGGATGAGGAGGACGACGACGATGACGACGATGACGACGACGAGGAGGACGACGAGGAGGACGACGAGGAGGACGACGACGAGGAAGAAATGGAAGTGGAGCAGGACATTGAAGTTCCGAAGGAGCCGAAGGTGATTCGGGAAGAGATGACGGATGTGTCGGTGAACCGGTTCATCAACGACTACGCTGGAACGGAGCTCAACGTCAAGGGCGGCTTGTCCACCGCCTTCGGAAGAATCCCTGTTGCCGACAGACTGATGAAGGACGTGAAGGTGGCTACGGCTGCGTTCTATGGCCAGATGAAGGAGCAGCTTGCCGGAAGCACCAATGATGGGCGTTTCGCAAAGGTGTATTTGGAGGTGATGGACGTGCTCAAGAACAAGGGAATGGACGCGGTGTGGACTCTCGTGAAGGAGAGTCGTCGTCACCTTTCCGAGCTGCGTCGTCATAATCGCGAGTATGAGGATACGCTCGCTCTGCGAAATGTGGCGAGAGCAGTGGCGAAGTATCTGAAGGTGGAGGAGGACCTTTTGAGTGACGAACTGTAATTGTGTTTCTGTTTGATGCAAAAAGGCGCGTTTTCGGGACTCGTGGTCTTCATTGTTCCTCTCGCGTTCAATCGAGCCAATACTCTAATTCGTTCTTTTCGCAGCTATTCGAGAGAATAGGCAGGACTCGAATCGAATTGGCAATGAGTGTTCGTAAAGCGCCTTCCGCAAAGTACAGTGCCATGTCCTCGGCGTGCGCGTCGACGATCACGCAGCTCGTGATGGTTCCGTGCGAAACCATCAAAGTGCAGTTGCAGGTACACTTCTGTTGCTGCAGCCATCCGTAGATATTTCAGAAAGTCAAGGTGAAGGGGGAGAGTCCGCTTCTTAACAGTCTTCGTTTCATTTACCGCAACGAGGTGCTTCCTCGTCGCTCGCCTGATGCGTAGGGAATACTCGGCTTTTGGAGAGGCTATTTTGTGTCTCTGTCGTGCAGCATTCCATCCTGCGCCATCTACTACGCCACGTTTGAAACCATGCGAAGACGTTTCTACAAGAAGTGCACGTCCTACCCAGCGTGAGTTCCACTGTTTCGACTCATCCCAGACTGACTCCGTTTGTTCCCGCGATAGCCAGCAGCATCGCGCAGACGTGCACCTGCCTCGTTACGTCGCCGATTGACCGTTTCCGAACGCAGTACTGGGCGGAGTCGGCTTTCTCCGTTTCCGTGACGTCTAGTCGCAACAAGAAGGTGTCGGTGCTTCTGCGGGAGACGCAGATGCAGGTGAAGCGAGAAGGCGTTCGGAGCATGTACCACGGACTCAAGCCACTGCTCATCCGCGACATCGCCTTCTCCTCCGTGTACTGGACCGTTTACGAGCAGCTGCGATCCGCCGCGGGCTCGTGGGGACTGCCGCCCGTGCTCCAGAATCTGCTGGCGGGCTCAGTTGGCGGTATGGCGACTTCCGCCCTCGTGACACCGATCGACCTTGTGAAGACGAGACAGCAGGTGCTGCAGACGAAGGAGAGCATTTGGTGTACGCTGAAGACGATTGCCTCTGTAGCTGTGGCGAGTGTGGGTCACGAGTAGGAGGAGGGCGTGCGCGGACTGTTCCGAGGGTTGACGCCGCGCGTGATTCAGACGATCCCGACGATGTCGATCATGATGATGGTGTACGACGGGCTGAATCGGTTCATTCTCCGCCAACAGAACTACGTAGATGTCTCTTTATGGGTGTGTTTGTTACGAAACAAGAGTACATGCGAGGACGGATAATCTTCCGGATCTCTCCACACTTCGGACACTTGAAGGTCTGAGACTACACGTGAGGATTCACTCCGTCACCAACCTTCAACGCGAGCGCGCGCACCTCGTCGTCCGGAGTCTCAATCGAACCGATCGCTCCCGGACTCGGAACGGGGATCATACTCGATATGGCCTGGAGAATGGTCTCGACTAGGGATGACACCGCGGCTCGATCACCACTCGACCAGGACGGCGACCACTCCTCTTTGTGGAAGGACGTAATCGTCAAGCAAATCTTCTTGTTGATCTCAAAGCGGCCGTTCTCCTGCCCATTAGTCCCCATCGCAAAAGCATACGGTGAAGAACGAAATGTCGGGAGGAGACATGGGGAAGTCCGTAGGTAGCATAATCTTTCCGTGATAAACGCCCTTCTCGTAGGGCGTGTCCGATGGACCGCGGATCGTGAAGTGCCACTCAAGGTTGTTCGCCTATCCGTGTTAGAAAACGAGGAGTGGCTCACAGTCACCGGTTCCGCGTGGAAATCGGGATTCTTGTTCCTGCGCATGCTTTGGATTTCCTAACTATCACTCGTTGTCCTTCACAGTCCCACCTTGTTGATGCGACCGATCGTAATGCCACGTGACATGTGTTAGGTTTCGGATAGTCTCAGCGCTTGCGAGGTGGGGAGAAACGAGTTCGCTCGCAGAAAGGAAGAGAACGCGAGAAAGACTGGGAAGACCGTCCGAAGAGGCAAAAGAAGTCGCGAAAAGCGGCGATTCTTGTTTTGATCCATAACAAGATTAGGAGGATTCCGATGGAAGCAGAGTATAACCAACGAGACGTCCAACCGAAGGTGGGCTGGACTGAGGACGGCTGGGACGCAGTGTCGGGTCTTGGGTCGGGAGTGATCATTAGGAGCGCTGCCCGCGAAAAGCGAGCGGAGATGAGCAAGAAGATGAGCGAGCAGGCAATAAAGATGCAGAAGCGACTCGAAGTGATCTTCTTGCGTGGAGCGGTGACTTGTAGGAGGAAATGAAGCAGAAGGACATGGAGGTGAAGGAGAGAATCGCGAAGCAGAAGGTAGGCGTATGTGGTTGTGTTCAGTGTAGGAGGAGGAGGAGAAGAAGAAGCAAAAGGCGCAGGAGAAGAAGGCGAAGAAGGCGAAGAAATCAAAGGCGGAGAGCGGCGTGAAGGAGGAGAAGCTGATGCCGCAGTACACTGCGAAGGAGCTGAAGCAGGCGGAGATCCTTCGCCGCGAGCAGCAGAGCGAGCGCGACCAGCAGAAGCAGAGAGGTGGTGGAGCGGCTGGAGGATGATGCGTAGAGAAGAAGGAGATGGAGAGAGCCACTCTGCAGGAAGCAGCGGACACAGCGGAGGAGGTGGAAGAGTGAGGGAGGCGGAGACAGGTCACGCGTAGAAGAGAGTCGTACAGCATGAAGAACCCGCCCTATCTGCTCATCTTCGTTCTCTCCTTCATCCTCTTCGTCAGTACGCCCTGGTGCTGGTCGTGAACCGTAGTCTTTGTCCGTCACTTTACACAGTATCGCCTGACGCTCGACCTGTCGGGGGAGCGCATGGACGCGTTCGTGAAGCTGGTGGACGAGATGAAGAAGGCGTACGGACAGAGCGTGGTGAACTTCTCTGAGATGCAGCCGGACGTCAAGGACATGAAGCGCGCCTATCTCCAGATCAACTTCAGCAAGTTCAGCGAGCTTATGCAGTTCTATGGTAAGGGTTATGGCGACGGCTGGAGCGTAGTGTCTTCCTTTTTCACGCGTGTGATGGAGTTCTATCGTTCTTGCTCTGTTTCTTGCATGAATGACCGTTACGTTTCTAGCACGAGTGTCCGTTCCGTTTCTAGCACGAATGTCCGTTCTGTTTCTTGCATGAATGCCCGCCCCTTTTCTAGCACGAATGCCCGTCTCAGATCTCTCTCAGAGACAAGAACACCCCCACATTTCTTTCCTCATGCCGTCTCCATCCCTACTAAGCAGCTCCATGCGCATAGCGAAGCGGATTGCGCGCAGCGGAGTGTGCTCGAGGAGAGAGGCGGAAGAGCTCATCCAAAACGGCCGCGTGTCCCTGAACGGCGTTCTGGTCACTTCGCCGGCGCTCAACGTTACGCTGAAAGACCGAGTGTGCGTGGACAACGTACCACTGTCCCCGATCCAACGAACTCGCGTGATCGTTGCGAACAAGCTGAGCGGGGAGTTGATCACGAAGAAGGACGAGCGAGGTAACTCGTGTGCTGTGTCTCTGGCCGAGCGGACAATCACCGTGTTGTAGGGAGGAAAACCATCTTCGATCGGCTGAAACTGACCGGTCTGGACGGCCACATCATGCCCGTCGTAGCTGCTGTTGCGTCTGGTTCACGATAGGGACAACTAGACTACAACACAGAGGGTCTCCTGCTCCTGACCAACGACGGAGACTACGCGCGCTTTCTGGAGCATCCCATGAACGCAATCCCGAGGCGGTATCGCGTCCAGGTGTATGGAACGTGGGATGAGAGGCGTGTGGCCGCGCTGCGGCATCCGAACATAATCGACGGAAAGCGGTACAACGGGTGCATCGTGAGGCGGAGTCTCGACATGTCGAGCGATTCTGCGAAACAGAGCTGGTGCACCGTCCAGGTCACCGAGGGGAAGGTGGGGCTGTAGAGCGCAGCTAACGTGCAGTATCACGAGGTGAAGAAGCTGCTGGGATTCGTGGGCTTGCAGGTGGAGAAGCTCATTCGCACGGACTTCGGCGCGTACCGTCTGGGCGATCTGTCCCCTGGGGAGTTCCGCGAGGTGCGAGCGATTCCGAGAGAGCGCGTGGGTCGCATCCGTCCCTTCGACGGCGTGTTCAGTGTTTGTTTGAAGTATAATTTATCAGCAAGTACCATAAACCGTTAATCATTGACGTTCATGTCTTCCTATAATGCATCATGTAAATTATATATTTCTTTTTTCGTAGACATTAAATCTACTGATGAAGCAGCCCACATTCTCCTCCGCCCTCAAATAGGGCCCTTGGCCTCTTTTTGATTATGGGTTCGTGTTCTCTCCCAATTCGACACGCTTCTCCTCGCGGTGATTCCCAATTCAACACCCATCTCCTCACTAGGATTTCC
>ENA-UEQW01003773-UEQW01003773.1-human-gut-metagenome-genome-assembly--contig:-NODE-3773-length-10207-cov-6.324975_pt1 | contig 10207 bp, 16 predicted proteins | sample MGYA00242947_ERZ507947 | MGnify/ENA primary metagenome ERZ507947 (study PRJEB26167, sample SAMN06115421) | human gut metagenome | host: Homo sapiens | place: China:Guizhou | collected 2015-03-17... | reverse complement strand
AAAGCCCTGATAAAGAGTCTCAACGATGCAAATGCAGGTCTGACCCACAGTGCTGATAGCTAGGTGTTCCTCGAGCGGTACACGGATCTGCGTAGCATGCTGGAGAGAACGAAAGACAACCTGGAGTTGAAGGAGAATATGCAGATGACGGATTCCTTGCTTGAGCGAAGTGAACAGTGAGTATTGTGTGTATGCGTCACGCGTAGAGAGTTGCAGGGAATGAGCGAACTGTTGGATAAACTGGATGAGAAACACAATCAGCTGAACAGCGTTGACGACCTGTTTAACACATACATAAACGCGGACGAGTCGGTAGTGCTTCTCACAGAGTTTGACCCAAAGGACATCTCCATGGTCGTCGATGAAATGAACTCCACCTGCTCCGAAGACTACAAGCAGTTCGTGAGCAGCGGTCTCTTGCCGCTGATCAAGAAGGAGTACTCGCCCGTGATGGAGGCGCAGTTCAACGCGGCGTTCAAACAAGAGTTCATCCGAAACACAATGCCTTGTCTGTCAAATGTAATGGCCCAGCTGAACGGTGACCTTCAACAGATCGTGGACATCGCCTACGAGAGGATGAAGAGCGAAGTGGACAGCATCGGAGTGACATTAGATGATGACAAGAAGGGTGTGATCCACTCTCTCATGAAAGACGCGATGACGAAGTGGACGCGGGAGAGTCTGCTGGAGGAGGTGGAGAAGCGCATGGGAAAGGGCATCGACGATTTCATGACAAACGCCATCGCCGACATCGCCACAGATATGAACACCAACCACACCGACAACGGCGAGGTGCTCTGCGGCACGCTGGAGAAGCTGAGCGACGAGATGGAGAAGCTGTTCGTGGAGGTGTGGGCCCAAGAAATTGGGGGCTCTGTAGCGACGGCGCAGTTCGAGAAGAAGAAGAGCGAGCTGAACACGCAGCTCCTGGCTCTGCTGGACCCTGTGGCGTTCGACGCCAAGAGGGCCATTGAGAAGAGGAAGAGGGAGCTGCTGGAGAATCTGAGGCAGGAAACGCTTGTCGCCAATCTGCCCAATGTCCCGACCACACCTGTACAATTGACTCCCAGCGAAGAGAGGCACGAGGAGAGAGTAGCTGAGGCTGAATGAATATTCCTTTGTTTGGTTTTGACATTCACGAACCCCTTTGTTTGGCTTTGACATTCACAAATCCTTTTGGTTTTGATACCGATGAACCCCTTTGTTTGCTTTTGATATTCATGAACCCCTCTGTTTGGCTTTGACACCCACGAACCGCCAAAAAGAGTCCCGATTTCCGTTCTCTTTTGGTTTCCAATTATCTCCCCTCTGAAGCAGCCATGGATATTCATCGATGCAAATTCTCCGAGTGGATGCCGTCCGCGGCCTGTGCGACTGTTTTCCATCCCGAACTGCCCTACCTGGCAGTTGGGAGAGAGAATGGAGACATCGAGTTGTGGAACGTGGAGGAGCGCTGGTTCTGCGAGCTGGTGCTTTTCGGTGGTTTGTCTGATCTGTAGCGCATTGCTGGACATGAGAACCTCTCGATTCGCTCCCTCGTGTGGATTCGCAACGACAACAATACGGAAAACAGCTTTTTCAACTACCGACTGTTCGGTTCGGGTCTCCAGGGCCAAGTCTTTGAAGTGAACCTCCACACGATGTGCGTGGAGAACCAGAGCGACTCCTACGGCGGCCCCGTGTGGATGGTGGACAAGAACCCGAATAACAACACCATTGCCTGTGCGTGCGAAGACGGCTCCATCCGTTTGTTCGATCTGTCGAGCGAGCGCGCTGTCTATCTCCGCGCCATTCAGATGTGCGTGCCGAACTCTCGTTTCACGTCGTAGGTGCAATAGTCGCATTGTGAGTTGCGGCTGGTCCGAGGACGGTTCGATGATCGCTTGCGGCAGCGGCGAAGACCGTCTGTACATATATCATCTGGACACGGGCCGCACCGACTCGATGTTGGTGAATCAGGCGAAGGACGACTCCACGATCATCTGGAGCGTTCGCTTCCTCTCCTCGTCTCAGTAGATGCCCTGACTCTCCATGACCTCTAGAATCGTGACGGGCGACAGTCGCGGCAGCGTGCAGGTCTGGGACGTGTCGAAGCGAATCATGCTGGAGAACCACAAGGCGCACGAGGGCGACGTGCTCACGCTCAGCGTATTCTCCTTCCTCGACGCGAGTGGCGGCGAGCAGCCCTCCGCGCCGCTGACCATGATTGTGAGTGGTGGCGTGGACGCGAAGGTGTGTGAGGGATGGCATGATGATCCATAGCTGTGCGTGTTCAGTAATGTGGCGCAGCAGAACGCGTGGACGCACACGGCGACGTACCGCTCGCACACGCACGACATCCTGTGTTCCGCCGTGGCGATCCTGAAGCAGAACTACACGCTGATCTTCAACACGCAGATGAAGAAACAGATCCGTCGTCAGCTCACCACCACACCCTCCACCGCCCAGAGCGTCAAGCGAGACGCTGTCGCCGACGAGCCCACGAAGAAGCAGAAGGAGGAGTCGGGCGCGGCGGTGGACGTAACTCCCGCGTCATCGTTGCCCACACTGCCGCTGCTGGACAGAGCGAACCCGAGCGTGTTGGTGATCGTAAGCGGCGGCGCGGACGGCACGCTGGTGGCGACGAGCAGTCAGTCGCGCCAGGAGAACATGACGGTGAAGTACTACGACTACCCCGGGTGGTTCTCGTCGGTGTGTCGCTGCGACGAGGAGTACTGTCTGCTGAGCGTAGGGCGAGGTGCGGGGCTGTGAGCGTAGTACGACCACGAGGTGGACCTGTACCGTATGGGTGTTCCCAAGCAGGAGAAGGAAAGTGTGGAGGGAGAGAAGGAGGAAGTGGAGGAAGGAGAGAAGGAGGAAGTGGAGGAAGGAGAGAAGGTGGAGAAGGAGGAAATGGAGAAGGAAGAAATGGAGGAAGAGAAGGAGGAAGAGAAGAGGGATAAGGAAAAGAAGGAGAAGAAAGAAAAGAAGAAAGAGAAGACGGAAGAGAAGAAGGAGGGACGTGGACAAATCCGATCCCACCCGCTGGAGCTGGCATCAGGCTATCAGTTGTTGCTGAGTGGATGAGAGCGAAGAGAGTGAGACATAGAACTGGCGCTGGAGGGGGGACGGAACGTGCAGACAACAGCCATCCTTCATCATCAAGAATCACTGTACATGCTGGTGCAAGACATGAGTCAGTTAAAGTGCTTCGTGTTCAACGAAACGACACTCAGTGTATTCGCTTAACGAATCGAGTGACATGTAGTGCCAGCTCCAAACACTTCCCTCCAAGGTCAAGGATGCTCACTACATCACCTCCACGCTCATTGAGATGAACAATATCGTGACGATTTTTGGAATCCAGGCGACAGGCAGTTTTGTGCTCTATCCGTTGGAGGGAGAAGTGGTGAGGGGTTTCGTCTTCCGCGGAATCGACGAAGCGTTCCGACTCCCCATCAACTCCATTCTCCTGAAGGATGTGGATCCAGAAAACAGGACGATTTCTGTCGTCGTTTCAACTCTGTGTCGCGGGTTGTTTGTGGCGCGTATCCACGCGGAAGACGGTGCGACGGAGACAACGCCTCTCCCTTCGCCCTCACATCCCATCACGGCGATGAGTTTGATGAAGAGCGAAGATGCGGTGCATGTCACGCAATCGAACCTGAAACAGGAATTGCCCTGCAAACGGACGCTCGTCGCCACCCTCTCCGACAACACGGTGGTCGCGTACGGAATTCCCGCGGGAATGACGCGTAGATACGATCTGACGGAAATGACAGTTAACCGCGAGTACTCGCTTCTGACGTGGCTGCTGCCTTCGGGCACCACGCGCAACGTGGACGTGTTCACGAACGTGATCTGCTACCCCGCGAAGCGCGCCGTTCTGCTGGTCAGTCGCGACTGCATCGTGGTGTGTGGTCTGTCGGTGGACAAGGTGTGCGAGGACATGCCGGAGAGGGCGAAGAACGTGTACTTCAGTCTGGACTTCAACCCGTTCGATCGTCTGATGCGGTGAGGGCGAGTGTGTGGAGTGATGTTTAGAAGGAAAGGCTTCTTGAACAAGGTGCACGCGTTGAAGGATTGGGCGGGTTGGCGAGAGGAGAAGGGTTGAGGCGTAGATGTGTCGATGAAGGTGCTGGTGGACTTCTCGTCGGTGCTGTGCTGCGAGAAGCTGAACGAGAACGGGTTGGTCGTGATCGAGAGGTCGATTCTGGACATTGCGTCGAATCTGCCGAAGGTCGTGTACAGAAAGAGGTACGGAATCTAGTCCTTTTATTCTTGTGTTTGTCCTTCTGTTTTTTCCACATCGGTGAGCATGGTTCAGTCATGGAATGCTCGTCTTTCGCATGGTTGGTGATGCGTAGAGTTCAGGAGTAAAAGGATTCATTCGGATTCTATTCAGCCGGAGGGAGCGTCGGAAAATACTCCCCTCCCTCTCCTTCCCCTCTGTGGCGACTATCCCCTTCGCTAGGTATTTCGCGATTTCAATGTGTTCATCCTAGTTTAAAACAGTGTGGAGTGAAGGCAGTCATTTTCGACAAGGATAACACCTTGACGCCACCGTATTCGTTTACCATGAACGCAGAAACGGAAAGGGCAATTCGGCTTTGTCAGCGACTCTTCGGCGATGACCGCGTTGTGATCTTTTCGAATTCTGCGGGTTTGTCAGGAATGGTCGAGTCACGCCGTAGGCTCTGGAGACGACCGAGGCTATCTCCATGCAGAGGCGATCGAGGAGGAGATGCACATCAAGGTGATACGTCACAAGCAGAAGAAGCCCGAAGGCTTGCTGGAGGCAGTCTGCATGTGGGATTCGGTTCAGCCGAACGAGGTGATGATGGTGGGTGATCGGTATCTCACGGACATCTATGGAGGGAATCTGCTGGGAATGCTGACGGTCGTTGTCGATATCTTCACGGAGGTGAACGACAACAAGGGCGCCATTTTCGGGAGAAGGGTGGAAAAGGTGTTGCTGAAGTTGTGCTCGTGTATGAACGACAAACCGCTGTACCATCCCATTGCGTCGAAGTACTTGGAGTCCGCAATGTTGAGTGTTTGTTCAACAAACCCACTAACACCACAGGAAGGAGGTAATCATGGAGCCATCGGAATGAATCCACAAACCGTTCCGCTTCACTGCCTTCCGACACAACGGGCAGGTGTCCTCCTTCTCGAACCACTGAGCGATGCACGCCTCGCAGAAAACGTGACCACACGATAGTTTGACGGGTTTCGCCAATTCATCCATGCACACAGAACAAGTGTGGTCGTTGAGAGTCCTCACGTTCACGCGCTCTCCATACATCTACGGAGTGAGCTGTGCAACGCATGCGTACCAGAGACGAGGAACACGCGGAACACAACATTCTGCCCAGTCGGATGAACTCAAATAACAGAACCCTGATCTAGGATTCACTAACTACGGAAGTCGCGACTTTGAACATGAAATAGGAGAGAGTGAGAACATTGCGAGCAAGAACGATGGACACGCTCTAACGGGTGATGATGATCATCCAGACGTACATCGTAAAACAACAGCCAGAACGGAATGTTGGTAATGTGCCGCGTGATGAAGGAACACTCCTCAATGAGGGCGTACAGCTGGCGCTATGATCAAGGAATAGCGACATCTCCACCCGCCTGCCCTGAGCGCTCACTCCAAAAACGACACTCGGGAGAGGAAACAGCAGCACCACACACTTCAGAATGACAAATAAGGACTGGCGAATGGGGTCTGACTGTGAGGAAAGGGAAGGGAAACGCACCCAGAGTGGCGAAGAAGACAAGGAACGAAAAGACAGAAGAAGACTGCATCTCCTTGGCGGACAGAAAGACGGCAATAGTACTCCTGAAGCCGAAGAGAACGAAGGGAACAAGAATCACCATAAGGCTACTGAGGATACAATAAATGACGGACTTCAAATCATAGCTGTTCTATGGCTCAAACACGGAAGCAACTTCTACGGACTTCGCAATCTCCCTCTTCAACAGCCGCTGCGTATCCCGAAGGAGGATCACAACATAGAATGTTTGCAGAAACGCTATGTATCACCAGCGAAGCTCACATCCACTATTGGCGTTTCGGATAATGAGGAAGAGACACAGCATACACACAAAGGGGATGCTGGAGAGCAGTACACGCAATGTATCGATCGCTACACATGATCACCTTAACCGAACGCAACAAGTATAGGATAGATTCCACGACCGGATCAGTCTCTGCAGTTCCTCGTCTTCATTCTGCCCATTCCTCAGGGCAAACCCTGTATTCGCCTCTTCCCGTCCTCCTTCGTTTCCGTTTTCATTTATGATGTGCTCCAGGGCATTCAGCAGCGAGTATTCGTCGATATCGTCTGATTCCCGCTCCTCAGTTAACTGCGCTTCGGGATCGGTCATTCTTTGCGTGGACGCATTGTGCAAGAGAGGCCTTCGCTCCTGCTCTCCTTCGTTTGACGGACGGGATAATCCGCTCTCCACGTCCGAGTCGCCTTCCATAGGTGAAGAAACCATTGCGAATCACACAGCCTTGTGGATCGGACCAATCAACGCCAACACCAAACGATTAACTGAAACAAACACTATCCTTAATGCTGAGCCTTCTTGTACTCGAGCATCATGTGGTTGTCGGGCTGCAGACCGATGCAGGCTCTGAAGATGTTGATGATGCACTCTCTCTGCTTGGACAGCGCGTTCACCACGGGCGTGCCCTTGGGCACCTCAGGAGCCTTCAGCAAGTAGCTGAGGATGGACAGCACCGAGTCGAAGTGCTCGAAGCCCTTGCTGCCGTCGTACGACATCGTGATACGCTCGCAGATCTCCGACAGCACCACCAGATCGATCATCAGCGGCGCAGCGAGCAGCGAGTCCTCGCACGTGTTGTGCATCGAGATCGTGTTCAGACCGCCGTTGAAGATCTCCGACGTGTACTCGTCCAGCGCGCGCTTGCTGTCTCCCACGAACGGGATGTACTTGATCACGATCAGGTGGTCCGGGTGCGAGTGGTTCGGGTACAGGATGCCGTTCGACGCCACCATGTCGTCCACCACGCCCGACTTCGAGATCTCCTTCGAGCGGAACTGCTGCGGCGAGGACAGGTTCTTGCCGTCGTTGTTGCCGAGGTGGTTGTACGACGCGATCGACGCGGGCTTGATACCGGCGCTCACCAGGTAGTCCACCAGCACCGACTTGATCTTCGTCTGACCGCTCTTGAAGTCGTCACCAGCGATGAACGTGTGGTGCTGCTCCGCCAGCTCGAACACGCCCGGCACGAAGGTGTTCTGGGGAGAACCGTTGATGTACGTGTTGCCCTCCAGAATGGCAGCCACGGCGAAGATCGTCGACGGCGCCACCTCGCTCTCGCTGTTCTTGATGGCCTTCAGCAGGTTCTCAGCCGTGTCGTTGATTCCCGGGATGATCGACGAGTAACGCTCCGTGTTCGCCGTCCACAGCACGATCACCTTGTCCAGGTGGTTCTCTTCCTTGAAGCGACGCATGTCCGCACGGATGTGCTCCAGGTGCGCCTGCTTGTCGTTGCCGGGGATCACGTTGTCCGCGCGATCGCTCTGGTTGGCAGCGATGTAGTCGGGGTAGTAGATGGAGGGAAGAGGATGGAAGTCCTTCATGTACGGGTACATCACCTGCTGGAAGTCGTAGTCGTACACGGCGGCGCGCTTCATGGCGTCACCCAGGTTCATCGCGCTGATATCCCAACCACCAATCACCAGGTCCACGGGGTTCACCAGCGGCAGCAGGTTCTTGAAGGGCACGTACAGGTCGCCTCCGGGCACCGTTCCCACCTTCACCGTCGAGCTCTGGGAAATGGAGCCGTAGAAGTTGGGGTGCTGCTCGCCCTTCTTCGTATGCCAGGTAATCTTGTGCTTGTTCGCGAGAATACCGGCAGTGACGGTCGTTCCGTTGTTGCCACCCCAACCGATCAACATCATACCGACCTTGGGAATGCGTCTGTCCGTCTTGAAGGTGTACTTCTCGTCCTGAGGAGTAATAATCACCTTTCCGTCCTCGATCTTGGCAGAGCTCGTATGGTAGACGTAGTCGGCAATGATGGTGTCATCCGTGTAGGTGACATTAGGAGCGTTAACTTGAATAGGAGAATCAGTATACTGGTAAGCAGAATTCATTACAAATCGTGGTTTTGACAGCCTGTTTCAAAGAGATGACCGTGAGCAAATTTCGTTCTCCTTCTGAGAGGCGACGAGAAATTAAGCATAAATCTGAAAAACACACATGATCAGCCATTTCCCCGTTTCTACATTCCATCCCTTTTCGCGAAGCAGTCGTCGAATATGCGCCAAAAGACCCTTATTTGACGAGCACGGAATGCTGATTGGACGCACGGCCGAAGTTGCTCAATCCGATCGCGCGATTCGCGAGGCCACTTTAATCGAATAACCGTTTGAGAAGAGAAGTGCGCGAACTTGGTCGGCATCTGCACGCGGATGAGAGGCGTTTGCTTTTGGATGGAAGGGAGGAGGGTGAGAAGGGCTGTGTACTCTCCTTCCATTCATGGGCATGGGAGAGGCGAAGAAGGGGTGGTGGCATTCATGGTTGTTCATTGTGGTAAATCGATTGGAGTGACTCGCGGGAGAAAAGGAATCAGGAAGGGATTCAGCGTAATCCCGAATTGGAATTGATTGTTGATGTTGTGTTCATGATTGACATCCACTGATGGATTCGTAGTGTCGTCAGAATAAGAGATGTTCGGTTTCAACTTGCGACGTTTCGCCGAGACGGCGATTAACAGCATCACGGGCACATCTCAAAACGATGAAGAAATCGCCAAGTTGGTGAAGGAGGTGGAATCGCAGGATGCGTCTTTCGCGTAGGGCGTTTGCGTAGTTGGAGGTGGATATATCCCATAGGAATCTCGTTTCGATCACAAAGGAGCTGGAGAAGCAGTTGTTGACATTCGCTGAAACCAATAGCAGCATTCTCTGCCACATGGAGAAGCTGGAAGATAAGGCAAAAAAGAACGGCGAGAAGGTCGATGTTTGGGGAAAAGCCTCCCACTTCTACTATAGCATTGGAACGATAAAGGACGAGGTGTATCCCGAGATTGTGGGTGGATTGGGAAGTGGATCTGAGGCATAGAACGACACGCTGTTGACGATTCGCGGTGAGGTTGGGAAGCGAGGCGAGATGTTGCACGACTTGCGCGGACGCGAGTCGGCGTACAACACGAAACAGTCGGCGATTGCGGATGTGGTGTTGTGTTGTGGGCGTGAGGTGTAGGACGAGGACTTGCTGAAGCAGTTGAAGTCGCGTGACGAGTTGATTTCGCTGCACGGAGACGCGCACAGCGACATGGTGGCACAGACACGTGATCAGATGAGCAAGGTGTGAGAGCGAAGGATGGGTGAGGTGTAGCTGAAGGAGTCCATCGATGCAGACAAGGCCAAGCAGGCGGAAGAGAAGACGGCGCTGGTGACTTCGCTGAATGATCTCATCGCCTCCAACAAGAGCTTCATCGAGGACGCGCTGCACACGCTGTACGACCTCTTCGCCTCGATCTACTCCTCCATGTCCAAGACCTTCTCCTCCGAAGTGCCCGCCTCGATTCTGGATCTGACCCAACCCCTGTTCCCGGACCATCCGGACAAAGAGTTGCGCTTCACACTGTCCGCAGGTAACATGCACGAGCATCCCATCTCAGTGACGGTGGGTGTGGTGTGGCATGCTGAGGAATAGAGTGGTAGTTGTGTGAAGTGGGCATTCCGCTGTGACGACCCCAGCGTGCGGTTTAGCGTGGTGCTGACGACGCCGGCGAAGGAGGTGGTGGTGGTGGAGAAGGAGCACAAGGTGAAGGGCGATGGTCGTTATGATGTGTGAGTGGTGGTGTGGGGTGTGAGGTGTAGTGGCGAGATGATGAGTGATCGTGACGGCGTGATGACGCTGGTGTGGGACAACACGTACTCGCTGATCACGTCGAGACAGGTGGTGGGGAGGATTGCGGTGAAGCGTGGGGGTGAGGGGTGTGGGTGATGTGTAGATCCAGTGAAAGAGGTGAAGGGAGAGGTGAAAGAGAAGCCTGAAACAGAGGAAGTGAAGGAAGAAAAGCCTGAGACGGAAGAGATGAAGGAAGAAGTGAAATCTACAACTGAGGAAGTGAATGAGGAAGTGAAGGAAGAAGTGAAGGAAGAAGCGAAAACGGAAACAAAGGACGGGGAGGACGAAGAAAAGAAGGAGGGGGCGATGGAAGAGAAGGAGG
>ENA-UEQW01003768-UEQW01003768.1-human-gut-metagenome-genome-assembly--contig:-NODE-3768-length-10217-cov-2.889744_pt1 | contig 10217 bp, 5 predicted proteins | sample MGYA00242947_ERZ507947 | MGnify/ENA primary metagenome ERZ507947 (study PRJEB26167, sample SAMN06115421) | human gut metagenome | host: Homo sapiens | place: China:Guizhou | collected 2015-03-17... | reverse complement strand
GCTGTTGCTGTGCAACGTCTTTACGTTGTCGGCGGCTGAAGAGCTGTATGCACAACACTACAATGTCACCCTGTCCCTGCGAAATGCAACCGTCAAGGAAGCGGTCGATGCGGTGACCCGGCAAACCGGAATTGCATTTTCGTACGAATCGTCGGTCGGCGTCATGCCGCTCGGCAATGTGGAAATCCGTGTGGACGGCGGCGCTGTCGATGCCGTTCTCGGTCCGCTGTTCGCCGACAAAGGCATCGCGTGGCAGGTCGTCGACGGCGTCGTGATCCTGACCCGGCAAAACTCCCCCCCCCAATCGGATTCCGGTCGTAGGCTGACCGTCAGGGGCCGGATAACCGCCGGCGCCGGCGAGTCGATCGTCGGTGCGACGGTCATGGTCAAAGGCACCCAGACGGGCGTTTCGTCCGAAATCGTCGTTCCCGGTCCGGGTTCGGTGCTGGTATTCAATTATCTGGGCTATCAGCCTCAGGAGATCGCGGTCGGCAACCGGACGCAGATCGACGTGCGGCTCGCCGAGGACAACAACGTGCTGGACGACGTGGTGGTCATCGGTTACGGCACCCAGTCGCGCCGCACGCTGACCAGCGCCGTCTCGAAGGTGAGCGGCGCCGATCTGGAAGGTGTTCCGGTCAATTCGATCGGCGATGCGCTGAAGGGCAAGGTTCCGGGCGTACGCGTCTCGACGGCCAACAACCAGCCGGGCAGCGATCCGGTGTTCCTGATCCGCGGCGGTTCGTCAATCAACCAGTCCAATGCGCCGATCATCATCGTGGACGGCGTTCGCCGCGAGATGACCGGACTCAATACGAACGACATCGAGTCGATCGAGATCCTGAAGGACGCCGCTTCGGCGGGTATTTACGGAGCCAGCGCGTCGAACGGCGTGATTCTGGTGACCACCAAGAAGGGTAACCGCGCCAAGGGGCCCCAGATTACGTTCGAGGCGCAGGCCGCATGGACCTCGCCCGCGACGAAATTCGACCTGATGGACGCCCGCGACTATGTCGTCACCATGCGCCGCGCGCTGAACGACTGCCCCGGATATACCTACGGACAGCAGGTGCTGACGGGCGCCAACTCGGCCGGTATCGGCAACGGCGATTCGTCGATCTGGACGACCCGCTACCTGCAGGAGGGCGAAAGCGTGCCCCGCGGCTGGAGTTCGGTGGTCGATCCGGTCGATCCGTCGAAGATCATCGTTTTTCAGGATAACGACCAGCAGAGCCAGTGGTTCGACGACTCCTACTGGATGCAGTACTACCTCGGCGTGAACGGCGGCAGCGACAAGGTGACCTACGCCGCTTCGGCCAGCTACATGAAAGACGGCGGCATCGGCATCAACACCGATTTCTCCCGCTTTACGTTCCACGGCAACACCTCCTTCAAGATCACCAAGAGCCTTACGGCCGGTACGACCTTCGACTACTCGGAGACCAGCGGCAACGAGATCCCTTCGAGCGGCATCGGCAACTACTGGACGATTCTGGGCCGCGGCATGTTCATGCCCGCCACCCACCGCGACTACCTCGAAGACGGCCAGCCCGGTCAGGGCACCAACAGTACGACCATCTCGGCGGCATGGTTCGACCGCTACTATACCAACAACTATGTGACCCGCCGCTCCACGGCCAACTTCAACCTCAAGTGGGACATTGTCGACGGCCTGTCGGCTTTCGCCCAGATCGCCAACCACAACTCCTACAAGAACAGCTACCAGTATCTGGCCGGCAACGCCATCAGCCAGACCCGCCAGACCTACGAAGGGTGGTCGCAGACCAACCGTCTGAGTTTTCAGGCGCACGTCGATTACAACAAATCCTTCGGCGACCACAATCTCAGCGCCATGGCCGGATACGACTTCCTCAAGCGCAAGATCAACGGCATGTCGATGACCGTGCAGGGCGCCGAGTCCGACAAGACCCCGACGCTGGGGGCAGGCACCACGCCTACCGCGTGGACCGACACCCAGACGCCGTGGTGCCAGATCTCCTATTTCGGACGTCTGAACTACAACTACAAGGAGAAATACATGCTGGGCTTCACCATGCGCGCCGACGGTTCGTCGCTCTTCGCCAAGGATAACCGCTGGGGCTATTTCCCCTCCGTTTCGGCCGGCTGGGTCGTTTCCGAGGAGAAGTTCTGGAACGTCGAGAAGTTCAACCAGCTGAAACTCCGCCTGAGCTACGGTCTGACGGGTAACAACAACGTCGATTATTACGACACGCTCGGTGCTTACAGCGTGACGGGCATCTATGCCGGTTCGGGCGCTACGCTCGCTTCGACGCTGCCCAACCTCGGCCTGACGTGGGAGAAGACCAAGCAGTTCGACATCGGTCTCGACATGGCGTTCTTCAACAACCGCCTGCGCGTGGCCGCCGACTATTACAGCAAGAAGTCAGAAGACCTGCTCTTCGACGTCTCGCTGCCCGATACGTCGGGATACGGCTCGGCCATGCAGAACGTCGGTTCGATCCGCTTCTACGGGCTCGAATTCGAAATTTCGTCGGTGAACGTCAGCACCAAGAACTTCAGCTGGACGACCGACTTCACCTACTCGTTCAACGCCAACAAGGTGCTGTCGCTGCCCGACGAGTATTACTATAAGGATATCGACGGCAAAGACGCATGGCGCATCGGCGGCTATACGATGTCCGAGTCGGGCTACCGCTTCGGCGGCACGGCCGTCGGCGAGCCGCTGGGACGCATCTACGGCTACAAGACCTCCCATATCATCGAATCCGAGGCGCAGGCCGACGCCGTGCTTTACGACTCCAACTCGCACGGCTACCGCCGTTCGGACGGCCTGTCGATCGCCGGACGCAAGGACGTGGGCGACTACGAGTGGAAAAACCGCGCGGGGTCGGCGCTTACGGCCGACGGCCGCGAGCAGATCAACGGCGAGGACATGTTCCTGCTGGGCAATGTCGTGCCCCATTCGACGGGCGGTATGAACAATACCTTCAAATTCAAGAACCTGACCCTTTCGGTCTACCTCGACTATGCGCTGGGACATTCGATCTACAACTACCAGTATACGCGCTGCTTCCAGACCTCGATGGGCAACTGCAACTGGAATCTGGTCTACGATGCCCTGAATACATGGCAGAAGCCCGGCGACGACACCAAGTTCGCCCGCCTGACTCCCAACGACGCCGACGGCGGCAACCGCAACTACTCGCGCATTTCGAATATCAACGTGCAGAAGGCCGATTACCTCTGCCTGCGCGACGTGACGCTCTCCTACGATCTCCCGCTGCGCTGGATCCGCAAGGTCGGTCTGGGCCGTCTGACCGTTTCCGTGTCGGGCAACACGCTCTGCTACTGGACCGGCGTCAAGGGTATTTCGCCCGAATCCGCCTCGGTCGGCAGCTCGACGGGCATGTACAGCGTTACCAGTTCGAGCGCCACTTCGTTCAACAACTATCCTCCGACGCGCAAGGTGCTCTTCGGCCTCAAGGCGACCTTCTGAGAATGCGGATGATTCGGTGATCTAAAAACAAGAATGCTATGAAAATATATGGAATAATCCTTTCTGTTCTGGGGGCCGCCTCGGTTGCGCTGAGCACTTCCTGTCACGGGGAACTCGACGTCACGCAGTCCGACAAGCTCAACACCACCAACATGTGGACCAGCGAGAGCGACGCCCTCACCGCCACTACCGGCATCTACTACCGCCTGCGGCAGGCGTTCGCCCAAAGCAAGGCCAATCCTTTCTTCTGGGGCGAACTGCGCGTCGGCCCGGCCATGTGGGGCAAGGGCACCGGCCGCTCGCTGTGCGACAACGACATGCTGGACGTCATGCTCAACACCCTCAGCGCCTCCGATGCCTCGACCGACTGGAGCTATCTTTACACCACCATCGACCAGTGCAATCAGGTGCTCAAATACGCTCCCGGAATCGGCATGTCCGAGGACAATATGAACTACTGTCTGGGCAACGCCCGTTTCATCCGGGCGTACTGCTACTTCTGGATCGCCCGCGTGTGGGGCGACGCTCCGGTGATTACGACTCCGACCGAGGGAACCGGCGAGGCGATCTATCCCTCGCGCCATCCGGTCGCCGAGGTCTATGCCCGGATCGAAGACGACCTGAACGCTGCGGCGGGGTATATCAGGACCAATGCGAAGGGCTGCTACTATGCGACGGCCGACAACGTCAATCTGCTCCGTGCCGACTTCGCGCTCTGGATGTATGCGGCGGGCGGCGGCGACGGCTACCTGACCATGGCCGAGACGGCTTTGGGCGCGGTGCAGTCGGCCGGCCTGCTCGACCGGTTCGCCGACGTGTTCAGCATCTCGAACAAGAAGAACAGGGAGATCGCTTTCGCCCTGCATCTGGAGAACGGCGAGTATACGTCGGGCAGCTACTTCTCCTACTTCATCTGGGGCAGCACCCAGATCAAGGCCGAGTACCGCAACGCTCCCGACGGGGTGCCCGTCAGTTCGAACCAGTGGTTCCTCTACTCGGACGACTTCATCGGGTTCCTCAAGCGGAGCAAGGAGCTGGGCGACCAGCGGACCGATGTGACCTACATGGAGCGCACGGGCGTCAGCGATATGTACGAAGTCATCCAGTGGCCCAACAAGCTCATCGGCAATATCTCTACGGGCACGATAGTCTGGGAGCAGGATTTCATCCTCTACCGCTATGCGCAGTATTACACCATGCTGGCCGAACTGCGCTACCACCGGAAGGACTATTCGGGAGCGCTCACGGCCCTCAATACGCTGGCGCAGCGCGCCTACGGCAAAGCGAATTTCTATACCGACTCCTCGGCCGCAGCCGTCCGGCAGGCGCTCGTGGACGAGAACCTCAAGGAGTTCGCCGAAGAGGGCAACGTCTATTTCACGCTGATCCGTCTGGGGGCGATCCATGATTACAACCCCTACCGCTATGTGGACGGGCTGGGACAGTGCGGCATCGACACGTCGCGCCCCAACCAGCTGCTGATGCCCGTGTCGAAGAAGGCGATGAACAAGAACAACAAGATCACGCAGACACAGGGCTGGTCGTAACGGTGTATTGTTTAATGAAAAAAGCTGACTCATAATGAAAACATTACGAATGCTATATACGGCGGCGCTGCTTTCCGCAGCCATGCTGCTTGCGGGCTGTTATTCGACCGATACCGACGATGACCTGCTTTCGACGGCGACGCTCATCAGCATCTATCCCTCGACGGTCTCGGTCGGCAGCGCCGCCGCGACCCAGAATGTGGTCGTCACGCTCGCGCCGAAATCGAAGCGGAATCTGGACTGGTCCTGTTCGGTCCAGTCCGCATGGGTGACCGCGGTCCGGGAAAAGGTCCCCGGCGAAAGCACGGGAACCGTTTATGAGGACGCCGTTGTCCTCGTCTTCCTCGAAAATACGGCTTACAAACGTCAGACGACACTTACGATCACGGCATCCGACGGCACGGTGCTGGAAGTCCCGGTCGTGCAGAAGGGCATCTATGCCGACGCCTATGTGAAGGCCGCGCCCGAATCGCTGACCTTCATGGCCGAGAATCCGCAGCCCGCTGCCGTTGCGATCGACACCAATATGGATACCTTTGCGGCCGTGTCCGATTCCGACTGGTGTACGGTCGTCGATAACGGCGACGGCACGATAACGGTGACCTGCACCGAATACGGCGACAATACGGCGGACCGCACGGCCGAAATCACCGTCACGGCCGGCACGCCCGACACGAGCGAAGCCCGGACGGTCATTCCCGTCACCCAGCTGCGCAAGGACGTCTACTGCTACCTCTACGGCAGCGGCGTGCCCAAGTACCCGACCCGCGAGAAGTGGGGTCAGATGACCAAACTTTCCGACCGGGTGTATGTGGACAGCGTCTATGTCAAGAACGGACGTTTCTCGGTTTACACTACCGAAGGCGATACCTACCACCTCGACGGCGCCGGCAATCTCTCGGCAGCCGAAACCGACCTGACGGTCGATGTGGCCGGACTGCGGATCGTTACGCTCAACCTGAACGAGAAGACCTATTCGATCGAGCGCATCACGACTCCCAACTGCCTGCCCGACAGTGAAGTGGCGAAATACGCGACCTCGACCTACACGGCCAACGGCCGCACCAAGGTCTGGATGCGCGCGGGTCTCGACTGGAACGGCGGCGAGAATATCGGCGGCATCAAGCTCGGCAGCCGCATGGTCTCCGATGCGAACAACGTCGGCGGCTATACGTCGAACGTCAGCAGCTACGAGACGGTCCGTGTGAGCGATTACGACGAAGTCGAGAGCGGCGGCAAGGCGCAGGGCGAAGTGGAGATGTCCGCCAAATACGGCCGCATCTATACGCTGACCGAGTTCCTGACGGGCACCCCGAAGGCCGCCGTTGAGCTGGCGCGCCTGCTTACGGACTGGCCGGCGCAGTACCGTCCCGGCAGTACGTTCGTCGATGCCGTCGGCAACGATATCCCCGTGAGCAGCGTGAAGTCGCTTGCCTCTGCCGATTTCGAGAATACGCCGAGTCTTTCGATGCAGATTCAGGGCATCTGTCCCTACGGCTGGCATGTAGCCAACGTGCAGGACTTCTACGACATGCTCTGCGCTGCGGCCGCAGCCAAGGGCGTGACGCCGAATCCGCTCAGCGCCATGATCGGAAAGTGGAGCGTGCCCGATGTGCTGCGTTCGGCCGAAGGGTGGAGTGCGGCGCCGACGCGCCACGCGGCCGCCGATGCGTTCGGATTCGACTTCTTCCCGCAGGGCCGCCGGCTGTTCAAGTCCGGGTATCAGTATTATGCTTCCCGCGGCGAGATGTTCATCTGCCATCCGGGCGGTTTGAGCAGCGGCGTCTACCAGTGCTGGCGTATCAATGCGCTGACCAACAATGCCGCGGACCTGACCGTCAGCACCACCTATAATATCGGCGACTGCTCGGCGTCGTTCCGCTGCGTCAAGAATTACGAGAATTTTTAAGGACCGACCGGCTGCGGGGCATACCCGCCCTGCGGCCGGATCTTAACAACGAATCTGAATTATGAAAGTACTGAAACTGCTCCTGCTGTTTGCGATGGGCGCTTCCCTTTCGCTGGCAGGCTGCGACGACGATTACCTGTACCCGGTCGAATATCCCGTGTACGATCCCGACGGCGGTTCGGATAACGGCGGCGGCGATGAAATTCCCGTTCCCGAAAAGGTGAACAACAAGGTCGTCGCCCACCGCGGCGGCTCGGCCGAGGCCGGGACCGCCAAATATCCCGACAACTCGATCGCTTCGCTCAGTTACGCCATCAGTCTGGGGTGTTACGCCTCGGAGTGCGATATTTACTGGACTGCCGACAACAACGTCGTCGTCGCGCATGCCGCCAACGGCTGTTATGTGAACAACCTCAAGCCGTGGGAACACACGCTCGACGAACTGCGTGCCGCGGGCAAGCTCTCCAACGGCGAGCTGCTGCCGACGTTGGAGGAGTTTATCGACGTGGCGCTCCATGCCGGAACGACGCGGCTCTGGCTCGACGTGAAACGGATCGAGGTGGGCGGCGCGACCTCCAACACGGCCGAGTCGGTCAAGGCCTGCTCGCGGGCCTGCGAGATCATCAGGGAGAAGAAGGCCCAGCATTTCTGCGAGTTCATCGTTTCGGGCAATGCCGCCATCTGGGCGGGATGTTATTCCGCGGCCCAGCTGGCCGGCATCAAGGTCGGCTGGATGAGCTACTCGGCGCCTTCGGCCTATAAGTCCTATCTCGATCCGTGGGCGAACCTCGACTACTCGAACTTCTTTGCCGGCGGCGCCGAAGTTTCGAATCCGAAGTACCCGCTGCAGAGCTACCTCGACGCCGGTGTCGCGCTGAGCGTCTACAATGCCGATACGGACCCCGAAATGACCTACGTCCTGAAATATTACCCCAAGATGAAGGCCGTATGTACGAACTACCCGGCGAAACTGCTCGGCAGAATCGGGTCGGAGGGGCTGTAGTGCGTCGCACCCGAATTTTTACGGGAGTCTTTATGACAGAAAGTGAGACGGACGGTCCGGCTCACTTTCCGTTTTGCACCCGCTCCGGAAGCCGCCGCGCGGAGAGTTTCCATGGTAGGATCTGAGATTTCCCGGACCGCGGATTTCCCGGACTGCGGAATAAAATAATTTGGAAAGTTTGTAATGCCGGGCATTTGTTTTAATTTTGTTCAATCCAAAATTACGACGATGCAACCTCGGAACTTTCTTTTCTCCTTCGAATTCTTGTGGACCGTCCTGGCGTGAACTCTTTTGCCGGGGTGTGCCGACCGTCCGGAGTATTCGCTGCAGACCGAGGCGGCATTGGAACGGCTCGACGCGGAACTCTCCAACAAGCCCCGCTACCAGCAGTGGCGGCAGGAGCAGGCCGACGCGCTGCGCAGCCGGATCGACGACGGACTGCCGCCTTTGGAGCGTGCCGAACGGCTCTTTGCCGTCGCGCAGATTTACGTGACTTTCCACCTCGATTCTTCGGCTTATTATGTCGAACGGCTCTACCGGCTGGCCGAGCGGACCGGGTCGCGGCACGTGCGCCGCTTCGCCCTGCTGGGCGACATCGACGTCTGGCTGGGGCGGGGGCAGGTCAGTCTGGCCGAGGAGCTTTTCCGGAAGATCGATACGGCCGGTATGACGCCCGGCGAATACAGGGCTTGGCATTCGCGCTACAGTTCGGTGGCTTCGCGCCGCTACGACGAAGCCGCGGATTCCCTTCAGAAGAGGGCGTGGGGCGATACGCTTTCCCATATCAGGAAGCTCTCGGTGCCAGGTTGCAGCGACCAGACCCGTACGCGCATGGCTGCCGCGCGGCTCAGCGAAACGGGTCGCTACGACGAGGCTCTGCAACTGCTCGAACCGCTGACGGCCAAAAACCTGAGCCACCAGAATTTCGCCCTCGTCTACTATTCGATGGCGCATATCGCCAAGGGGCAGGGCGACGAGGACCGGATGCTCTATTATCTGGCCGAATCCTCCATATCCGACCTGCGCGCCGGTACCCGCTCCTATTCGTCGCTGTACGATCTGGCTCTCGAACTCTTCGACCGCAAGGATTACGACCGGGCGACGGCCTACATGGGTTCGACCTTCGACGACGCGATCCGCTGCAAATCGGTGACGCGGATTCCCAACTCCTCTTCGGCGGTGGTGAAGATCAACGAGGCCGTGATTTCGAATATCGCCCAGCAGCAGAGGCTGATGTCCCGCACGATCTGGCTGGCCGGGATTTTCCTGATCGTGCTGATCGCGATCCTGTGGTTCGTCCTCTGGCAGCACCGCCGTCTGCAAGGCAGTCACGAACAGCTGATCCGGATGAGCGACCTGCTGCGCGAGAAGCACGACGAACTGCTGAAAAAGAACGACCATATCCGCGACATCAACAACGCGCTGGTCGATTCCAACCGCATCAAGGACCGCTACGTCTGTCATTATATCGACCTTTCGGTCCATTATATCAAGCAGATAGATGCCTTCCGCCGCGAAGTGTGCCGCATCGCCAAGACCAAGGGCGCCGACGAAGTCGTGCGGCGTCTCAATTCGTCACAGGTGATCGACGGCGAGTACCAGAAATTCTACCAGTCGTTCGACAGCTCCTTTCTGGATATCTTCCCCAACTTTATCGGGCAGGTCAACGAACTGCTGCAACCTGAGTTCCGGTTTACGCCGCGCTCCGATTCGTCGCTGACTACCGAGCTGCGCATTCTGGCCGCCATCCGGCTGGGGATTACCGACAGCGGGCATATCGCCTCGCTGCTCAACTGCGCCTCGGCGACGGTCTATACCTACCGCACCAAGCTGCGCAATGCGGCTCTCGACCGTGACAATTTCGAGGAACAGGTCTCGAAAACAGGGTTGTGACATGTCCGGAGTCTATATAATCCGGGGTTTGGGCGTGTTTTTTATTTTTCTGGAAATCAGTTTTATATAGACCTATATAGTTCTATATAGTTCGATATGTACGCTGGAAAATTCATAAAATAAAGGTAACTTTGTCTTGACCGTCCGACGCAGGCCCTAAACGAGTCTGTCCTCCGGACGGCGCCCTTCGCCGCGGCCTGCCGCCGGGCGCGGGACGATGCCGGAGCCGACCCCTCCGGATGAAGGCCGACACCAATATATAAAAGAACCGATAAACCTTAAACTTATGTTATCTCGATCCAATCTTTGCAGCGGACTCGCCCGGACGTGCGGTTTCGCGCTGCTGCTTGCGACGGGCGTTTCGTGCGCGTCGCCCCAGAATATGCT
>ENA-UEQW01003767-UEQW01003767.1-human-gut-metagenome-genome-assembly--contig:-NODE-3767-length-10217-cov-6.576726_pt1 | contig 10217 bp, 9 predicted proteins | sample MGYA00242947_ERZ507947 | MGnify/ENA primary metagenome ERZ507947 (study PRJEB26167, sample SAMN06115421) | human gut metagenome | host: Homo sapiens | place: China:Guizhou | collected 2015-03-17... | reverse complement strand
TCCGAGATAGTGTTATTAAAGCTTCTTTTGGAAGCTGTGGTAAAAATGTACATATTGCTGAAAAAAGTGACATTAAGGGAATTGGCAACATTAGTATAGGAGATGATGTTGCGATTGGCCCTCATGCATTGTTGTCAGATGAAGTGAAAGCGGATTTGAAAGAGTTTTATCAGTGGAACAAAAAGTAAATAGATTGGAATTTTGAGGTAAATATTCTATGTTTTATAATGCAAAAGAAAAACTGTTAGAAATACAGGACATACAGATGAATTATATTACTTTTGGAAAAGGTGAGAAGTCTTTGATTTTGATTCAAGGTCTTAGTACCCGTAGCATAAAAGGTGTAGCATTTTCAGTGGCTTATATGTATCGAATGTTTGCAAGAGATTATAAAGTTTATCTGTTTGATCGCAGGGAAAATATTAGTGATGGCATAACAGTAAGAGACTTAGCAGCAGATATAGCAATGGCGATGGATACATTAAAGATTACAAATGCTGATATCTTTGGTGTATCACAAGGCGGTATGATTGCTCAATATCTTGCAATAGACAGACCAGATTTAGTAAATCAGTTAGTTCTCGCAGTAACACTTTCGAAAAATAATGAAACCGTCGAAAGGACAGTCAATGATTGGATTCATATTACGGAACAGAATAATATGAAAAGGCTGATTACAGATATGGCTGAAAAGATGTATTCTGACATTTATGTGAAACGATACAAACCGTTTATGTCTTTATTAGCAGTTTTGCAGAAACCAAAGAATGTATCGAGATTTATCGCCTTGGCAAAAGCTTGCCTTAGTTGTGAAGCATATGACGAATTAGATAAAATACAATGTCCGGTGTTTGTAATTGGAGGTATGCAGGATAAAGTGGTAAGCGGAGAGGCTTCTTTGGAAATTGCAAAAAAACTTGGTTGTGAAATCTTTATGTATGATGATTTAGGACATGCTGCTTACGAAGAAGCTAAGGATTTCAATCAAAGAGTTTATAATTTTTTTCAGCATAAGTGATTTCTATAAAGCAAAAATTCAAGTTTATTACCATTGGTGCCTGGGTTGCCATTGGTGCCTGACACCATAAACTAAAATATCACAAAACCGTGACTTAAAGTGGTAAGAAAAATGGTAAGTCTGAGTGGTAAGCACCTGAAATGTAACGAATGGTAAGTTTATGGGGAAAACGGTATGTTCTATTTGAATGATAACAAGAAACTAACAAAAGGCTAACCATGGACTAACAAAGAACTAACCACACGTATCTTTCTTTTTTGAATAAGAGTTGATATTATTATTGTGGCAAGAAAAACGACTTACAAAAAGTTACAAATATATACGGAATGACTACGGTTTGGCTACGGTATTGAGACTTTTTTTGAAAAGAAAGTTATGATATTATTATCATGGAGGTAATGAACAGAGAGTAATCGAGAAAATGCGGTTGCTCTTTTTTTATTGTGAAGGGGGTTACATGTGCTATAATAAAACAAATTAACAAATCGGTATTTGGAGGTAATTTAAATGGAAAACAAAATTGTAGGTACTATTTTCTGTTTCATGTCAGCAGTTTTAATTTCTGCACGATATATTTCTGCTGCGATATTTATGAGTGGAGTAGTTTCGTGGAATGCCACTTTATTTGCAGCCGGTCTTGAATGTGTAGGTCCTTTTTTAGCAATAGCGGCTGGTATTGCGTTTATTATTGGAATCCTTTTTCTGGGATATGGGCTGTATCTGGATATTAAAAAGATGAAGAAGAATGAGCAATAAATTGAGATAATAATGCTATGTATGCACCACTTCTTAAACAAATTGTTATCATGATTTTAAATTTTATTTACTTTCACACTAATATGAATTATTATATTAGTGTGAAAGGAGAACAAAATATGACCCAATTTGAACAATTAGATTTGTTGCTGAATGAATATGGAGGAACAATTCAAACCTTTCAAGTTATAGATAATGGAATTAGTAAGCCGATATTTTATTCTTATGTAAAAGAAAGAGGATTAGAGCAAGCAGCTCATGGTGTGTATGTATCGCCGGATACATGGACAGATGCGATGTATATTTTGCATATACGTTGTAGTCAGGCTGTGTTTTCTCATGAAACTGCATTGTTTTTCCATGATTTGACGGACAGAGAACCATTGAAATACACCATAACAGTAAGGACTGGGTATAATCCAAGTCGCTTGCATGACGACGGTTTTCAAGTATATACAGTTAAAAAGGATTTACATGAAAAAGGGATTACGACTATGCAGACACCATTTGGACATTCTGTTCCTGTTTATGATATGGAGAGAACGATTTGTGATCTGCTACGCAGCAGGAAAAATATAGAAATGCAGGTCTTTCAGGATGCATTAAAGCAATATGCCAGACGCAAAGATAAAAATTTACGGACGCTTATGAAATATGCATCTATGTTTCATGTTGAAAAAATATTAAGACCATATTTGGAGGTGTTACTTTAGATGATAACCACAGCAAGGCAATTAAAAGATCTGATTCGGAATCTATCAAAGAAAAAATCTGCTGATGCACAAATTTTGATGCGGAATTATATGATGGAACGTTTTTTGGAACGAATTTCTTTGTCAGAGTATAAAGACAAATTTATATTAAACCTGAATCCGTGAACCTTGTTTCAAAATGAAAAGGCACACAGGAAATGTTTGCCATATTTGTTATTGTATACTAAATTTTGAAAATGCTGCATAATTTTGCGTTCAAAAAAAGACTGCACCATTTGTGTGCAGCTGCCATTGCCATATTCAGCTACCTGTTGTCAGGTGATGAATGCAAAGCTGTCATAAAGACGCTTGAAAGTAAATCTCCAGCGATTACTCCTTCCAATGGACAGCACCAGACGGCCGGCATGTTCTGTCAGATGTCCCGCAAACTGCATAAGATTACTGATCACCGTACGTATTCTTCGGCGATGTATTTTCTTCCGGCCGGGAGCATCCTTCTTTTTCAGCGATTCCTGCCCTATGATTCGAAGGATATTATATGCGATCATTGTCAGCTCCAGCACCAGTTTGTTGCTCTCAAACTTTCCCGACGGGAGTCTTCCAACATCCATGTCCGTCTTGATTTCACTGTGATACTGCTCACTTTCTCCGTGGGCATGGTAAAGATCAATGACTGTTTCGTCTGGCAGGGAAGTGTTTGCCCAGTATGTGCCCAGTTCTATATCGGGTACGATAAAATACTGCCCATATCGGTCAATGGTTCTTTCCGTGATCTCATAAATTGTGCGTATTCCGACAGTTTTCTCCTCGTTATCAGAAAGGGAATATGTCACATTCCGGAAGGTCTGTCCGATATAAACAGTTTTCCCATCACGTGGATGCTGGATATTCTGGCAGCATTCCCTGACGGATTCCAGCGATTCTTCTTTACTTTCCTGTCTGGGATTCCGTTTTATGATGAAAGACACATTGTTGTATTTATAGCTTTCTTCCATAAAGATGCCTATGTTTTCAGATGCATCGTTGCCGGAATCCAGCCGGATGAGCAGTGGTTTTTCCGTCAGCTGTCTGCACAGTTCAATGGTCTCTCTCAGGAAATCAGGAGTTTCTTTCTGGCAGTGCTGTTTCCCAATCCGCAGTTCAAGATTGACGAGGTATCCTTCTGTGCCGATATATGCCATAATTGGTGCATATCCGTCAAAACCCTTGTAGGTACGGGATACGCCTTCCTTATTGGATTTCGAATTGTCAAAGGGGGTTACATCAATATCGACAGGAACAAAGCCGTTATCCAGGGCTGTCGGCTCTATGTGCATTTCACGCAGCATGTCGACATTTGCCTGCTGGATGTCTTTGCGCAGGGAATCCCCGATCATGTCAAAACGCTGACGGAGTGTTTCGGCGGAAGGAATCGCATAGGAGATGCCTAATGTGTATTTGTAGTAGTCAGGGTCATCTATCATTTCACGGACAACCTCATACTGGGGTTTTCCCTGACAGAGCATACCAATATAGGTGAGGAGCACGTCTCCATTTTTTATCTGTTTCTGCAGATAATCTTTTGAAATTGGAGCACGGTTGATTTTTTTAACAAAACTGCTTTTTCCAAGTATTTGCCCTACGAATACCAGACCACTGGGAGTAATGAGCCGCTCATCGCTGAATTCAATGTGTATTTTCTTCATTGCACTGCCTCCGCCTATCTTTTGATACTTTCATTATACAGGATAATGCATGATGATACAGTAAAAAAACAAAATTTTGTTTAACCTAGTGGGTGAAATAAAATGTATTGCGAAAATTAGTTTCCAGCAGGTATTATTGCTGAAAAAAAGGGATGTAACACTATGGTAAGTTTCACGGAATAAGGTGGATTTTCATTGACGCATATAACACCTTACAATATAATAAAAGCAAATATATAGCTTATAAAGGAGGTTCCTTAATGACGAAAAAAATAACCGCAATATTCTTGGCATTGTGCATGGCAATTTCCGTTTTGCCGATGACCATTCAGGCGGCATCAAAGCCCGATATTAAAGTTGGCGACTATGTTAAAATGGGCGCGTATAACAATGCCTCAATTCTTTGGCGATGTGTAAGCATTGACAATAACGGACCGCTTATGCTTGCAGACAAAATTGTTGACACCCTTGCATATGATGCCAAAACAAATGACAACAGCAATTCAAAATCACACAGCAGAAGCTATAAGCGTGATGATTACGGTTCTAACTATTGGAAAGACAGCAATATGCGTTCTTGGTTAAATTCGACCGCAGCTGAAGGCAAAGTCGATTGGCTTTGCGGCAACCCTCCGAAAGACGGATATGTAAGCGGTGTGGGAGCGTACAACGAAAAAGCGGGTTTTCTCAACGCTTTTTCAAAATCTGAAATTGCGGCAATGAAAACCGTTACCCAGCGTTCTCTCGTTTCTCATCCCGAATACAACAAGGGCATAGTTGATGGAGACGCAAATTCGGATTTGTTATACTACACCGATATTTCGGAAGCGGTGGCAAACTACGACAGTTCATATTTTGAAACTACAACCGAAAAGGTTTTTCTTCTTGATGTAAAGCAGGCTAATGCCGTGTGGAAAAATCTCAAAGGTTATTATGTTGCGTATAATAATGACGGTATGGCTTGGCCTTATTGGCTTCGCACTCCTGTTACCGATTGCAATCACGATATGCGTTATATCAGTTCATCGGGTCAGGTCGGTCGTTATGCTCCGTGGTATTCCGATTTGGGCGTAAGACCTGCATTTTATCTCGATTCCGAATATTTTGTTACAACTTCCGGCAGCGGCTCACAAAGCAGTCCTTATATCGGCTCTGCTCCAAATAAGCAAGAGGATGATTATACAATTTCGGAACCTGCCGAGGACGCAAATCCCGATTGGAATGTCAGCACCGAGCAAAGCATTCAGCTCACCCTCGGCCCGTGGTATTCAAATGACGGAAAATATTCTAATCCTACCATCCCTGTTTATACCATCCAAAAAACACGCAGCGACACGGAAAATATGGTTGTTGTCGTTTGCGGCGAGGGATACACAAAAAGTCAGCAGGGCAAATTCATCAATGATGTCAAACGACTTTGGCAGGACGCTATGAAATATGAACCGTATCGCAGTTATGCCGACAGATTCAATGTTTACGCTCTTTGCACAGCTTCCGAATCGACTTTTGACAATGGTGGAAGCACCTTCTTTGATGTTATAGTCGACAAATATAATTCGCCTGTTATTTCTAATAATCTCCACGGAAGTCAGTGGAAAAATCATATTTTTGAGAGATGTATCGGTCCTGAATTTATCGAAAAAATTCACGATGCTCATATCAAAAAAAAGTGTGATCCAAACACAATTCCGTCCGGTTCGGAATATGAGCCTTATTATTATGTTCACGATTATATTGCTCAGTTCGCTATGGTTGTAAACACAAAATCAGATTTCGGCGGTGCTTATAATAACCGTGAATACGGCTTCCATTATTTCATTTCGCCATCAGACAGTTATCGTGCGTCAAAAACTTTTGCACACGAGTTTGGACACGGTTTGCTCGGTCTCGGTGATGAATACAGTAACGGATATTTGCTTGACGATAAGGAACTTAAATCACTCAATCTTTCCTCGGTTGAAGACCCGGAAAAGATAAAATGGCGACAGCTTTTAGGTTTTAGAAACACATATACCTGCCGCAATGCTTACGGCTCAAAAATGCTTGTTTCAAGTTATGAGTGCATAATGAGAGACACAAACTATCAATTCTGTGAGGTTTGCCGTTTGCAGGGCTTCAAGCGAATGTCTCAGCTTGTTAAGGATGTAGACCTTTATGTTGCAACTCCCGAGGTTAAGGAATATACGGGCGCTTATTCAAAGCCGTCTGATTTTACCGACCTTGAAACAAGTTCATATTATAATTACACATATAATCGCAATGACCGACTTTTGAGCGGCAACAGCAAAAGCAGATTTAATACTAATATGAACGGTAAAAAAATCGAGCTTAGAACTGTTATTCAAAACATTTCAGATAAAAATGCACGACAATTAAAATTCAAAATGTGGATTAAGCACTCCGACGGAAGCGTTGCGACCGATTCATCGGGGAATCCGCTTCAAACAGTACAAACCTTTGACATTCCTGTTTGGAATGATAAGGCAAATTTCTGGCCGCTCGGTGCTTTGGATCACATCAAAAGCGACTTTAATTCAGGCTTAAAGAGTTGCTCGCTTATTTATCAAATTCCGTCTGATGCACAGCTTAAGAGCGGCGATACCGTGGCATTTCAGGTGCTCGATGAAAACGGAAATGTGCTTGCAGACGACAATACGGAAACACAGCGCTACACAACCGTTTCAATTCAGTATAAATTTGAGGACGGTTCTGAAATTCCAAACACTGCCGGCGGAACATTTACCGTGCCATACGGCACAAAGCTTGATTTAACACCGGCAAAAACACTTTATGATTATGAATTTATAAAGGTTGACGGCTTGAATAAGCCTATTGTTTCGGACGGAACGGTTGTTACATATTATTACAAAAATAAAAACGAAGAACACACTCACAATCTGACTTTGGTTGCTGCGAAAGCTGCCACCTGCACTACTGCGGGCAATTCCGCATACTACACCTGCGATGGCTGTGACAAGTGGTTCGCAGATGCAACAGGATCGGTAGAAATTACCGATAAAACCAGTGTGAAGATTCCGGCTCCCGGACATACCGCAGGCACAGAATGGAAGTCTGATGATACTAACCACTGGCATGAATGTTCTCGTTGCCACGACAAAAAGGACGAAGCGGCTCACGATTACGGTTCTGACAATGTTTGCGACACCTGCGGATATTACAAAACTGTACCGCACACTCACAATCTGACTTTGGTTGCTGCGAAAGCTGCCACCTGCACAGATGGCGGTAAGGAAGCATACTACAAGTGCGAAGGTTGTGGCAAGTTCTATGAAGATGTACTCGGTACAAAGGAAATAACCGACCTTGCATCTTGGGGCAATATTGCTAAGATTGCCCACACCACAAAGCAAACCGTAACAAAGGCAACCCCAACAGCAAACGGCAAGATAGTAAATTACTGTTCGGTATGTAAGAAAACTCTTTCAACGACAGTAATTCCAAAGGCATCAAGCATAAAGCTTAAAGCAACATCATTAACATATAACGGAAAGGTTAGAACACCTAAGGTTATTGTTAAGGACAGAACAGGAAAGACACTTGTTAAGAATACTGACTATACTGTGTCTTATGCAAAAGGCAGAAAGTATGTTGGCAAGTACGCAGTAAAGATTACCTTTAATGGTAAATACAGCGGAACAAAGACGCTTTATTTCACAATCAAGCCAAAGGCAACAAGTATTTCCTCACTTAAAGCAGGTTCAAAGAAGTTTACAGTAAAGTGGAAGAAGCAGGCTACACAGACAACAGGCTATCAGGTACAGTACAGTGCCTCAAGTAAATTCAGCAAGGCTAAGACCGTAACAGTAGGCAAGAATACAACAGTATCAAAGAAAATTTCAAAGCTTTCGGGCAAGAAAAAGTATTATGTAAGAGTTCGCACCTATAAGACAGTTAAGATTAACGGCAAATCCATAAGGATTTATTCAGGCTGGTCAAAAGCTAAGACTGTTACAACAAAGAAATAAAAACTATACCGTAACCTTTGATTCTGCCGGTGGCTCTGCAGTAACGACTCAGACTATCGAAGAAGGTCAGAAGGCAACCAAACCTGCCGCTCCTACCAAGTCTGACGATACCACCAAGCCTTCGGATGATGTTCAGAATCCGCAGACCGGCGACAACAGTATGAGTGGCTGTGGATCGCTCTGCTGTTCGTCAGCGGCTTCGGAGTTGTGACAACTACTGTTTATACTAAATTAGACGAAGCAATTTCTGATGCTGTTAAAACTGGGAAAATCACTCAAGAAGAAGCGAACGCAGCTTACAAATAAATATACGAGGCTTGTCTTAAAAAAGACGAGCTCAAAATGACAATGAAACTGTCACTCTCTGGAGACACTAGGAGTGACAGTATAATCATCATAAATAAAATGAATCTTCGGCATCAACCCACATCTGCATAGTTCCATCAAGGTATAGTCTTGCATATTCAAGTGGTTCATCAATAGCAAGTGCATTTAATGCACAATCTAATCTGGGTGTTGTTTTTAAATTCTTTTCTGCTTCCCAGCAGTCAATGCGGAGCATATAGCCAGCAGAAGTATAAACATCAATGCTGTTGCGTTGTGGATTGTATTCTGCAAATATTGTTCTCATCGTATCAAATCTCCTTATCATTCAATCAATCATTTGTTACAAAAATCAGAAGCATTTCAATCAGTTCACCATGTCGTTTTTATTTTGTGTTATACTGTTTTAGAGGATTTTCTTTTCCTTGTATTTTCTCTTATCAGGGTTCATAAATCCATATGGGAAGATATAACATAAGGGAAAGTCTAAGGGAAAGATCACCTGCGACAAACTTAGTGTTTTCAAGGGATTCAGAGATATTTGATAATAAAATATAACAATTATTAAATCCCTTGGAATACATGAAATCTCAATTCAAGTTTATAGGGATGATGTAATTATTTTTGCATGGTTTTCAGAATTCAGCATGGTACAGAGAGGGCGGAAGAGTGGTTGCGGGACGTCTCCCTGTCACGTAGCAGAGAGTATGCCCGATATATTGATGTGCTATAAAGTGGGCTATGATCTTCATTATTGGGAGTCTGACAATACTGCGGAAGTAGACTTCCTGATACAAAAAGACAGTCATGTAATACCGGTGGAATGTAAAGCTGGAAACCATATGAAAAAATGATAATATTAAGAGCTGATTTGGGGAGAAGTTATGAAAAGAATACTTGAAAATCAAATATTTAGAAACCTGTTATCTGCAGTTGTATTCGGAGTGATCTATTCGATATTATCTTATGTAGATAAAGGTTATGTGGAAATAGGTACAGTACGACAAAGGAGTGTGATTGTATGACGAAGAAAAGCAGAATTGCGATATGTGCCATATTCGTAATTTTAGGTGTGGCAACAGTCTTTGTATTGACCGGAAACAGAGGAAACGTATCAAATGTTCATCGTGTTGTTGGTTATTCTGCACTCTATGATGAAACTTCAATCAATGAAGCATTTGATGTCATAGAGAAAAAATTCGCGAAAGACTTTGAAGGCTGTACACTTACGGAGCTTCGCTATGACGAGGATGTTGAAAACAGATTTACGGAAGAAATTGAGAAATACCACAAGGAAAACAATCAGGAGCTTATTGTAGTATTATCAACCTTTGATACAGACGAAAAAGGTGGAGATGGTGGGTTCGATCCTAATGATACATATGCTGACTGGCAATGGCATTTAGTGAAAACGGCAGATAAAAAGAGTTGGGAAATAATCAATTGGGGGTATTGATCAGTTTCAGGTTTGCCGAAATATCCAGACGGACATATATAAATAAAGGATAGACAAAGGGGCAATCTTTGCATTGCGTAAAGCAGTATCAGCCTACAACTTTGTTACATATGTGAGTGGAAAAACGGTGTACTAGAGCACTTCTATCCCATGTACCTGAAAAAACTCCTTTGCAATTTTCGTATTACCGTTGTATTATCCGTACACAGGGACTATATAGTGGAAAATAGTGTAAAAATAGTGAAATATTAATGGAAAAAAGATTTCCTTTTGGGTATA
>ENA-UEQW01003761-UEQW01003761.1-human-gut-metagenome-genome-assembly--contig:-NODE-3761-length-10226-cov-5.893290_pt1 | contig 10226 bp, 8 predicted proteins | sample MGYA00242947_ERZ507947 | MGnify/ENA primary metagenome ERZ507947 (study PRJEB26167, sample SAMN06115421) | human gut metagenome | host: Homo sapiens | place: China:Guizhou | collected 2015-03-17... | reverse complement strand
AGACCTTCGGCACGTGCTTTTTCGGCGTGATGACACGGTGGACATAGTCCCCGTCGTCCGTAACGAGCAGCAGGCCGGTCGTGTCCTTATCGAGCCGCCCAGCGGGCACGAGCCCGAAGCGCCGCAGCTCCGGCGGGAACAGATCGAGCACCGTCGGCTGACTGCGGTCGGCCGTCGCGGTGAGGACGCCGGCGGGTTTATGGAGCATATAGTAATGATATGCCTGATAGCGCAGGATCTGTCCGCGCAAGCAGACGACAGCGGTCTCCGCGATCTTCTGCTCCGGCGCGCGGGCGGGCACACCGTCGACCGTGACCTCGCCGCGGCGGATATACGCCTTGGCCTCGCGCCGGGAAGCGGCGCCGGCATCGGCCAGATATTTGTCCAGACGGATCATGCGCGCCCCTCCTTTACGGCCATTGGACGTATTATAACATATCCGGCGGCAAATTTGAATAGGCTTGTTACGAGGTGTGGTTATGAAGCTCAAATCCTTTCACTGGACAAGACGGACGGTCGTGTATGCGCTCATCGGTCTGGCCGTGCTGCTGGCGCTGGCCGTCATCTGGCGCAGCAACGGCGGCGTGCTCTCGGCGCACTACAACGTCACGACGACGGACGGGCGCATTGCCTATCTGCAGGCGCTCGGCTGGGAGGCGGATCCCGCGACGGAAACGGCGCAGGAGATCGTGATCCCGCGTGTGTTCAGCGGTGTATTCAGCGATTACAACGCCCTGCAAAAGCAGCAGGGCTTCGACCTGTCCATCTACGCCGGCGAGACATGCAGCGTCTACACCTATCGCGTGATGAACTACGCCGGGACATCGGACACGGTGCTCGCGCAGCTGTTCGTCTACCGCAATCGCGTCATCGGCGGCGACATCCACGCGACGGCGATGGACGGCTTCATGCACGGTCTGCGATGAATGGGCAAAAAAACTCCCGGCAGGAATGTGCCGGGAGTTTTGGTTTCGTTCGGGTTCAGGCAGATGCCTTGGGGCTCAGGCGAGCGCCGTCCAGCGCTCAATGCCGGTCAGCTCCGTAAAGGTGTGGCCGACCGAGGCCTCGGTAACTGCGGCGTAGTACCACATGCGCCTGGCGTGACGTCGGTAAAGTGCGACGCTGCCTGCGCATTGGCCTGCACGAACGTCAGGTCGCAGCTGCGGCCAAGCACGCGGTTGAGGATAGTCACCGCCTCGGCGCGCGTGATGGTCTGGTTCGGGTGGAACGTGCCATCCGCATAGCCGCCGACCCAGCCGTTGGCATAGGCCGTAGCGACCGCATCATGACACCATGCGCTGCCTACATCGGCAAACGGCATGCCCTTGGACGTGTTCACACCGTAGATCCCGGTCAGAATGGTCACAAATTCCGCGCGGTTGATGGGCTTGCCCGGCTGGAACGTGCCGTTGCTGTAGCCCTTGATGGCGCCGGCATTGGCCAGCGTGCTGACCGCGACCGCGTACCACTTGCCGGCCGGAACATCGCTGAAGCCATTGTCGCTGCGGTCATACTGCTTGTGCGCCTGTGCGGTCATGAGCTCATAGAGCAGCTTGGCCGCCTCGGCGCGCGTGAGCGTGCCGTTGGGCACAAAGGTGGTCGCGGTGCGGCCGGAAGCATAGGCGTTGTGGTTGGTCGTATCCAGCAGGCCGGCCGACTGCGTCGGCTCCGTGCCGGTGCCGCTGCCGCTGTTGTTGCCACTGTCACTGTTGTTGCCGCTGCCGCTGTTGTTGCCTATCTGGGAAATGTACTTTTCCAGCAGCGCCATCGCCTGCTGGAGCGTGATGGTGCGGCTGTTGTCGAGCGCACAGATGATCGTCACAATGTTCTTCAGGTTCATATTCGCCGAAGAAATGAGCTGAGACAGCAGCTGCGCGATCTGATCGTTTGTGAGGATGCTGCCGGCAAAGCCCGTCCGGATGGCATTGATGCCGGTCTGCGTCATACCAAAGGCTTTCAGGATCTCGGCAAGCGCCTGCTGGGCGGCCTCGCTGATCGCGCCGCCGGCGGCAATGTCGCCGATGACCTGACCGAAGTTGATGTTCACCGTGTTGCCGGTGATGGTGATGATGCCGTGCATGTAGTTATTGTTGCTGGCGATGTGATCGACAAGATCGTTGATGTTCACGTTCACGATGCCGTGAATGAAATTATCGTCATTGGCGATGTCGATCCGGCTCAGGATCTCACTGAGCAGGCCGTTGTGCAGCTGGCCATAGGCCGTGTCGGATGTGCTGGTCTCCGCCTCCGTGGTGTCTGCCGCGAAAGCCGGGACAGCAGCGAGACTGAATGCCAGCACCAGGGCCAGTATCAGGCTCAATGTCTTGCGCATTTTTTTCATGGAATTTTGCCTCCTTTAAGTTCCAAGCAAACATACATGGAAAAGGTGTCGGCAAAATGTCGGACACAGGTGTCCGCATCCCATCGGCACGAAGCAAGAAGCCTTTTTTAACCACGAAATATAGGCCGCAATTCTTAAAAAAGCATTTGAAAAGTAATTAAAGTTTCGTGCTTGAAACAATTTTGTCGAAAAACAAAAAAATTCCTCTCCGGCAGATGCCGGAGAGGAATTTTGCATGCTGAAAATTACTCGTTGATGGCGATGACAACGCCGGAACCAACGGTACGGCCGCCTTCACGGATAGCGAAGCGGAGACCCTTCTCGATAGCGATCGGGGTGATCAGCTCGACCTTCATGTCGACGTTATCGCCGGGCATGCACATCTCGGTGCCCTCGGGCAGGGTGATGACGCCGGTGACGTCGGTGGTACGGAAGTAGAACTGAGGACGATAGTTGTTGAAGAACGGGGTGTGACGGCCGCCCTCGTCCTTGTTCAGGACGTAAACCTGACCAACAAACTTGGTGAGGGGGTGGATGGAGCCGGGCTTGGACAGAACCTGACCGCGCTCGATCTCGTTCTTGGCAACACCGCGGAGCAGAGTACCGATGTTATCACCGGCCTCGGCGTAGTCGAGCAGCTTGTGGAACATTTCGATACCGGTGACGACGGTCTTGCGACGCTCGTCGGTCAGACCGATGATCTCGACTTCCTCGCCGAGCTTCAGCTGGCCACGCTCAACACGGCCGGTAGCGACGGTACCACGACCGGAGATCGTGAAGACGTCCTCAACGGGCATCAGGAACGGCTGGTCGGCCTTACGGTCGGGCGTGGGGATCCAGGTATCGACAGCGTCCATGAGCTCGTGCATGCACTTGTACTCGGGAGCGTCGAGGTCCTTGGACTCGGAGATCAGGGCGTTCAGAGCGCTGCCGCGGATGATCGGGGTCTCGTCGCCGGGGAAGCTGTAGAAGTCGAGCATCTCGCGGACTTCCATCTCGACGAGCTCGAGCAGCTCTTCATCGTCGACCTGGTCGCACTTGTTCAGGAAAACGAGAACGGAAGGCACGTTGACCTGACGGGCGAGCAGCAGGTGCTCACGAGTCTGGGCCATGGGGCCGTCGGAAGCGGCGATGACCAGGATAGCACCGTCCATCTGAGCAGCGCCGGTGATCATGTTCTTGATATAGTCGGCGTGGCCCGGGCAGTCGACGTGGGCATAGTGACGACCCTGGATCTCACCATCCTCGCCGGTCTTGTAGTTGTGGCCCTGACGGTCGAAGGTCTGGTACTCAACGTGAGCGGTGTTGATGGTGATACCACGCTCGCGCTCTTCCGGAGCCTTATCGATGGAGCTGTAATCGGTGTAGTCAGCACCGCCCTGGAGGGCGAGGAACTTGGTGATCGCAGCGGTCAGGGTGGTCTTACCATGGTCGATATGACCGATGGTACCAATGTTTACGTGGGGCTTGGTACGCTCGAATTTCTGCTTAGCCATTAGAGTGATCCTCCTATGAATAAATTTCGTTGTTTACCGGTGTCGTTTACATACACCAGTATTTTACCGTAAAACGCGGTATTTTGCAATACCTTTTTATCAGGCGCGGTTCGTGCGCTGGTTGATGATCTTCTCCTGAATGTTCTTCGGGATCTCGATATAATGTGCGGGCTCCATCGTGTACTGGCCACGGCCCTGCGTGCAGGAGCGGAGGTCAGTCGCGTAGCCGAACATCTCAGCCAGAGGAACGAAAGCGTCGATCTGCTGCGCGCCGCTGCGGGCCTCGAAGCCCTGGATCTGACCACGGCGGGAGTTGAGGTCGCCGATCACGTCGCCCATGTACTCGTCGGGGACGATGACGCAGACCTTCATGATCGGCTCGAGCAGCGTCGGGCCGGCCTTCTGGCAGGCCTCCTTGAAGGCCATGGAGCCGGCGATCTTGAACGCCATTTCAGAGGAGTCGACCTCGTGATAAGAACCATCGTACAGCGTGACCTTGACATCGACGACCGGGTAACCGGCGAGAACACCGGAGAGCATGGCGCCCTGAATACCGGCATCGATCGCGGGAACGTATTCCTTGGGGATCGCGCCGCCGACGAGGGCGTTGACAAACTCGTAACCCTTGCCGGACTCGTTGGGCTCGACATGGATCTTGACGTGACCGTACTGACCCTTACCACCGCTCTGACGGGCGTACTTGGTATCCTGATCGACAGCCTTGGTGATGGTCTCCTTGTAGGCGACCTGAGGAGCGCCGACATTCGCCTCGACCTTGTACTCACGGAGCAGGCGGTCGACGATGATCTCCAGATGGAGCTCGCCCATACCGGCGATGATGGTCTGACCGGTCTCTTCATCGGTGTAGGTCCTGAAGGTCGGGTCTTCCTCAGCCAGCTTCATCAGCGCGATGCCCATCTTCTCCTGACCGGCCTTGGTCTTGGGCTCGATGGCGACGCGGATCACGGGCTCGGGGAATTCCATGGACTCCAGGATGATCGGAGCCTTTTCATCGCAGAGCGTATCACCGGTGGTGGTGTTCTTGAGGCCGATGACGGCGCAGATGTCGCCGGCGTAGCAGCACTCGATATCCTCGCGGTGGTTGGCGTGCATCTGCAGGATGCGGCCGATGCGCTCTCTCTGATGCTTGGTGGAGTTGAGAACGGCGGTACCGGTATTCAGAATACCGGAGTACACGCGAACGAAGGACAGTCGGCCGACGAACGGGTCGGTCGCGATCTTGAACGCAAGACCGGAGAACGGAGCGTTATCGTCCGCGTGACGGACATCTTCCTCACCGGTATCGGGGTTCACACCGTCGATCGCTGGGATATCCACGGGGGACGGCATGTAGTCGACGATCGCGTCCAGCAGCTTCTGAACGCCCTTGTTCTTGTAAGAGGTACCGCAGGTGACAGGAACCATCTTATTGTCGATGGTAGCCTGACGGATGGTCTTGCGGATGAGGTCCTGAGGAACGGGCTTCTCTTCGAGCGCCAGCTCCATGATCTCGTCGTTCAGGTCGGCGCAAGCGTCAACGAGCTTGGTGCGATACTCCTGAGCGAGCTCGAGCATGTCCTCGGGGATCTCCTCGACGCGCATGTCCTTGCCGAGCTCGTCGTAGTAGATATCAGCGTCCATCTCCACCAGGTCGATGATGCCCTTGAAGGTATCTTCAGAGCCGATCGGCAGCTGGATGGGGACAGCGTTGCACTTGAGACGGTCGTGGATCATGTGCAGAACGTTGTAGAAGTCCGCGCCCATGATATCCATCTTGTTGACGTAGATCATGCGGGGGACCTTGTAGTTATCGGCCTGACGCCACACAGTCTCAGACTGGGGCTCAACGCCGCCCTTGGCGCAGAGAACGGTCACAGAGCCGTCCAGAACGCGCAGGGAGCGCTCGACCTCAACGGTGAAGTCGACGTGGCCCGGGGTGTCGATGATGTTCAAGCGGGTCTGCGGGAACTGATTCTTGCTGCCCTTCCAGTAGCAGGTGGTGGCAGCGGAGGTGATGGTGATACCACGCTCCTGTTCCTGAGCCATCCAGTCCATCGTGGCGGTACCGTCGTGGGTCTCGCCGATCTTGTAGTTGACGCCGGTGTAGTACAGAATACGCTCGGTAGTCGTGGTCTTGCCAGCGTCGATATGGGCCATGATGCCGATATTTCTGGTGTTTTCCAGAGAGACTTTTCTTGCCATAATTCTCTCGTTCCTCCGTTACCAGCGGAAGTGGGCGAATGCCTTGTTGGATTCGGCCATCTTGTGGGTATCTTCGCGTTTCTTCACGGCACTGCCGCTGTTGTTGGCAGCATCCATGATCTCGCCAGCCAGGCGCTCGGCCATGGTGCGCTCACCACGGGCACGGGCATAGGCCGTCAGCCAACGCAGACCGAGGGTCTGACGACGGGCGGGACGGACCTCCATCGGCACCTGATAGGTGGCACCGCCGACGCGGCGGGACTTGGTCTCCAGGCTGGGCATGATATTCTCCATGGCCTGGTTGAAAACATCGAGAGGCTCGTTGCCGGTCTTGTCCTTGATCATGTCGAACGCGCTGTAGACGACCTTCTGGGCGACGCCCTTCTTGCCGTCGAGCATCACGCTGTTGACGAGCTTGGTCACCAGGACGCTGTTGTACATAGGATCGGGCAGAACTTCTCTCTTGGGAACATTACCTCTTCTGGGCACTTTGCTTCCCTCCTTCTTATAATTTAGAAATCATAGGTACTCGCGAATGGGGCTCTCCCCCATCGTGTTCCGGCCTGCCAAAGAGGTGAATGACACAAAAATATATATCAAACCTTTTCGGCAAAGCTCATTTCAAGGTCGCAGCCTTACTTCTGCTTCGGGCGCTTGGCGCCGTACTTGGAACGGGACTGCATACGGCCCTGCACGCCCTGAGCGTCCAGAGTGCCGCGGATGATGTGGTAACGCACACCAGGGAGGTCCTTCACACGGCCGCCGCGGATCATGACCACAGAGTGCTCCTGCAGGGAATGACCAACGCCGGGGATGTAAGCGGTGACCTCATAGCCATTGGTGAGGCGGACACGGGCGATCTTACGAAGAGCGGAGTTCGGCTTCTTCGGGGTCGCAGTACGAACTGCGGTGCAAACGCCACGCTTCTGGGGAGAGGCGAGGTCGGTCTCCTTGTTCTTCAGCGTGTTAAGACCATACTGCAGAGCCGGGGAGTTGGACTTGTAAGTCGACTGCTGTCTGCCCTTGCGAACCAACTGGTTAAAAGTAGGCATTCTTGTTTCTCCTTTCCTGAAATGATGTGATATATATTTTTTACAGGATATCGGTAAAATATCCCGAAAAAACCTTAATTTCTCAGAACGGCGATCACCGCCGCACCAACGGCGATGCCCGCGCTGTGGCCAAGCTGCGCCATCGTGGCGCGATCGTCGATCTCGATGTTCTCTTCGCGTGCGAGCGCTTCGATCGGCGCAAGCACGGCTGGGTCTGCATCGCAGGCGATATACAGCTTTTCCGCGCGGTGTTCCCGCAGTGCACGCATCGTCTGCTTGATGCCCGCTACCTTGCGGCAAGTGGACAGATCCGGCGTCACGGCAGGTCCCTCCTGACGGTATGACAAATTCCGTGGGACATACCCACGCAAGTTGAAATTATACCATGAGGCACACAAGCCGTCAAGCGTTTTTTATGGCTGTCTACACAAAATAATCGCTGAAACGACGGGCTTTTCCCGAATTTTTTTGTGCGTTCCGCGCCGGCGCGTCAAACTTTTGAAAAGAGGCTGTCAAACTCTCCCTTTTTCCGCCAAAACGGCAAAAAAGAGACGCGGAATTTTCCGCGTCTCTTTTTACCTATTCAATACGTGAGGTCTTAACTCACACTTCGACGGCATTCGTGATGATGCGCGGCTCGTGCGGCTCTTCCTCGGGCTTCTCAGGCTCGGGAACGATCTCCTCGGCAAAGTCACGGTAGGCGTTCAGGCCTGCACCGGCGGGGATGAGCTTACCGATGATGACGTTCTCCTTCAGACCAACAAGGTGGTCGACCTTACCCTTGATGGCGGCTTCAGTCAGGACCTTTGTGGTCTCCTGGAAGGACGCGGCGGACATCCAGCTGTCGGTCGCAAGAGAGGCCTTCGTGATACCCATGAGCAGCTGCGTGGCAATGGCTTCCTGCAGCGGCTCGCCGGTCTCGGCGTTGACCTCGCCCGCGGCATTGCGCGCGCGGATCTCCTCGTTGGCATCCTCGTATTCGAGAAGGTCCACCATGGAGCCGGAGAGCAGGTTCGTATCGCCGGACTCCTCGACGCGCACCTTGCGCATCATCTGGCGGACGATGACCTCGATATGCTTATCGTTGATGTCAACGCCCTGCTGACGGTAAACCTTCAAAACTTCCTGAATGAGGTAGTCATGAACGGCGGACGTGCCGCGGATACGCAGGATATCGTGCGGGGACAGCGCGCCGTCCTGCAGCTGCGTGCCCTTGGCGATGACGTCGCCATCCTTCACGCGAAGGCCGGTGTGCGGCACCGAGTAGATGCGGTTGTCGCCGTCGTCCGCGGTGACGATGATGTTGAGCAGGCTGCCCTTGGTCGCCTCTTCGAAGCGGACCTTACCGCCGATCTCGGCGAGGGTCGCCATCTTCTTGGGACGGCGCGCCTCAAACAGTTCCTCGACTCGCGGAAGACCCTGGGTGATATCGCCGCCCGCGACGCCGCCGGTGTGGAAAGTTCGCATCGTCAGCTGCGTACCGGGCTCGCCGATGGACTGGGCCGCGATGATACCGACCGCCTCGCCGGGGCCGACGGGCTTGCTCGTGGCAAGGTTCATGCCGTAGCACTTCGCGCAAACGCCGCTGTGGGCCTTGCACGTAAGCACCGTGCGGATCTCGACGGAGTGGATATCGAACTTCTCCATGAGGTCGGCATCCTCGGGGGTCATCATGTGATCCTTGGAAATGAGGACCTCGTCCGTGCCGGGCTTCATCACGTCGTGGACCGGATAGCGGCCGTTGACGCGCTCGGAGAACTTTTCGATGACCTGGCCGTTCTCGCTGATCTCGCTGATCGTGATGCCGCGGGTCGCGCCGCAGTCGTCGGAGCGGATGATGACATCCTGGCAGACGTCGACCATTCGGCGGGTCAGGTAACCGGAGTCAGCCGTACGAAGAGCCGTATCGGCAAGGCCCTTACGGGCGCCTCGGGAGGAGGTGAAGTATTCAAGGACGGACAGACCTTCGCGGAAGTTTGCCTTGACCGGGATCTCGATCGTCTTACCGGCGGTGTTGGCCATCAGGCCGCGCATACCGGTCAGCTGACGGATCTGCTTCATCGAACCACGGGCGCCGGAGTCCGCCATCATGAAGATGGGGTTGTAGCGGTCCATGTTCTTCTGCAGGGCGTCGGTGACGTCCGCGGTGGTCTTTTCCCACTCCTTGACGACGGCGCGGTAGCGCTCATCCTCGGTCATGAAGCCCATCTTGAACTGGTCTTCAATGTCGACGACGCGCTGCTCGGTCTCGGCAATGAGGGTGTACTTTGCCGGCGGAATGGTCATATCCGCAACGGAGATACTGATGGCCGCACGGGTGGAGAACTTGTAGCCCGTGGCCTTGATGTTATCGAGCACTTCGGCCGCGATGGTGAAGTTGTGCAGCTTGATCGTGCGGTCGACGATCTTGCCGAGCAGCTTCTTGCCGCAGACCTCGGTGATCTCGTAGTCGAAGTAGTTTTCGGTCGGCTCGCCGTTTTCATCCACGCGCCTCACAAAGCCAAGGTCCTGCGGGATGTTGCGGTTGAAGATGATGCGGCCGATGGTAACGCGCACGACCTTGCTGCCCATGGTGCCGTCCGGCATCTGCTTGACCGTGCGGACAAGGATGGGCTGGTGGATACCGATGAGGTGGTCGTTGTAGGCGAGCATGGCCTCGTCCTCGTCGCGGTAAACGTGCAGATTCACGCTGGCCTTCTCTTCGTCGGTCAGCTCGTCGTAGCGCTTGCCGGCAAGGGCAAAGTCAATGTCCTGCGGCCAGAACTCGTCGTTATCCATCTGGGAAACGCCGTTTTCAAAGCGCTCGAACGTGAGGTAGTAGGAACCCAAAACCATATCCTGCGTCGGCACCGTGACAGGGCCGCCGTCCTGAGGACGCAGCAGGTTGTTGGCAGAGAGCATCAGGATACGGGCCTCGGCCTGCGCCTCGGCAGACAGGGGCACGTGAATAGCCATCTGGTCGCCGTCGAAGTCCGCGTTGAATGCCGTGCAGTTCAGCGGGTGGAGCTTGAGGGCGCGGCCCTCGACCAGCACCGGCTCGAACGCCTGAATACCGAGACGGTGGAGCGTCGGCGCGCGGTTGAGCATGACGGGGTGATCCTTGATGACGACGTCGAGCGCGTCCCAGACCTCGGT
>ENA-UEQW01003753-UEQW01003753.1-human-gut-metagenome-genome-assembly--contig:-NODE-3753-length-10249-cov-3.717066_pt1 | contig 10249 bp, 5 predicted proteins | sample MGYA00242947_ERZ507947 | MGnify/ENA primary metagenome ERZ507947 (study PRJEB26167, sample SAMN06115421) | human gut metagenome | host: Homo sapiens | place: China:Guizhou | collected 2015-03-17... | reverse complement strand
CAAACTAAGAATAGCAGAAAAGAAATGATAAACGATAAAGACATAAACATCAGCGAGAAGCCTATAGCCGAAGAAAAAATATGGAAAAGCTGCTTTGAAATCAGGTAAAACATATTACGTAAAAGTTGTCGCTGAAAAGAAAGTGAAAATCAATAAGAAATATAAAACCTTTAAGAGTACCTTATATTATGAAGGAAAAAGTATCAAAGTAAAATAAGAGAATGAATAAAGAAAAGCACCTGAAAATTCAGATCTGAATTTTCGGGTGTTTTTTTCGAAATAAAAAGTAAAAAAAAGAAACCATTTTGAAAAATGGAGAATTGTTTCTGGCATCATTGTATTTTTTAATAAAAATAAGGTTGCAAGGGGGATTTGCACCTAAAAAGAAGAGAAGGAGTATAATGATGAAAAACAGGAAACTAACCAGAATTATCGCAATTACGTTGACGGCAACTGTGGCTGCAACATCTGTGATGCCGTGCGGGACGGTATTAGGGGCGCAGAATGATCCGGTCACAGAAGAGGCAGCACAAACAACAGAGAGTGTGCAGGAATCAGAAGTATCAGAATCGGAAATATCAGAAGCTGAGACATCAGAAAACGAGACAGAGAGTCAGACAGGAACCGAAGCTGGCACCGAAAAAGAAATCAATACGGAGATTAATACGGAAACAGGGACAGAGACAGAAATCGGCATGGAGACAGAAAACGATGCTGAGATAGAGACAGAAATTGAGACAGAACAGATAGAATTAGAAAGTTCAGATTTCCCCCAGATTGGTTCTAAAGTTACAAAAAAGACAGTAGACTGCGAAACAAAAGAAACAAAGAGTACAGACTGGGAACTGGTCTGGAGTGATGAATTTAATGAAGATTCGCTAGATCTGACAAAATGGGATTATCAGTCTGGTGATGGCAGTGATTATGGAGTTGCCGGATGGGGAAATGCTGAGAAAGAATATTATACAAAAGGAGAAAATATCTCTTTTGAAGATGGACATCTTGTGATTACGGCAAGAAAAGAAAACAGAGGAAGCTCCACTTATACCTCTGCAAAATTATGGACAAAAGGAAATGATTATTATAACGGAACTGCAAAAGAGCCGTTATATGCAAAAAAATATGGTCGTATTGAGGCAAAAATGTCTCTTCCGGAAGGTACCGGATACTGGCCGGCATTCTGGATGATGCCGCTGGATGACGCTTATGGTGGATGGGCTTCGTCCGGTGAGATCGATATTATGGAGGCAAGAGGACGTGTTACGGGAAGTGTTGACGGTACGATACATTTTGGTAATTCATGGCCGAATAATAAATCACGTGGAGGACACTATGATACGACGATCGATCCTTCCTTTAATTTTACACAGGAGCATGAATATGCGTTAGAATGGACACCGGGTAAGATCAGCTGGTTCGTAGATGATCAGTGCTACAAGACCATTACCAACTGGTATTCTATTGGTTCAGATAATAAAGAAAACTTTACTTATCCGGCTCCGTTTGACCAGGAATTTTATATCATGTTAAACCTGGCAGTGGGTGGCAATTACGACAGTGGCAATCTGGATGACATTGATGGCGGACAGATGAAAGTAGACTATGTGCGTGTCTATGATCTGCTGGATGCAAATGGAGAAATCCATGATTATTCTGAGGATGAAAAAACTGTTGAATCAGAGGCGGCGCAGGCTGGCGGATTAGAAGGCGGCATTGTCGGAAAAACCAATTTCTTAAGCGGTGATCTGACGAAGGCAAGAAAAATTACTGAACATGCAGAGGGAATCGAAGGCTGGTATCTGCAGAATGGCACAGGAGGTGCAGCGAATGTGACTGCTGCCGAGGGTGGTGCTAAGGTAAGCATCAGTTCTGCCGGAGAAAATGGGTACTCTGTGCAGCTGATGCATCAGTTTCCATTGACATATGGATATGAATATGAATTAAAATTTGATGCAAAAGCAGATGAAGCACGCAGTATCACGGCACAGGCAGGCGATTTTACCTATAATTTCCTTGGAAGCTGGACAAAATACAGCGATGCTTTTACCGTTCCATTGACGACCGAATGGAAAACTTATACCTATAAGTTCGACATGAAAGAATTTAACGATGACTATGCACGTCTGGAATTAAACCTTGGTTTGACGTCCACGGCCGGAGTTTATATCAGAAATGCATCATTGGTTGCAACCGGACTTTATCAGGGAATCACAGAAGATGGAGATAAGGAACCGACAAAGGGTGGAGAACACATTTATAACGGAACCTTTGATCAGGGAAATAATAAAGATGCAGGTGGTTCCTATACAAGATTAAAATTTTGGAATGTAAAAGGTAATGCAGCTGCAAATGTTGATACACAGCGTAAACTGGTACTTGGATCTGGAACAGATGAAAATGCTGGCATAGAACAGACAGGAATTTCTCTGCTTGGAAAAGATCGTTATGAACTTACTTTCGATGCTGCTGCATTTTCAGGTGATAGTATCAGAGTGCAGGTGAAGGGAGCAAATGGCACAGAGTATATTTCTGAAACGGTGGATCTGACTTCGGACATGCAAAAGAAAAAAGTATCTTTTACAGTGCCGGAAAATGTATCTGACAAAACAGGAAGTGTATCATTTATAGTTGGGAATGATGGTAAGAAAATACATATAGATAATATATCCCTGAAACGTCTGACAAATTATAACGTGGATTACAGCCAGATAAAAGTATATCCGATTGAAAATGGTGATTTTGCAGGATGCAGCGGAAATGATTTAAAAGGATGGAGTACTTATGGTAATCCGGCTGTTGATGTGGCAGATGGCGTGTGTACGGTAACTGCAGTTCCAAGTGGAAATGTATGGGATAAAATGCTGATTGCCGATGCCATGCAGATGGAAGAGGGAATGACGTATGAACTGCATTTTGAACAGAAAGCAGAACGTGCGGGAGAAACATACACTGCTAAAATAGAAACGACAGATGGAAGTTATACAGTTATTACCGAAAAACAGTGTAAGACGACAACTGACTGGACAAACGAGGATATTACGTTTACCTGTAATAGTTCCGGTGTGATGGAGTTTAAATATCTGCTTGCGCAGGTATCAGGTGAGTGCAAAATTTCATTTCGTAATGTGAAACTTAATGTTTCGAATGCGCCGATTTTGCAGATGCCGTTCTTCTATAAAAATGGTGTAGCAAAAGCAGATCAGGATATTGTATTTCAGATGCATCCTGCAAGTAGTACAGGGGATGCATGGAAAGCAGCAGAAAAAACAGTAACAGTTGATGGAAAACAGGTGGAAGCTGTATTTGATGATACTACGATGACAATTCCGGCTGGAACTATTTCAGAGGAAGGAAAATATAAAATCAAAATTTCAGCTTCCGGATTTGATCTTTGTGAGTGGAATCTTGAGGTATTTCCAGCAGGAAAAAATCTGGTTTTGAATGGTAATTTTTCAAAAGGAACAGCATCATGGGCAGACAGCTATTTTAACGAGGGGGAAGGATATCCTGCGGGAAAGCTCAGCGTAACAGAATCGAAAGAAGCGAAAATTGAGTATAAATGGGCTCAGAATTTCTGGGATCTTCAGTTGATACAAAAAAATATTCCGGTAAAAAAAGGTGTTGAATATAAGATTACCTTTGATGCTCGTGCAACAGTGGACCGTCCGGTCAGCCTTCAGATTGCAGGTGGACTTACAACCTATAAACTGGGAAGCAGATATCATAAATACACCCGTTATTTTACTGCACCGGAAAATAATGCGGAAATAGCATTCATGCTTGGAAATGTGGCGATGGGCAGTCTGATCACACCATCCGATGAACATACAGTTTATTTTGATAATATTTGTATAGAAGAAATGGGTGCGGAAGATGCGCTGACGCGGATTCCTGAAGTTGAATCCGCAGGAAGTGTCAAGCTGACACAGGATGCAGTATTGAACCTGGTTGGTGTCAATGATGCATGGAATGCTGCAGAAAAGACAGTTTATGTGAATGAAACCGCTGTGGAAAAACAAAACAGCAAGTTTGATGATGATAAAATTACTATTTCCGGTAGTGTATTTCACCAGACAGGAAACTATGAGATCGTAATAAAAGCAGATGGATTTTCAGATACGAATCTGGCATTTTTGCAGATCACAAGCGCCGGTATTCAGGAATACATGACGAATGGTGATTTCTCGGAAGGCGAAAAGAATTGGAAATTCTGGGCAGGTGGTGAACCGGAATCTGCCAGTGTCCGTTATGTGGGCGGTCAGGCAGAAATCAATATGCTTTATCCGTGGAAAAACCAGTTTGGTGTTTATGATTCCTGGGGAATCCAGTTATCGCAGAATGTTCTTGTTTCTAAAGATACAGAATATGTTTTAAAATTTAAGGCAAAGTCCGAGATAAATAAAAAACTTGATGTTGATATCAGTGGACAGAAATTCAGTTTTGATATGACAGGGGATGAACAGGAGTTTACATGTCAGTTTAAGGCAAATGATGAAAAAGCTACAGTTGGATTTTTCTTTGGTGCATGTGATGAGAATACACCGGAAAATACAAAAATGTGGCTTAAGGATGTGTCTCTTACAAAGGTTGGCGATGAGACACTCGATGGTGTCTGCAGCTATCAGGTAGAACATTATCTTCAGAAAAATGGAAGTTATGTGTTATATGAAAAGGCACATGGAGCAGCCAAGGCAGATACCATGGTGGATGCACAAAAAGATGGACTGTGCAGAAATTATGAAGGATATACGTTTGCACCTGAAGTGAATGGTAGTGTTGTATCAGGGAAAGCCTCAGATAAACTGGTAATAAAGCTGTTCTATAAGCCGAATAAATATCAGATTCAATATGTGATGAATCTTGATGCAGACGTAAAAAATCCGAATCCGGATGCTTATACTTATGGTAAAATGGTCGGGTTGAAAGCGCCTTCCTGTGATACAAATGAATTTTTGGGATGGTATCTTGATCCTGAATATACAGTTCTGGTAGAGAATATCGAAGCTAATATGACAGGTGATGTTGTTCTTTATGCGAAGTGGAAGGATAGAGAAAATGTAGATCCGGAGAAACCAGGAGATAAAAAACCGGATGAAAATACGCCGGATATAAAGAAGCCAGATGAAAAAACACCAGATACGAAGATACCAGATGAAAAGACACCAGATACAAAGAAGCCAGATGAAAAAGCACCAGACTCACAGGATTCAGGAAATGCAGCGGTAACAGCCATATCTTTGAATAAAACGAAAGTTACTTTAAATAAAGGAAAAAAGTTTACGCTGACAGCAAAAATAACACCGGAAAATGCAGCAAATAAAAAGGTGGTATTCCGTTCAGGCAACAAAAAGGTTGCAACCGTAAATGCCAAAGGCGTGATTAAGGCGGTCGGAAAAGGTAAGACAAAAATTACAGTAAAAACGCCAGACGGTAAAAAAACAGCAGTTTGTACCGTTACAGTTAAAATTCCGTCTAAAAAAGTAACCATGAATGTCAAAGAGATTTATGTGGTAAAAGGGAAAAAAATAAGCCTTAAAGCAACCATGAATCCAATTGACAGTACCGATAAAATTAAGTGGAGCAGTTCCAAAAAATCAGTGGTAACCGTAAAAAATGGAAAAATAACAGCTAAAAAGACCGGCACTGCAGTCATCACAGCTAAGACGACGAGTGGCAAAAAAGTAACATGTAAGGTACATGTTGTAAAGAAAGCCAAAAAATCGACGTCAATCAAATTAAATAAAAAACAGTTGACCATGAAGACTGGCGGCAGATATGAACTTAAGGCAAAAGTAAAACCGTTTAATTCAACGGATATCGTAAAATGGAAGAGTTCAAATAAAAAGATTGCAACGGTAGACCAGTTTGGAACTGTAAAAGCAAAGAAAGCTGGAAAGGTAAAAATTACAGCAACTACGTCCAGTGGAAAAAAGGTTACCTGTGTGATAAAGGTAAAGAAAAAATAAAGACAGGAATTTGATCTTTTAAAGGAAAGAGGGATGACAGATATGAAATGCCATCCCTTTTTTGAGTCTTCGTATTTAATTTATAGAACATTATTTTATGTAATAGAGAATTTCAACGAAATTTCCTATTACACAAAAAAAGGGCACCTCACATTGAGGTACCTGCCCTTTTTCCTGTATCAGCTATTTTACCACCAGCGTCTGCATCTTCTGTGTCTGCAGCGCCGTTTATACATCTCGTTATTTAATAATACCCCGATCAGACTCCTCATATCATCATGTCCTCTGGGCGGTGGAGGCGGCATCCCCGGTCCTGGTGGCGGCGGTGGAGGCATTCCCGGTCCTGGCGGTGGATTCATTCCACCCCAGTACTGTTCTGCCTCAACATTATTTTCTTCTCCTGCCACCTTACGGTAAATCCGCTCTGCCACCTGCTCTAACATCAGACGATCCGGATATTCGTCAAACATCAGGCTTCCCTCATACTCCATTTTATCGCACTCATCTTCCACGTAAGAAAGGATCGTCTTTACCTCTTTCGGATAAAGCTCTTTCATGCGTTCCATATCTTTTTCATATTCCATTTCCGTAAGATACAGATTCTGCATCGGATAACTCATGTAAAATGGCATTTTGGGTACATCCATCTGCATACGGAAAAACTGTTCCTGATTATAGTCCACACATTACTCCTGTCACTAACATCTCTATATCATATGCTTAAGGAATATTTTTGTGTCATCAGCCATACCATAAATCCTACTCAAAAAGAATATTTTTGTATTTTGTGTAACCTTCTTTGTTCATCTGTACGGATGCCTCTTTTTCATTTCCCTTATGCGTAAACATGTACTCATTATAAGCACCATCACGATAAGCAAAATCCTCTCCGTTATCCTGGTAATGCAGGTATGTTCCATCTCCCGGATATATGCGCATTTTCAAGGTATCATACGGCTTTTCACCAACATACTGTGCCAGTTCATAAGTCGGGATCATTCCTCCCTCTTTCACGAACATCGGACAGGTATCAAGCGGTGCATCCACCATGTAATACTGTTTTCCCTGATATGGTTTCTTTGTCTCATAATCATACCAGGTACCTTCCGGAAGATATACGATCTTCTTTGTCTCTCCCTGCTCTAAAACAGGTGCAACAAGAAGATTCTCTCCTACTAAAAATTCACCGTTTAAGTTCCATGTTTCCGGATCATTTTCATAATGCAGAACCAGCGGACGCATAACCGGCAGTCCCGTCAGTTCACACTCGTGGAACAGATCATACAGATACGGAAGCAGCTGATATCTTAATTCTACAAATTTGCGGTAAATGCGAAGCGTTTTCTCATCAAACTGCCATGGCTCCTGGTATGTACTTCCCACGGAAGAATGGTTACGGAACAGTGGTGAAAATGCACCAACCTGAACCCAGCGGCACATCAGTTCCGGTGTACAGTCTGCTCCGAATCCGCCGACGTCTGTTCCTGCAAATGCAATTCCACTCATACCGAGATTGCAGAGTTGTGGGACTGCCATTCTAAGATGTGCCCAGAGGCTCTGGTTATCTCCTGTCCATACCGTAGAGTATTTCTGCGTTCCTGCATAACATGCTCTTGTGATGACAAACGGTCTTCTTTTATCATTTTCCTTTAATCCCTCGTAGGTAGCCTTTGACATCAGATGACCATAAACGTTATGCATTGCTGCATGATCCGTTTTTTGATCCTCATCCGTGAATACTACATCCTGTGGAAGTTCTCCACGGAAACTTGCAGGCTCGTTCATATCATTCCATGTTCCACGTACACCAAGATCAACTAAAAACTTCTGATTGTCCGCCCACCATTTTCTGACATCCGGTTTTCCAAAATCAGGATACACAGCCTCTCCCGGCCACACTTCATTAACGTATACTTCACCTTCCGGTGTTTTTGCAAAATAATCATTCGCAATTCCCTCATCATATTTTGCATATCCCGGATCTAATTTCACACCCGGATCGATGATGCAGACAACCTTAAAACCATCCTCTGCAATTTCTTTTATGATTCCTCCCGGTGCTCCAAAATCCTTTTCATTCCAGGTAAATACGCGATAACCATCCATATAATCGATATCAAAATGAATCGTATCACACGGTATCTGTAGTTCTCTGTATTTATGCGCCACACGTCTGATATCCTCGGCGGACAGATATCCCCATCTCGACTGATGATGTCCTAATGTCCACAACTGCGGCAATGGTGTCCTGCCGGTCAGATAGGTATAACCTTCCACGATATCCGTCATTTTCTCTCCGGAAATAAAATAGTAATCGAGATTTCCGTTCTCTGCACTGTAATAATAGTATGCATCATTCTCTTTTCCGAGATTAACATGGGATCTGTAGGTATTGTCAAAAAACATTCCAAATACACCTGTCTTTTTTAACGTGATCAGGAATGGAATTGATTTATACAATGCCTTAAAATCGTCCGTGTGCGCCTGCGGAAGATCAGAATTCCAGTTTTCATATTCATAGTTTCTTTTATTTAAAACGCCTGTCTTATCTCCAAGCCCATAGAATTTTTCATCTCCGTCCATCTTCTTTATGACCATGACCGGATCTTCTTTTTCACCATCTGCAGAGACAGCATGTCCTTCAGATTCTAAAGTAGCAAGTGCTTCATCACTTAATCTTGCTTTTTTCTTTCGCTCTCCCCTGAAATCTTCGCATAAAAGTGTACCGTCTTCTTTATAAAAATCAATGAGAAAATCATCATGTACTTCTGCTGTCAGTTTATCTGTTTTAATCTGTACTGCTCCGTTCTCCTCAGAGACTTTTACGGAAACATTCTGTCTTTTATCTCCTTCGATTGCCTTTGAGCGGTGATCTTTTGACTGATACGGAACAAATACATTCATGATCGTATCCGTAACTGCTGTGACATATGCCGTTCCATGTTCAAATTCAAACTCTACTGTACTGCCATTGATCTGATAAGAAAGTTTTTTCCCTAACATATATTTCTCCTTTTCTTTTTACATTTTTGCAATATCCTGTAATTCCTGCAACAGATCAAGATCCGACTGCTGCACTTTCATATTTGTTGTGATCGGTTCTGCTCCGGGCTTTGTCACGGTAATCTCGATAACTGTGTCTGCCGGTATGCCACTGCCGAATGCATACTGTAAAAAAGATACAAACTTTGGGTGGTTTGCTGTAAATGTATTTTTTGCTTTCATCATTTTCATTATGCTTGCTGGGTTCATGTATTTTCTCCAATCTTATCTATATGATATCTCTTTCGACGCACATATCTTTACGTTCGTTATATTATACCATGAGTCAATTCTATAATCTATCATTTTAGAATTTTTCTGTGTATCTTTCACGAGTAATGTCTGAGTCTGCGCAATTCCCTCGGCGTCATGCCAAACTGCGCCTTAAACATCCTGCTAAAAACCTTGTAATTCGTGAATCCATTGCGCTCCAGAATATCTGTTATCGAATCATCTGTTACAAGAAGCTCTTCATGAATATGGTCGATCCGTACCAGATTGATGTACTCCAGAAAAGTCACACCCATACATCTTTTGAACATACGGCAGAAATACTCCTGATTCAGCGATGCTATATCAGCCGCTGTTTTTAATGAAATCTGCTCCTGATAGGACTGCGCGACGTACTGCAGTACTCCTTTAAGACGGGCTATCTGTTTTGACTCTTTTTCCATATTAGCATTAATGTGTGAATAGCTCGTATACAAAATATAGAGAAATTCATTCATCTTTGCCATCAGACGAAGCTCATAGCCTTTATCCTTTTTGCAGTAAATTCGTGTTATTGCTTTTAGAAGAGCTTTCATCCGATCATATTTTTTTGTATTCTTTTCTCCATCAAAGCATTCCAGAAACCTGACATGCTCATAATCCTCTATATAATTATCCAAATACATATATGGTACCTGTATAAGAAAGGCTTTAACCATCCCCTTACTCTTTGTGCTGTGGATTTTACTTGAATTTATGATATAGAACTCATCTTCATGAAGAATATGTCCATCATTCGCATATATATCAGTGTTTTCATTACTTGATATCTGTAATTCTCCCTCAAGTACATAGATTATCTCCAGATGATCATGCCAGTGGCTCGGTGACATCTGGCGGTATGTCTCATATAGGAGACAGTATACCGGCAGATGTGGTATTGATTTTATATATTCGTGCGTGTATTGCTGCATGTGAACCTCCATATGCGTAAGCTTTTATACTAGAATTTACAGATTTGAAGCCTTAAT
>ENA-UEQW01003743-UEQW01003743.1-human-gut-metagenome-genome-assembly--contig:-NODE-3743-length-10266-cov-6.231622_pt1 | contig 10266 bp, 15 predicted proteins | sample MGYA00242947_ERZ507947 | MGnify/ENA primary metagenome ERZ507947 (study PRJEB26167, sample SAMN06115421) | human gut metagenome | host: Homo sapiens | place: China:Guizhou | collected 2015-03-17... | reverse complement strand
TTGTTTTTGCCTTTCGGCATGATGTATATTACCATAAACCAAAGGGGAAGTCAACGAAATTTCCAGCATATTCTGCACAAAGATGAAAGCAGAAAATTGTGTATGATACCAACCAAAAAAGTAAGCCCCACGTTGCCCTGTGTGGGGCATTTGCGGAAAAGGAAAAACCACTCGGAGGAAACAAAACTACGCCGGACAGGGCAACACAGCGGCTGTACGAGCCACAGCCCCCCTTGGTTCAGGGGCTGTTTGGAAAGTTGGGGGAAGGGTTTATCTTCCCGTCATGCATTCCCACTCAAATTCGCAAGCCTCCTCGTATGCCTCATCGAAAAGGGCATCATCATCAATGTCCGTTTCCTCAAAGTCGATGCTGTCGATTTCCTCAAAGGTTGTTCCGTTTTCTTCCGCATCTGCCTTTGCAAGGCTTTCTGCGTTTTCCTCAACCCAGTCGGTGAATTCCGCATCGTCCATTCTGTACTCGTTTTCGATCTCCAGTTCGTATTCGTATTCCGAATCAACCCAAGTGATAATTGCCTTTGTGATCTCGGTTCTTTCGTTCCAGTCTGCTCTGTTTGCCATTGCTCTTGCCTTTGCAATTCCGTATGATACCATTTTGTTTTCCTCCGTATTTCGTGGTTTTTTGGTTGTTTTCCCTTTCGGTGATTACATATTACCGCATAGTGTGTGTAATTGCAAGCGGCTAAACTGCCAGAATATACAGCTTGAAAACCGCCCCTGTATTGTGTAGATTATGACAGCAAAAAAGCAGCCGCCACGTTTGCGTTTGTGGCGTTGCTTTTCAAATCGGAAAGGTATTCGGAATCGGTTTTACTTGCCGTCACAGGCGAACTTGCGGGCTGTCAGTCCCTGATTACAATTGGCATCATACCGTTTGGCGTAGGAATGAAAAGTTCAATGCTCCAAAATCGCTGTTTGTACTTTTCCATAAGTTCAGGAGAAAGATCTGTAAAATCTTCTGCTCCAAGACCTGCGATGAAAAATGTGCCTTTGATGATGTCGCCTGTTTCAGGAAGCATTCTGTTCCGCTCCGTATCGGATTTCAGTTTTGATTCATCATCACAAACAAGGGCAATTTCATCTTCAAAAGGGTATATCGCTTGCAGATACCCGCCGACCGTTTTCTGCATGGATTCCAGATTGCCGTCAATTTCAGCTTCTCTTGGATGTTTTCTCGGTTCAACGATAAGTACTTTCATATGGTTTTCCTTTCTGAGCCGTATGCGGGGCAGTTTGTTCTGCCCCTTGGCTCTTTGGTTTTTAGTTCAGTCTGATGCGAATTGCAGGGTATTCCTTTGCATTGCCCCAGATGTCCGGTCTGGTTATCGTGCAAAGTCCATCAATGCTACATCCCTGTGTGGCAAGTTTGTGCAGATTCTCAAGGAGTGCCGTGCTTGTTTCTGTAACCGCTATAGTTTCAACTCCCGCCTCTCGCATTGTCTTAACAAAGTCGCTCATGTCTGTTGTCCAAGGGAGCTCATTGCATTCAAATTCGCTGCTGTTGTGGTTGAGATTGAATTCGTAAGCCCAGTAGGCTTCAAGTGTTCCCCGGCTCAGCTTGGTTGCATCGTTCTCAGAATTTATTCTGAGGTTTTCAAAGTAGTTTTTAATCTGTTCGTTCATGGTGTTTTCCTCCAAATTTCGTGGTTTTCGGTCGGTTTTCCGTTCCGTTGTGTTGTATATTACCGCATTTCAGGAATATAGTCAACGGTATCTGCGATAATAAATGTAACAAACATAACGCCGAAATCAGAGGAGATTATTGTGTAGAATATGACAGCAACACAAAGCCGCCCTGTCGGCTCGTGTGGGGCTTCATTGCAATGGGGAAAAACTACAGAGGAATCCCTGAATTGCCACACAGCCAAACGTGGCGGCTTGTGTTTGATTATTCTGCTGTGTTACGGTGAATAATGCTGATGATTTTTTCCTGTTCTTCCAGGGAGATTCCCAGGGTTTCAAGAGCCTCATGGATTCCGCAGTCAGGGCAAATCAGCGTTTCATTATCAGTTCTGGAAAGTGCAGGAACTTCAGTATAAACACATCCGCATTTCGGGCAGGTTCTTTCTGTTGCAGTTTCAGTTTTCATAATGGGCAGCTCCTTTCAGGCTTTTTTCGTAGGCTTCATCAAGGTACTTGAAATCAAATCCGAAAATGGTGTATCCGAATTTGCAGGTGCTGACATATGCAGAAGTTGGAATCCCAAGCCTGCGTTCCTCGTGCATGATATACACAAAAGCATCAATCATTTTCCCAGCTTCGGAAAGCCTGATTTTCATATTTTTCTTGTAGTAGAAATTAGGATAGCCCTCGTAAATATCAAGGCTGTGTTCATCGGCGGCAGTTACTTCCCAGACTGCTACCGGAACAGCACCGCCTTTTTTCTTTTCAATGGTGAGGTAGGAACCTGTCTTGCTGCCTTTGTAAAGCAGTTCATAATCCCTGATAACCGCCGTTCCAGCGATTTTTGCTGTGGGGCATCTGTACTTCATCTGACGGACATTGAGGTTTGAACCATAGGCAAGGTAATATCTTTTCATTTCAAATCTCCTTTTTGTAGATTCCGCTTTGCGGTAGTCACATATTAACTCTTTCGGAGGAGAAATGCAACCCGCTAAATCCACAAAATATCTGTGCCTTTTCTTGTGTGGTATTTGTTCAGATTACACTTTGCAAAATCAGGGGCTGTGTGAGCTTTTGTGGCTTTGTTTATTCGGTTGGGAAACTATACCACAAAAGGCAACGTGGGCGGCGATGTTGCCACCTGTTGCCCTTGAGTGCGAGCCTTTTCAGGCTCTGCCGAATCGGAAGGCTGCATCTCCGTCAAGGTTCTTGGTCAGAAAACTTCTCGCTGTGGAGAACTCTTCACCAACCAGTCCCAATCGAATCAGCCATGTTCGCATTGCAAATTTCGGATTTTCCGTTTGCTGTGGCTTTGAACTTGCTGTTTTCAGTTCCTTTGCCATTTCGGAAAGTGCAAGGCAAAGCTGAATGTAGCTTTTCAATTGTCCTGCGTGAAGTCCGTTTTTCTTTTCTGCTGTAGGCTTGTCAAACTGGAAAAGTCGAAATTCGATTGTGCTTTTTGTAAAGGTTGCGTGATAATTCAGCATATGGTATCGGCTGTCGTTGTAATGTTGATTTCTGCCATAATTCGCACCGTTTGCTGTGTACCAGATGTCTGCAAACTGTGCCATTGTGGTCGGTTTCTTTTGGTTCAGCTGTTCAATGAATCTTGGGTTTACCGTTCTGCAATATCTGTTCATTCTGCACTGGTCAATTTTCAAAGCATCTGCAATCAGTCTTTCGTGGCTTGCCATGATGTTTGCAAGGTTTCTCAGGCTCTGTGGTGTGTGTCCGTTTGCTCCGATGTGAATGTGAACTCCTGCCCCAACTCCTGCGTGGCTGATTGCTCCGGCTTTGCGAAGCTTTCTGACCAGTTCCTGCAAGGTTTCAATGTCGCTGTAGTGAAGAATCGGTGTGACCAGTTCGCACTTTTCAGCGTCGCATCCTGCAATGCTGACGTCTTTCTGGAATTTCCATTCTCTGCCTTGTGCATCCCATGCTGACCAGGTACTGTATCCGTTTCGGCTTGCTGTGAATTCGTATCTGCCTGTTCCAAAGAAGTCTGTGGCAAGCTTTGCAGCTCGTTCTCTTGTGATGTGGTTCATCTCAATTTCAACTCCGATGGTCTGGTTTTTCAGGTTTTCAATCTGTTTTTCTGTTTTAGCATTCATGATGTTTTCCTCCGTAATTTCGGGCTTTCCGCCCTTTCGTTGTATCACATATTACCGCATTACGGAGGGTATATCAAACGGCTAAATCTACAGAAAAAGAGACTGTATATCCGCCAAAAGATTGTGTAATATACAGTCTTGATTAACTTGAATTTCTATGGTAACATACAGTACGATGGAATAGGTTCTGTCTTAATTTTCAGCTGCCACAACCTTGAAAGAATCCACTTCGGGAATCAGGACAAGGGAGGAGCCATTCTGCCATTTCATGTGTATGGAACCCAGATCATCGATATGAGTGACCTCACCGATCGTTCCGGGAAGAATGGGATATTTTTCATCACGCATAGAAATCAGCTGTATCTTCGTTCCAACAGGATACTGTTTTCGGAGTTGTGCCAGATAGCTTTTATTCGGAAACTTCATTTGAATTACCCGCCTTTCTGAATGCTGAACTGCCTGAAAGATTTCTGAGCAGTACTTTTCTCACCGCCTTATATTCTGTACCAATCATACCCAATCGAAGAAGATAACAACGCATTGTGTATTTTGGATTGTCAGTAGTTTCGGGCTTATTGTTGATACGCTTCTGATTTTTTGCAAATTTGCAGAGCATGGAAATGAAAGTGCAGTAGGCATCTGCATCACCGTCTTGCTCTACTTTGAACCATGGAAATTCCACCTTTTCATCAGATGAAATGATGTCCAATGAATCCGTCTGAAAAGCAGCCTGAAAAAGGGCAGCCTTGTTTTCGCAGATCTGCTGAAGATTACCCAGCGTATGTTCATCGAAATAGTCCGCAGGCATCTGAACTGTCAATTTTGTGGATTCCGGTTCTGCTGTTTCAGGAACATCGTATCCACGTTTTTTCAGTTCTTCCATAAGATGTTCTGCCTCCTTGCTGTCAGCTGAATCGCTGATTTCAAGGTTGCCCTCTTTGGTGACAGTATAACATTCCCCGATCTTGTAAGCACAAGTCGGCATATACTGATATTCGGCAGGAATTTCAAGTATTTCAGAAACAGCTTTCACCATTGTTTTTCGATTTTCTCCTGTGAGATGAAATGCAATCGTCATATGTTTGACCTCCTTTTCGGTAGTACACATGATAACTCGTTTCCTCACAGATATCAAGTGTGACATATGACAAACTTTCAGGCTGTATTCTGTGCATAAGATGCTATCCCAGAAAGCACAAACCACGCATTTCCTAAATATATGCCGTTGCCCCACATCTTGTAGGCGGCACTATCGGAATACGGATCTTTCAGCCATTTTTCAAGTTGCTTTCGACTTTTTGGTTTACAGGTTTTTCCGACAGCCTTGTTGTAGGTTTCAAAAACATTCTGCCACCAACGAATCTGTTCTTCCGTTGGATTTTCAATGCCGATATCATCGCACCACCAAGTCGGCATACCCTGCAGCAACGCACATTCCTGCGGTGTCAATCTTCGCACGATATATTCCGGAGCATTGACAAGCGGCGGATCTTTGTAATCTGATGCCACAAGAGTGTTTGCTTTTTCTCTTTCTGCAACGGTGTGGTGTGAATTTTTGCTTGTGGAATAGACCGGATGAGCAATTCCGCCTGCACCCGATGCAACAAGTGTAGGTGAGGTTTCTTCTTCGATCTGAAAGCTGAATTTTGCGTTGTATCCCTGATTCATGGCAGGTCTGCCGATTCCATAAGCAACAGCATGATTTTCAGTACAATTGAGCGTGTACATCGTTTCAGATTCCTTATACCCGTTGCCGTGATGTGATGGACGTGAACCATTTCCCTCAACGACAACAATTCCGCCTTGATTTTTGCATGGAGACTGATTGCTTGTATCAATTGTTCTTGCAGTATCTGCCTCATAAAATCCGCTGTTGGGATTGTCGGAAAGCATGGAATTGCTGTATTTTCCGCAAATGCCGTATGCTTTATGAAAATGTTCCACCACAAACGGCTGGTTATTTCCGCCCGTTCCATAGCTGGCAGAAATCGTCTGAGCCACATCAAGCGGTCCTGTATATCGGGTATCCTGAGAATGATTCTCAAACATCAAACCTGTGCTTGTTTCTTCAGAGCAAGTTCCAAAACTTCCGGCAGTTTCTTTCCACGAACAGAAGCTCTGCGGAGAATACCCAGACAGGCTTTCGGACTCAAATAATATTTTTGAGGCACGTTCACCATCAAAATCTGCGACAAGGTAGATTCTTGCTCTGCGTTGGGGCGTACCCCAGTATTGAGCATCGACTGTCCTGTATGCGAGAGAGAAACCATCTGCCAGGATTTCTCCTGCCTTTGTCCACTTTTCAGGTTTAGGGACAGATATGTCCGGGGTTTTGATTTTGCAGAGTTCTTCGAGGACGCATCGGAAGTCCTCGCCGCCATTGGAGGATAGGGCTCCGATGACGTTTTCCCACACTGCAAATCTTGGATATTTACCATTGGTTGCACACCTCATTTCCTTGATAATTCTGACTGCCTGAAAGAATAGTCCGGAACGTGCGGCATTCAAGCCCTGACGCTTTCCTGCGACACTTAGGTCGGTGCATGGTGAGCCAAAGGTGATAATATCCACAGGCTCTATTTCAGCACCGTTGATACAGTTGATGTCGCCCAGATGCTTTACAAACGGCAGCCGCTTTTCTGTAACAGCGATCGGGAACGGCTCTATCTCCGATTTCCAGACAGGCACAATACCGGAGAGTATTCCTGCCATTTCAAAAGTTCCGGAACCGGAAAATAAGCTGCCAATGGTGAGAGGTTTATTCATCTGACACCTCCACATCCTTGTATTCGATTCTTTCGCCGTTACGCATCAGATACACATCGTCAGAGTTGCCATCATGGAGCTTGATGTATCTTTCCACTGCAACATCAACGAACTTTGGTTCCAGTTCAACACCAAAGCATACACGGTTTAATTGCTCACAGGCAATCAGGGTAGATGCACTGCCCAGAAATCCGTCAAGCACCATGCCGTTTGTTTGTGTACATTGTGAAATCAGGTAGGCGATCAATGGGACAGGTTTACTTGAAGGGTGTCCGCAGCCGTCTTCTTTTGAATTTTTGATACGGTCAAATTCAAATACGGTTTTCTGTTTCTGGTCACCATACCAGATATGCTTGCCGTCCTTACGCCAACCCCAGATGATCGGTTCATGAATGTATTTCCAGTCGGTGCGGGTGAGAACAAGGCGGTCTTTCTTCCAGACAAGTCCTGCACCCACCTTAAATCCTGCATCTTCATATGCATCATGAAATACACGAGCCTTTGACGTCACATAAAACACATAAATGCTTGCATCTTTTGCCATGGATTCCCTGAATCTCTCAAATGCGGATTTCAGAAATTCATAGCCCTTTTCATCGTCAAGGTCATCGTTTTTGATTTTGCCGGATGTACTTTCCAGATTGACAAGATACGGCGGATCGGTACAAACCAGATTGACTTTTGTATCGTCCAAAAGTGCTGTATAGGTCTCAGGCAAAGTGGAATCTCCACAGATAACGGTGTGTTTTCCAAGATGCCAGATGTCGCCGGTTTTGGATTTGCAGGGCTTTTCCAGTTCTGCGTCTACATCGAAATTATCTTCTTTCGCTTCATCGCTGTCAATTGCAAAGAGGTCAGCGATTTCTTTTTCATCAAATCCGGTCAAACCAAGGTCAAAGCCGAGATTCTGCAATTCTTCCATTTCCACAGCAAGCAATTCTTCATCCCAGCCGGCGTCCAATGCCATACGATTGTCGGCAAGAATAAATGCTTTCTTCTGTGATTCTGTCATGTGTTCTACAAATACACACGGAACCTCCGTCATGCCTTCGGCTTGGGCGGCTTCCAGTCTGCCGTGTCCGCACAGGACGTTATAATCCTTGTCGATTACCATAGGACTAACAAATCCGAATTCTCGCAGGGAAGAACGAAGTTTCAAGATTTGTTCTTTGTTGTGCGTTCTGGCGTTATTTGCATAAGGCACTAACTTGTTGATGTCAACAAGCTGAAATTCTGTAGTTGTGGTCATCGGTAATTCCTCCTCTGCTGGATTCTGAGCATTCCTTTTCGGGCAGCATCAATATTGCCTTTTACGGCTTGTCCTTTAATTGTGCGATACTGCTGTTTGGTCATATTGTTTCGATGCTGTTTTAACTCTCTCCAGAATTGAACATCTGCTTTCATAAATACTCACTTTCTGCTGCGGAGCAGCTTTTCCATCATATCCTCCTGTGGATTGCCTTGGAATTCCACAGAGCAGTTTTCACGGACTATCTGAAAAATCTGATTCCAGATTTGGTTTGCCTGTTTCATATAGTTCTGCGACATTGCCACATAGGGAGAGGCAATTGCCGCACCAGTTGTAGGATGTTTGGAAATATATCCGTACTTGGTAACGATCTGCTCGCAGTGAATCCAACGGGAAATGCTCATGGCATACTGTTCTACAAGCTGACGGCTGACGATTTTCTCACAGGAGCGTTCTTTCAGCCATTGATAAGTTTCTGTATACACATCATCTGCAAGGAGTTTTGTGCCGTCACGCTGTAATTCTTTCATGAAATCTCTGACAGGCGGTGTTTCAGCGGATTCTATATCTGCAGGCTGCATCATAACTTCAGCCGATTTTCCCTCAGCAATTTTTTCCGTGAGTGCCTTTCTTGGTCTGCCTGCACCCGGTCTTGCACCGCCTCGGTTAGTGCCGTCTCTTGCCATGATGCCATCACCTCCGAAAAATCAAAGAAATTCAAACAAAACTTAAAATCGGGCATGAAAAATGCCGACTGTAAAAGTCGGCAAAGTTAGATGTTATCAGTGTTTTTTCATATTTATATCTCTGAGGGGTCAATAGGGTGTTTGAATACCCATTTTTGTGCGTGAGAGGGGCCACCGGTCAATGTTTTGTCCATTTTTAGAGGTTTTTATACCCCCGTGGCTATTTTTCTCCTAAAAGTATAGTGTTTTTAGGAGAAAATCGAAATTAATAGGAGTAAACAGGTCTGCTGTCCTCATTGCCGGTCTTTTTATCATGGCACGGCTTACATAAGGCTTGCCAGTTGGATTCGTCCCACATCAAAACCGGGTTGCCACGGTGCGGAATGATATGGTCGACCACTGTTGCAGGAACATATCGTCCTTGCTGCAAGCAACGTACACACATTGGATGCTTGCGGAGATACGCTTTGCTAAGCCTCTGCCACTTGCTGTTGTAACCACGCTTTGCAGCTGACGGTCTGTCAGGCTGTTTGTGTTTCTCGCAGTATCTTTGTCCTGCATCAATAAGCTGTGGACAGCCAGGGTAACCACAAGGGTGTTTACTCTTCTTCGGCATTGCAACATTCCTCAAGATATTTGTCAAGTGACTTCAATGCTTCGCCGTGAAGATTCTTCACAAATCCTACGCTTGCTTTCAGCTTGTAAGCAATCTTATGCCAGCTGTAATCGAGGCAGTAGCGGTAATGGAGAAGCGTATACTGCATTGGATCATCAACGTTTAAGAGTTCATTTATCAGATGAACACGATGAATTGCGTAATCAGACGCCTCGTCCATAAGGTCAACGATAAGTTCCTCAACGGTTTCAATGGCATTCTGATTTGAGAGGTTGTTAATGGCGTTCTTCAGGTATTCCGCCTGTCCATAACATTCCTTGGTTTCGCTTTCAAGCTTCTGAATCGTTCTTAAATATTCTTTTGCTTTCATACTGTACCTCCGTCATGGTATAAAAATAGCCACAGCAGATTTCTCTGCCATGGCTTTTTCGTTATCTTATTTTCCAGTTTATATTATAGCACATATTGAAAGTATCTTCAAGTCCCGTAAACTCCCACGAACTCCCAAATTTTAAAGTTTGGATAATGCACTGCTGTGAACCCTGTATCCAGCCGATTTACTATAGCCCATTTCATGAAATACTTCATTCCAACTCTTAAACTCAATATAACGTTTATACATCAGATCACGTTCATCTGGGTTATTCAGTTTTTGCAGTGCTTCAAGAAACGCTGATTTCAGTGCAGACAGTTCATCAAAAGCAGCATCTGCTTCTCTGTCAAGGTCAATAGCACGGTTGATACTCTCAGACATTCTATGCGGATTATGCGTTGCTGTTTTCGGCATATCGCTGAATGCAGGTGAGGAAGGAGAACTCTCACAAATGCGGATACTCTCTGCCTCACGTCTTTTTCTTTCAATTCGCCTGAGTAATATTTTTGCTTCTTTCATGTATTCTTTTGCTGTCACCCTGCACTCCTCCTTATCATCTGCATAAGTATTTTTCCATCACAATCCGAAAGGACATCAAACCAGCCGGAACAGAAGAACTTTTCCAGACTTACCCTTCCGTACTTGTCCTGATTTGTCAATGCGTTTCGATAATCCAAAACCGCACGTTCTACAATTGCCGCTGCTAATTCTTTGTAGCCTTCGTTCATTATTCCTCCAGTTCCGCCCTGACTGCTGACATCAAAGCTGTTTGCGTTTTATCTTTTTCGGTAAGTGCTTTCAGGATTTTCTCATCTACTGTACCT
>ENA-UEQW01003737-UEQW01003737.1-human-gut-metagenome-genome-assembly--contig:-NODE-3737-length-10277-cov-2.413529_pt1 | contig 10277 bp, 10 predicted proteins | sample MGYA00242947_ERZ507947 | MGnify/ENA primary metagenome ERZ507947 (study PRJEB26167, sample SAMN06115421) | human gut metagenome | host: Homo sapiens | place: China:Guizhou | collected 2015-03-17... | reverse complement strand
AAGGAGGAACTTGAACGATGAGTACGAACGAAGCACGTGCCCAGATGCTTTAGGAAGAGGCGCTGGCCGAACTGAACACTTATCTGGAGAACTTGAAAACCAAACCGCCGCAGGAGATCATCAACAGTGCCTATCAAATCGTGAATAAGCAGGACTTGCTGATGATTTTGGAAAGCGCAGAGTTTACACCGGCGGAACTCAGTGTATTGAGCGAACTGGAGCACCCCCTGCAAGTGCTGTACGAGGAATGGCTGCCTGTGGAGGACAGGCACATGGAGGAGCTGCGCGACTCTGTGCAGAGCTATCTCGACACTCGCCTGCAATATCGGGCGGAGAAGCTGTACGCTGACCCGTCCGTCCCCCGCTACGAAGGCTCGTATTTGGAAGCACGCGAAAAGGGCGAGGTACATCTCTACCGCGCTAGCCGAAAACGCGACCGTGCGTGCATCGACGCTTTTACGGAGAATATCAGCGATGCCAACGAAAAGTGTAGGATGCGCGAGTTTGTGCAGGAATGGACACAGGAATTCGGACATGACCGCTGTAAATTCCTTCTCGGATATACGGTGCAGTGCGCCGATTGGGACGGCAGATACTCCGCCGCATCCAAGCGTGAATCCGCCAAAACGGACTATCACATTACGCCAGAGCATGACCCACTTTCGGAGTTCCATACAAATGCACATCCCTGTCTGGTGAATTACGCCTATGAACTGCTGATGGAGCAGGAGCGCAGCAAGCAGAAACCTGCACCAAAGCGCGATGAACCGGAGAGGTGACAAGATGGGTTATCAGGAAAGTTGGCTGTATGTACAGCCGCAGATGCGTTTTTCTAATCTGATCCGTGCCTACGAAAAGACAGCCAGAACGGATTATTACCGCACGATGGGCGCTGAACCGATGTCCGTTGTCATCCTAAAACGCCCGTTTGGTGAAGTGCCGAAAGGCGCAAAACTTCTCTGGGTGTGCGGCGACCGCTGTTTCCATACGCCGGTCGGCGTATTTAACGGCAATCTGAAATCTCCGGCAAAGCTGTGTTTTATTCCGGTGGAACAAGTTCTTGACCCGGGTGATTACAGGCTAAAGGGCATCGACCTGAACAGCCATGCGCCCAGTGAAAACGCCTATATGAAGCGGTACAGTGTGGAGGATTATATTGTGCGAACCAGAGCAGAACGAGAAAGATAGGAGGTTTACCCATGCCCTATGCAACCAAAGCGCAGATTGAGCGTGCCCGTCAGCCTGACCTGCTGACCTTTCTCCGGCGATACAAGCCGGATGAACTCATTCCCACCGGTCCCGGAGCGTATAAGCTCCGCAGCCACGACAGCCTGAAACTCTCCAACGGAAAATGGTGCTGGTGGTCCCATGATAAGATGGGCGGCGTCAACGCGCTGGATTATCTGATCAAAGTCGAAAATATGAAATTTCCCGATGCCGTACAGCTTGTCAATGAGCAGTGCGGCTTTTTTGATGCCCGCGAAGTACAGTCCGTGCCTGCAAAGCAGACGGAAAAGCCGAAAGCAGAATTTCTTCTGCCGGTACGTTTCCAGAACAACAAGCGTGTGACCGCCTATCTGCTTTCACGCGGCATTGACATGGCGATACTCGACTACTGCTTTCAGAACGGGCTTTTGTACGAAGCCGCCGACTATCACAACGCTGTGTTCGTCGGCTACGACGGCAAAACGCCGCGCTATGCCACACTGCGCGGAACGCTTTCCGGCAGCAGCTTCAAGCGTGATGTGACCGGCAGCAATAAGCAGTTTTGCTTCTCCATCACCGGAAAGGACAGCGCGAAACTAAATGTGTTTGAGTGTGCCATTGATGCCCTCTCCTATCTCACGCAGGTGAAGATGCAGAATGGTGACTGGAGGCAGGAGTCGGTTCTTTCTCTCGGCGGCGTTTACAAATCCACTCCCAACGAAGTGCCCAAAGTCCCGGCATCGCTGCAAGGCTATCTGAACGCTCATGGCGATGTTCGCGAAATCGTGCTGCGGCTGGACAACGACGCCGTGGGGCGCGGCGCGGCACACGACATTTCACGGGCCGTCACAGACCTTCCCGTGCGCGTGGAGCCGCCCGCCGGGGGCAAGGATTACAACGAATGGCTCATGCGTCAGAAAGGCATTTCTCCCCGGCCGAGGGCGAGGAACGAGCCGGAACGGTAAGCCGCAGGCGGCTTGAAATTCGGTGCGGCTCTGTCCGCTCCGAATTTCCTTGCAAGCATAGCAAAATGACAGCATTTTGCGGAATACGCCGTTCGTCACCGAACAGCGCCGCTTGTTAGGGAGTGCCCTAATACCCCAAATTGGAGGAATAACGAATGAAACTCAGAGAACGAAAAATCACCGTCCGTCTGACGGACGCAGAACGCGGCCACCTGCTGGAGCAGGCGGAGCTGGCCGGACTGAAGATTGAGCCGTTTGTCCGCAATGTCATCCTCGGTGTGCAGATGCAGCCGCGTCCCAAAGAGGAGTGGGCGGAGCTGCTGCGGCAGACCTCCGGCATTGCAAACAACATCAATCAGATCACCAAGCGCGTCAACTCCGGCGAGCCGGTGACGGAGGAAACTCTGCGCCTCATCGCAGATATGCAGTCGCAGATCTGGGAAAAACTCAAGGCGTTCTGACATGGCGATCACCAAAGTGTTCGCCATACGCAGCCGGTTTGAGAAAACCGTTCAATATGCCGCTAACGAGGAAAAGACCTCTCTTTCCGGCATGATCGAATACGCTGTCAACCCGGACAAAACCGAGAAACGGCTGTTTGAAAGCTGTCTAAACTGCGTGAGCGTCGAAAATGCCGCACGGGATATGGAACGCACCAAGCGGCGTTACAACAAGACCGGCGGCATACAGGGCTATCACATTATCCAATCCTTTCAGCCGGGTGAGATTACCCCGGAGCAGACCCACGCCATCGGTGTAGAGTTTGCGCGACGGCTGTTCGGAGAGCGGTTCGAGATAGTCGTTGGAACCCACCTCGATAAACACCATCTGCACAACCATATTGCAGTCAACTCCGTGTCTTTTCTGGACGGTAAGAAACTGCGGTGCAATATGAAAACCTATTTTCACGAAATTCAGAAGGTGTCCGATGATTTGTGCCGCGAATACGGACTATCCGTTATTGAACCGAAAGGCAAAGGAAAAAGCCATCACGAATGGCAGGCGGCGAAGTCCAAACAGCCGACCATCCGGGCGCAGATACGCCGGGATATTGACAGTATCATTGGAAGCTCCCTCAACTTTACGACCTTTCTGGACGGTCTGCGGAAAGCCGGTTATCAAATTCATGCCGGGAACCGAAAACACACCGCGGTCAAGCCGCCTTACGGAAAGCAGTTTATCCGACTGGACAGTCTGGGCGAAAACTACACCGATGCCGCCATTGAGCAGCGCATTTTGTCGCAGCATTGCTGGAGCAAGCCGAAAAAGCTGCCTGCCCCACGCCGCTATGACTGTAAGGGCAGCTTAAAGAAATATCCCAAAGCGCATGGCTTCCGCGCACTGTATTTTCACTATGTTTATCTGCTGCGCGGAGCTGTCAAGGGAGGCGGCTCAAAAAAGGTCAGCCGGTATCTTTTGGAGGACACGATACGGTTTGAGCAATATCTGAAGCAGCACCGTTTTCTGTGCGAACACCATATCGACACTGCCTCAGACCTGCAAAACACGAAACGCGCCCTCACAGAGCAGCTTGAAGTCGCGCTGCGTGAGCGAAAGCCACTTTACGAAGAAAGAAGGCACGCCGATGAAGCGCAAAAACAAGTATTGTCACAGGCAATCAGCACGCGCACCGCCCAAATTAAGTCACTCCGCCGAGAACTGCGGCTCTGCGCGCAGATCGAAGCGGACGCAGAACGGGTGCAGACCCGCATTCACGAAGCTACATTGATACAGAAGGAGGAACGATACCATGAGTCAAGGCAGCGAAGCCGCCGAGCAGATGACGCGCGAGGCCATCCAGATCTCCGAAGCGGCGGCAAAATTGGCGGCACTGGGTGCAAAGAACCTTGCGGCTCTGTGTCTGGCACTGGCCAACGAGAACCAGAAACTGCGCGGCAAGACCCACATGAACGCCCTGCTTCGCAGCGGTAAGGAGCTGCGGGTGTTTGACCTGAAAGAGCAGGACTTAACAGTTTTCAAGCAGGAAGCGAAGAAATACGGCGTTCTGTTCAGCGTCATCAAAGACGGTGCAAACGGGAACGGTCATGTGGACATCCTGGCGAAAGCCGAGGATGTTTCCAAGCTGAACCGGATTTTCGAGCGTCTGCACTATGCCGCGCCGGAGCGCGCAAAATCGGAGGACGAGCCGTTAAAAAAAGCCGAGTCCCGTGTTCTGCAAGAGAACAGATCCGCCGAGCGCGGGACTGGCTGGAAGCAAGAGAAAGCGGAGATTGAAGAACCGCTGTCTGTTATTGCACGGATACGGCAATATAAGCGGCAGGAACGGCAGACGCCGCCTCTGCCCGGAAAGGAAAAAGAGAGATGAAGAAAACGATTACAATTATGGCGGTGTTTCTGCTTCTCAGTATGAACACCGTATTTGCGGCAGAATATCCGTCACAAGTCAGCTATAACCTCAACAACGGCATCTTTGAAGTCCGAAAAACCTATGAGATGCAGGTAAATCAGGAACCGTCCGCACAGGTGAAGCAAGGTTTTGAGCAGGACGGCTATTCGTTTGTCCTTACGGATATGCTCCGGCAAGAGCTGCCCGAACAGCAGAGCAAAGCATACACCGAAACTGTTACGGTCAGCAGTGGCAGCAAGGAACTGACGGCCATTCTCCCTTTGCTTGCGGACACCAAAGAAATCACGACTGAGGACGGTTTCGTCGGCACGCTGAAACTGGATACCAGCACGATTACCGTAGAGCCCGCTGGCTACAAGAACAATTCGTGGACGGTTTCGGCCACACGAACCTACCCCAATCTCAGCAGCATGGACTTGGAGTATATCCCTAAGACTACGACGGAAAACGGGCGTACACTGAACTTCTCGACTGTGGACTGGCAGACGGATAATACGGAAAATGTGGACGATGATACCATCGGAAATCGCTTTTCTGCGGTAGTCACTTATACTGGAACAGCGTCCAGCCGCAATGTGACCGGCTACACGGTCACGGCGCAATACAGCGGCGAGGTGGAGAAGGTATCACTGGATAAGGTGCAGTATGTGGCGGTTTTTCACGGAACACCTATCGCCCCACAGGAAGTAGCGAAAGAACCGGTGATGGACTGGCGGTATCTGGCCATTCCGGGAGGACTGGTCCTGCTCTGCCTTGCAGGGTTTATCGCAGCTAAAATAAAAAACAAGAAGAAAGGACAGACCGAGGATGAAACAATCTATGACGCAGATTACAAGGTTGTCAAAAGCAGCATGGATGCTGGGACTGACGCTGGTGGCAGCGACAGCGATGAGCATTACCCCGGCGTTAGCTCTTGAGTACACAGAAGCCGATGCTCCGGCAGGCAGCTTTGGTAAGTCCACCAGCATCGAGCCGGTGACGGTGGTTGGGGAAGCAAACATTTTTGAAACTGATGTGAGTAAGAGCGCTGCCTACATTCCGCCTGTTTTCGGCAGCCCGATGGCAGATGTCCCCGGCTCCGGTGAACGGCTGACGCCCAATCTCGTGACGGGCGGTTATCTGGAATCCGGCGGTATCAGCAGCAGTACGGCAACGGTTTTGCCGCCGCAGGTGGACAACACCATGGTCGGGACAGCATGGAGTACCGGCTATACCGCTGTGACCAGCAGCTTGTACTATAAAGACGGTTCTCTCGGCACCCTCTCAGCCCCGTCCATTGGACTGAGCGCCAAAATCTATCAGGGGACGGATAGCACCGCAATGAGAAAAGGCGCAGGACATTTTACCGAAACTTCTATCTGGGACGGCAATGTGGCTTTCGCCGGACATAATCGCGGCGTAAACAACCATTTCGGCAAGATACACACGCTGAAAAACGGTGACACCATCACGCTGGCCACCACACTCGGAACACGCAGATATTCCGTCTATTCGGTGCGGAAGGTATCCGTGAATGATGTGAGTGTACTGAATCCGTCCATTGAGAACATGGTAACGCTGGTGACCTGCGTAATGAACCAGCCGGACTACCGCTGGTGTGTACAGGCTCGGCAAAAATAATATTGATGTGAATCACTTTACAGCGGCACAAACCTGAAAAATGGTTTGTGCTGCTACTGTTTTCAGGAGGTATTTATGCGAAAAAGAATGATAGCGATGCTTCTGTGCATCGCAACGATGCTGAGTCTTTGCACGGGATTCGCATCGGCGGCCAGCAGCACCATCGGCGGTGCGCTGGGTGAGGTGAACATCAACAACGGCGGCTATAAAATGTCCTACCTCAGCATGAACGGCGTTGTCCGTTCCCAGTCCTATACCTACTTCAACTTTAAGTCGGCTAGCGGCGCGATCAAGGAAATCCCGGCCTACTGCATCAATCCTACGACAAAGGGCGTACCGCAATCGGTAAATCCCGGCGAGAGTATCAAATACATCGCCAACGAAGCCAGCAGCGATCCGAAAATCATGGGTATCATTGCTAACGGCTATCCGCACAAAGGTTTATCTGAACTCAAGTTGGATAATAAGCAGCAAGCCTATTACGCTACAAAAATGGCGCTTTGGTGCTACCTGATAGACGATTGGAGTATTGACCGGCTAACACTTAATCCTTCACTGTCCGGTGCAGAAAAGGAGCGCGGTGAGAAAATCCTCGCGGCTGCAAAGAACATCTATAAAAACGGTATCTGGTGGAACCGTGTGCCGCAGCCTACTATCACAGTGACAGCCGATAAAGATTCGGCCTATCCCGTCACTATAGGCGGCAAGGAATACTTGCAGCAGGTGTTCACAGCGGATTCGGAAACATGGGTTTGCGACTATGACATCGACATCGATTTCACCATGCCTGATGAAGTGCCGGAGGGCACCCGCATCGTAGACATGAACAACAACGACATCACCAAGATCAGGACCTCGCCCAATGGTGCCAGCTATGCCGGTCAGTTCAAGGTGCTGTACCCCAAGGACAGCGTAAGCGACCAGACCGGCGCGGTGCAGATGTCGCTCCACGCCAATGTCTACAAGTATGCCATCTACTATGCCCTGTGCGCGGAGACCAGCAAGTATGGCACCCTCCAGCGCTATATGTGCGACACCGATCCTACGACGGAAATTCGCCAGTCTACTTTCAGCCGCTATTCTTCCACGCCGTCTGATACCCCAGACGAGCCGGAAACGCCTACGGAAACCACGCTTATCATCCAAAAGGTAGAAACCGGAACGAATACGCCCCTTTCTGGCGCGACCTTTGAGGTAAAAGCTCCTGACGGAACTGTTCTGGGCAGTTTTGTTACGGATACCAGCGGCAAGATCATTGTTCCGCTGACTCTCTCCGGCCAGTATGTCATTACAGAGAAAGCAGCGCCAAAGTGGCACCTGCTGGGCATGGAAACCACCAAGACCGTTTCCGTGGACTACGGCAATACCGCGACTGCCACCTTTGAAAACGCACCCTACGGCAATCTGCGCGTGGACAAGATCGACACGGACAGCGGCGCTTCTCTCGCAGGGGCAACGGTGGAGATCAAGCACATCGAAAGCGGCGTCACGCAGACCGGAAAAACTGATCTCGGCGGCAGTGTGTACTTCGACAAGCTGAAGCCCGGTGCATATCAGGTGCGCGAGGTGTCTGCCCCCGGCGGCTATGTCAAGGACGACCAGACCTACACTGTGAATGTGACTTCCGGCACAGAAACCAGCTTTGTGCTGAAAAATCAAGCCAAACCGGGTCTTATCATCACTAAATATGATGAGCAGACCCACGAAGTTCTGCCCGATGTGACCTTTGAAGTTACCCGCGATACTGTCCTCATCGGCTCGTTCTCTACGGACGAGATGGGACAGATCCGCCTGACCGACCTTCAGCCGGGAACCTATCTGGTGAAAGAGGTTTCCACAAGTGCAGGCTATGTGCTGGACAGCACGCCGCAGCAGATCAAGCTGACCGCAGGCGGCGGTATCAAAACACTGACCTTCTTCAATGCCGTCAAGCCCGGCATCCACATCAGCAAAGTGGATAGCCGCACGATGGAGCCGCTGGCCAATGTCAAGTTCCGTGTTTCGCTTGTGGGCGGCACTTTCTCTAAGGAATATGTGACCGACAAGAACGGTGAGATCGACCTGATAGCACCGGAACCGGGCGCATATACCGTGGAGGAAATTACCGCGCCGAACGGCTATCTGATGGACGATGATAAGCGTATCATCCAGATCAATGCCGGAGAAAACGCCCGTTTCGTGTTCACCAACACGGAAAAGCCGGTCCTGTCCGTGGTGAAATATGACGCGGAGAACGACAGCTATCTTGCCGGTGCAACTTTCCGTATCGCAAAGATCGAGGACGGCAGCCACTACCTCGACCGTGTGACCGACACCAACGGGCGTATTTCTATCTCTGATCTGGAACCGGGCGTCTACTCCATCAATGAGATCGCAGCGCCCAGCGGCTATGTGCTGAACGACACGGAATATCACGCAGAGCTGTTTCCCGGCAAGGACAGCACGCTGGTGGTGAACAACGAGAAGAGGCCGAACCTCAAAATTGTAAAAACCGATGCTATGACCGGCGCACCACTCTGCGGTGTAACTTTCACCGTCAACAAGGCGGACAGCAACACACTCACCACTGTCAAGACCGACGCCAACGGCGAGGCTCTGCTCACCGCCCTTGACCCCGATGTGTATGTGGTGCGTGAAACCGGTGTGCCGGACGGCTATCTGTTGGACAGTGAACCGCAGACCATTACCCTCGTTCCCAATAAAACGGGTACGGTGCATTTCCGCAATTATCCCAAACCTACCCTGACCATCGACAAGGTGGACAGCATTACGAAAGACCCTATCAAGGGAGCAAAATTCCACATCACCTATGCCAGCAACAACAGCTTCACCGGAGAGATGAATGATCTCGGCACTTATTTCACCGACGAAAACGGTCAGATCAAACTCACCAAGCTGCGCGACGGCTGGTATCGTGTGACCGAAGTGGAACCGGCAGCTGGCTATGCCATCAAAGACCCGGCCACGCAGGACTGTTTCATTCAGGCAGGCACCGGAAAAGTGCTGACCTTTGAAAACACGCCCCTTTCAGCGCTCATCATCAAAAAGGTGGACGCAGACAGCGGTACCATGCTGCAAGGCGCAAAGTTCCGTGTACGCTATCTGGGCGGGACCTCCGGCACGGGCGGAACCATTATCGGAGAGTACACGACCTCTTTCAATGGAACCATCGTTATTACCGGGCTGAAGGCCGGAACCTATGTCGTTGAGGAAACGAAAGCCCCCACAGGCTATGAGATCGACGATACCCCACAGACCGTTTATCTCTCTGGAAAAGAGCAGGATGTGGTGACGGTGGAGTTTTCCAACGGCAAACACGGCAATCTTATCATCGACAAAATCGACAGCGTGACCAGACAGCCGCTTCCCGGCGCACAGTTCAAAATCACGAACTCGGACGGCTCCTTTGTCGGCAATTACGGCGGCACGGTCACTTCCAATGGCATTTACACCACGGACAGCAACGGCCAGATCAAGCTGGTGGACCTCAAACCAGATACCTATGTGGTAACGGAGATCAAAGCGCCGGACGGTTATGTACTGGACAGCACCTCGCAGACCGTTAAGTAGAAAAACACGCTCCCCGGACGCGAACTCTTCCCAACACGTCCAGCGGCGGCGGAAAGATCGGCAGGGTGGACGCGGGCAGCGGCAAGCGCATCAAGGGTGTACAGTTTGAGATCGCTAAGATGAACGGTGAGCGCATCGGCATCTACACCACCGACAGCAACGGCGTTATCAAGCTCCCGCAGCTTGCGGACGGCTGGTACACCGCCACGGAGCTGAAAGCGGCTAAAGGCTATCTGCTGGATACGACACCCCACAATTTTGAGGTGAAAGCCGGAAAGACGACCTCGCTGACCGTTGAAAACACGCAGGCCAGCTCCATGCTCATCCACAAGATCGACAGCGTGACCGGCAAGGGCATTTACGGCGTGACCTTCCTCGTTTCGGACAGTAAGGGCAATCCCATCGGCCAGTACACATCCGACCAGAACGGCTATGTCTATATCGACAAGACGCTGACGGACGGAAAGTACCTGGTGCGGGAAATCCAGGCGGCGGACGGTTATGCGCTGGATACCACAGTCAAAACCTTCTATGTGGAATACGGCGGC
>ENA-UEQW01003736-UEQW01003736.1-human-gut-metagenome-genome-assembly--contig:-NODE-3736-length-10278-cov-3.709930_pt1 | contig 10278 bp, 4 predicted proteins | sample MGYA00242947_ERZ507947 | MGnify/ENA primary metagenome ERZ507947 (study PRJEB26167, sample SAMN06115421) | human gut metagenome | host: Homo sapiens | place: China:Guizhou | collected 2015-03-17... | reverse complement strand
AAAAATCAAAACAAAATCGCATTAAAGGCAAAAACGAGGCGGAAAAGGCAACACAGTCCTTTTCCGCCTTGCAGGTTACTCTTTGACAATCTTAGTATCCGATTTGTCCCCTCCAACTCAAATACCATGAATGCTTGTCGGCCAGTTGCGCTTTGATGAGCGAACGCATCTCCCCTCTCCGGTCTTCGCCCCGGCGGGCATATATCTTTTCTGCCAGATAAGCGGGATCATTGCGCCGCAGGGCCACCCGCATCAGGTCGTAGAAACGTTGCCCTTCGAAGGCCAATTCCAAAGCCCCTTCGTCCACCAACATGTCCTCTACCTTTTCCATCTGGTACTGGAGCGTGTCGGCCACCCCTTCGGGCGCCACGGGGAAGGCGTAATGCTCGTTGAACTCCGTCCAACCGGAACCGCGCGAGTGCAGTCCCATGGTATTGATGTCCGTAGCTTTGGTGTCCAAGCATCTTACGACATAGCGGTTTTCGGGAAAACTGAAACCTTGCACGAAAGCGCTGTCTTCCAACGTGGGACAATAAGGGAGTATACGGGCACGCACGATGGAATCATTCACGCCATCAGCCAAAATCTCGTATGCGAAACGAGGATAACCGGCACGGTTCAAGGCTTCGGCCATCCTCAGGTATACCATGGCACGGCGATAAATGCGCACGTTGGCCGATGAATATTTTAAAACGGTCTGTGAGGGCCGCCAAGCATTGTCATAGTTTACCGAACCTTCCTGCACGATGCTTGGCAACCGCAGGTCGCCACGACCGTCCGGAAGTTCCTCCGGAGCATAGGTCACCTCGTTGGCCGTGGAGTAGTTGCAATAAACCTGCGACTCCGACAAATCGGTCAAAGCCACAGAGGGCGACAGCTCAGGCCGATAGGCATTCTCATTCGTGGAATTGAAGATATTCCTCAACTGGCTATAGTTCAATTCCGCCATACCCGTTGGACAAGCAATCAGCGAAATGAGTTCCGCATCTGCGGCATACCCTTCAGACGTAAGCATGCCACTATAACTGTCGCTCCAACTTTTATAATCCTTTTCATCCCGGTTCCAAGACGAACCATTCGTGCCCAAAGCGTATGCAGACTGCTCACCGTTGCGCATCGAGATATAACGGTAATACCATTGTGCGGCTTCACGGTAACGTCCCGCCCACAAACACAAGTCGCCCAACATGATTTTGGTCGGGACGTATGCCAAACGGCTGTCCACGCTCAATCCGTTGAACAAAGGGATGTCCTCGTCGGCCACCGGGACAAGGTCGGAAATCAGCCATTCGCAGATGTCCTTCACTTCCAATTTCGGATAGTCGCGCTCCAAATCGCCCGACAGCAAGATGGGTTCGGTAACGAAAGGCACTTTGCCGTAAGCCAACACCAACTGCAAATAAGTCCATGCACGGAAGGTCTTGGCTGCGGCGTATTCACGCATGAAGACTTTTTCGTTCCGGTTGTCTTTCAAGGCCGTGTCGGCACGTGCGATGTAATAGTTGCAGTTATTGATGACCGCATAATAGTCGCGGGGTTGGTTGTACACGTTGGCACTGTCGTCCAACTCGAACAAGGCGATATCGCGAAGGTCCGCCGAAGTGTATTCGTTGACATCCACCAAGTCGCCACGCACCTCGCCCAACAAGACCGAACGGTCGGCAAGGGCCTGCATCTTCTGCAAGATTCCCACCATGGAATACACCGTATCCGTCGGGTTGTTCAGGTGGCCGCCGTCGGCAAAGATAATGCGGTCTGAATCCTGCTCAAAGAAGTCCTGGCATCCCGTAAGGGAAACGGACGATACGGCTGCGGCCATCACGCCGCAACCCATTAACCTGTATATATTTGTTTTCATCGTCATGATACTTTTAAGATTAGAGACTGATTTTGATACCCACCATGAAATTGCGGCTCTGAGGCACGCTTCCGGCATCTATGCCCTGCCCCAGGACAGCAGACAAAGCCGCACCCTCGGGGTCGGTCCCCAAATAACGGCTCAAGGTAAACACGTTGTTGGCCTGTACCCAGAACTGCAATCCCTGCAAGAACGTGGAAGAGATAGGCAGGTCATAACTCAACGTCACGGTCTTCAGCCGCAAATAACTCCCGTCTTCAATCCAACGGTCGCTGAAACGGCTATTGCCCATCGGATCCTGGAAAGAGAGCCGGGGTATGTCTGTCTGCTGCCCCTCTACCTGCCAACGCCGTGCCAACGCCGTGGTCTGGTTCATGAAACGGCTTCCTGACTCGAGCTGTTGGCGCATATAGTTATAGATGTCGTTCCCTAGAGAATAGTTGAAACGCACGTCCAAACGAAAACGCCGGTATTGCACGGTAGTGAAGATGTTACCGTAAATGTCCGGATTGGGGTCGCCTATCACCGTGCGGTCGGCCTCCGTGACGAAATGGTCACCGTCCAAGTCCACAAAGTGCACGTCACCTGCCTCGAAAGCTGTCTGGTCCACCCCGTTGGCATCACGGACGTACAAGCCTGCGGCCTGGGCTTCCGCGCTCGTGGCAAACACACCCTTTGTCTTATAGCCATAGAACAGATTGGCCGGGCGGCCTATCTCCGTACGTACCGTGGCCCCGAGTATTTCCGTATCCATATACTGTTGGCCGTCTGGCAAAGCGGTGACCTCGTTCTTGTAATGCCCCACACTGGCACCGACCTGCCATTGCCATGACGGTGAAGCCCATACCACTCCCGTGGCTTCCACGTCGAAACCACGGTTCTCCAACTTGCCACCGTTGCCCCAGGTCTTATCCAGACCGCTCAGGAAGGACATCTCCTGCCACATCAGCAAATGGTCGGTGGCACTGCGGAAATAATTGAAACGCACGCCCAACCTATTATCCAACAGGTTGGCATCCACACCGACATTGACCCGGCGAGTCCGCTCCCACTGGATCTTCTCGTTGCCGATACCGGCAATCGCCAACCCGGAAGCCTGTCCCATATAGTCCGAACTGGCAAAATACGAACGTGTGGCGTAGTAAGGCAAATCGTCATTGCCGCTCACGTCCACTCCGGCCGATAGGCGAAGGTAGTTGAGGAAACCTGATCCGGCCATCCAAGGCTCGTTGGTGACAACCCAAGAAGCCTGGAAACCCGGGAAGATTCCCCACTTCACCCCGCACATCTTCACTCCCTGGTCCGTGTCGCGTCCGAAACGGGAAGAACTTTCGGCTGCCACCGTGGCCTGCAAGTAATAACGGCCCTTAAAGTCATAATCGGCCTGGGCATAGTAGGCCAAAGAGTTCCATTGGTCCTTCGCCCCCCCGGTTGCAGCATCCTGCAAAGAAGAAGAGATGAACGGAGTCTTGTCGTTTCCCGTATTGTAACCCACTTGGGTATTCAACTGGTAGCTGTCCCATTGCATGCGGAAGCCTCCGCGCAAGGCAATGGCATGCGCGGCATACCGTTGGTTCCACTCCAGACGGGTGTCGCTCATGATGGCATTCTGCTTGGAGAACAACGAACGTGCCTCGTTTTGCCTGAAAGCCCCGAGACTCGACACATAGTAGTCGGGTACACCGTTCAAGGGGATATAATACTTCTCGTTCGTGTTCGTCAGCACATAGCTGAAATGCTCGCTGAGCGAAAGATGGTCGTTAAACTTGAACTTAGGCTTGATGGAAAGGCTCAGCATGGAGTTCTCGAAATGGTTTTTGTTCTGCGCCTCGCCATATTCAAGGATAGCCAACGGGTTACCTAACTTCCAGTTATAATTGCTATATCCGGCCAAAGCCTCGTCCAAATAAGTTTCATCTGTCACGTCCAAATGGTTCTCATAGATTTCCCCTCTGGAAAACGTATAAGGGCTCAACATCGGAGCCTTGGCATACGCCAGGAAAGACGGCGACGTGGGCGTCCCTTCCTCATAACTCGAGGGCGCGGCATCGTCACGCAAATCACGGGTGATGTTGGTAAATGCCGCATCGAAGCGTACGTCTAGCTTATTACCTAACGCAATATCGGAATTGAACCGGATGTTCAGCCGGTCCATGTCATTCTGTTCCAATGTGGATTGTGCTCCCGTATACCCCAATGACAGGTTGTATTGTGCCACTTCATCTCCGCCTTCCACATTGATGCCGTAATTCTGCAAGAAAGCCGTGCGGTAGACCTTGTCTTTCCAATCGGTGTTCTTGTTATATTTCTCCGCATAATAATTGTTCGGGGAATCATCCAAAAAATTAAAATCGCGAATGGCCGTGTTGGTGGTCTTGAGCAGCTCGCTGGCATACGTCCGGTATTGGGACGCATTCATCATGTCATAATAACGGGGTTCCAAAGTGACACCAACCGACAATGTGGCGGTAATACGGGTAGCCATGCTTTTACTCCGCCGGGTATCTATAAGGATGACCCCGTTGGCACCTTTGGCCCCGTAAAGGGCCGTCCCATTACGCAACACCGTCACGTGGTCGATGTCTGCCGGATTGATGTTGGTCAAGATGTTATTGTAGAACCCATCGTGAAGCATTTCCCTACCATATTGTTGGTCCAAAGGCACTCCGTCTATCACGATAAGCGGCTGTGCATTGGCATTGATGGAATTCAGGCCGCTCATCATCATCACGCCCCCGACACCGGGCGTGCCGTTGCGCATCACCGTGCGCACGCTCGCCCCCAACTCACGCTGTATGTCTTCTTCCACCGACAGGGCCGGGGAATAGTTAGCCCCGTCAGCCACACGCATGTTCAGGATATCGGTTTTCTTGCCGTACAACGGTGCCACGCTCTGAGGGTACAAAAAGATGAGCGGCTGCTCTTCCGTGGAACGCAGTCCCACTTCCACCAAATGGTCGTCCGGAGAAGAGACATCAATGGAGGCCGCAAAAACGGGGAGTTCGAGCTTAAAAGTCCCGTCTTCTTCCGTCAACGTACTGTAGCCGTCCATGCCGTGTGTGCGGACCATGGCTCCGCCTTTGGGCTTCTTATCCGTACCGCTCAACACTTTTCCCCGTATGGTACGTGTCTTTACCTTTTTCCGTACACAGCTGACACTTTCATTCTTCACACTGTCACCAACCCCGACTGTGTCTTTTTCCTGTGCTTCCGAGGCCATGCAACACAACATCATGGCCGAAACGCAATATACTTTATACTTCATGTCCATCATGGTCTTATGTTATTCATTAGAATCGTTGTTTTCATCTTCGTGCGGTTTGAGCACGATACAGTCCAAACGCAGGACACGCGTGTATTTGGAAGTCGAACGGTCACTTTCCACTGTGAAGCGGACTTGAGGTTCGCTCAGCCCGTAACTGCATGTAGGAATTTTGTAATCGCTGGCAACCAGGACGGTATCCACGACATTGGGAACCGTCTCATACGAATAGGTACCGCTAATCGGATTTTTCATTTTGATATCGTTCACTTGCCTGCCATCCTGGTCGTTGTATTTCAACGAAAACTTGACTTTCAGCGGCAGCGTGTCCGTAGCCAACGTGTCGGCAGCTATCGCGGGGGCAAAAACGGCATAAATGTCATAACCGATGTTAGACAGCACATTGGGTATCGTATATCGTATCAACGGCGTCACAGCGGTATTGCGCGGTTCCACCTGCACAAAAGCATTGCCTGACACTTGTCCGTACAACGGATTTCCTGCCGGAACTGCACAAGTAGTGACCGGTTCCTTACATTTGGCCACACTGTCCCGGTAATAAGCATTCTCCGCTTCAATCTTTATTTCCTGAAAAAATGTCGTACGTTTGTCTATCGCCCAATTGTCCGCTATGAATACCTTCCCGTTGCTGCACGTGACATCACGAGCCTCAGCGAAGACCCCGCCTTGGTCGAAAGGACGCAAGCATTTATAGTATCTGTAATTGGCCTCATTCCAGTTGGTCGATACGACAGAATCGTTCAGCGAAGGTTGGATGTTCATATTGAATATCGTACCTTGTATGATAGCCTTGTGCGTCATCAAGTTTTCCATGGAGTCACGCTTTGCGGTAGTATTGTCGTAGTTGAAATAAGCCTTGTATTCCTCATAAAGGCTCTTCCATTGCCGGTCCGTAGGCACTACCATCCAATAGGCACTGTCTTCACGGTTGATGTATCCCAATTCGTCGAACATGACGTTCTTCAGGTTCATCACGGAATCCAGATAGACCGTCTTCCCGTCTACAATCTCCCCCGGGACGCTACGGGAGGGGTCGAACTCATACACGTTATACCGGCTGAAGAAAGACGCGATACTGTCCAACTCGGCATCCGTGCTGAAGTATTCGGACACGTTGGCAAAATATGGGAGCCGGCCATCTACGGTAAACAACACACCATTGCGATAAAGTTCGTTGGAAGTCAGGCACTTCACCCCATTCACTGTGCCATCCGCCAAATAACTGTATTTGCCGTTCAACATCATCATCTGCACTGAATCTCCTGACGGGATGGCAGCATAATTATACATCGCCATGTGGTTTTGCAAGAATTGTTTAATGACAGTGTTGTCGTTATTCTTTATCCGGTTGTTCTTTTGGGTATTGTAAACCTCTGTCAGGCTGTCCACAGCTGCCTCCGTGAGATAGTCGTTAGTGGGAGCGAAAAGGGTAAACATCCGGTCACCGCCGAAATAATATTCATATCCCACATTTTCCACCAAACGTGCAAAATTGGACAGCTCTGGGCGTTCTTGTAACGCCTGCCACAAGGACTCTTCACTGGCCATAGGGTTACCCTGCCCGTAATGTTCATCCCATTCGTCACTGCACGAAGCCACGAACGGCAGCAATGCCGCCCAAGCATATTTTATAATTGTCTTTTTCATAATTCGTCGTTTATTCATCTTACAAATCATCCTCTTGCTCTCCTTCATCCGTCACGCCATATACGCTCTTGGGCACCAGTTCCAGATAATCGAGCATGAACTCCGTGCTGCCGTTGTCCGAAACGTTGCGGATACGCAAGAAATGATCCTTGTCAGGATTGATATGCACCGTACAAAGCACAATACGGTAAGTGGATTCACCATTTGCAAATATGTCATGCCGGTCTCCCAATAAATGATAGCCTCCGGCTGCACCACGGTAATATCCTTTGTTCTTCAAAGCCTTCCGTTCTTCAAGTTTCTCGGAGGAAGACATGGCAGATGTGTAATCACTGCGGAAGGCTGTACCCAAAATAGTCGGGTCGGCAAGGCTTTTGGTCATATCCAAAGGTATTCCCTGCGGTACATCGTCGAAATAGATTTGGCCGATACCGCGTGTCGGCTCGCTAGTGAACCCTAAACGAATCTGCCAATCACCCTCAAACGGGACAGGGGGTAACTTGAACGTGAAATCATAATCACCGAACAGGTTCATCTCGTCCCCTTCATAACAGTAGAAGCTCGAATGCGGACGGCGGTAAATAAAATATCCCGCACTCTTCACATTCTTCAAATACCCGTTGGGGAAATAGTAATTACGCCCGTACTTGGCTGTCTCGTCAAAAGGAGGATCGTTGTATCTCGGGTCGCCGTTCTGCCGGATATCATTCGTCATCAACTCTGGAAAAATCGTAGAGAAATCCATCCGGATACGGCAGTTTTGCACGATGTCACGGGTGTCGGTACTAAAGGCCACGATGTCGTTGACATAGAAATACCGCCCGTTCAGCCCCTCTTGCTCATATTCCGGTTCTACCGTACGGCTGACCATGGAACCGTGGATGCTGTAATTGTCGTCATAACGCCGGTTCAGGTAGATTTCCAAACGTTGGTCGCCCGACATGTTCGTATATTTCCATACCGTAAGCTTCTCCACCTTCATCATCGTACGGGGCAGCATCGTCTCATACCAGTCTTCCGGATTCATCAAAGTGGTCTCTATGCCGATGTCGTTCAATGGGGTCAGGTAATTCCACCCCTTCACGTCACGGTCGAGGATATGGTAAGCCATAAAACGGTTCAACGGGTTTTTGCGGTGTTCCAACCGCTCAAAGCTATGGTATTCGGCATTTTTATCTTCCGGATAAACCGCATCATATATCTCACACGCCTTATCGTAAAGCCCCTTGATGTCACCGGGCACGATTCCGTATTTCCTCGACAATACCGAGTCCGGAACGACGAACAACGTAAACCCGTAACGTTTCTCATCAGGAACGGTAGCCGTCTCTTGGTTGATATGGGAAGTGTAGTAATAACGTTCATACAAATCCAGATTCCACGAATCGTCACGATAGGCGTTGAGGGAATCTAATAATCCCGTGGCCTTCAAAGCTGCATAGAACGTCGTAATCTTATCGTTTTGCTCCAACACCTTCGGCAACATCCGGTTGGAGTTTTCCAACACTTCCGTTACGGGTTGCATGATTCCGTTCTCTACCGAGTCGTCTTGAAGTTCGAAAATGACATGGGCAGTCTTGTTGACCATAACCACGGCGTTCCCGTTTTCGTCATTGCCATGCCCTATCTCTAAATAACGGCGGTTCATGTTGGTCGTCGGCAACACCCCGTCGTTCATCTCAGAAGTGGAATACATGTTTTCCACCAAATGCGTACGGACAATCGTATCGCAATCCGCGTCCGTCAAATCGTCGAGCGACCTCAACCCTTTTCCTTTGATGTAATCTTGCAAGGCTGCATTGGTCGGAGCGAAACACGTATAAGAACCGTAGGAAGAAAGCATGTCCATCATCCCGGCACGGTTGACCAATGTGGCAAAATCGCTGAACTGTTCGGTCTTTAGCAGGTAGTCGCTCATCATCTGCCCTTTAAAGGTATAGTAATTCATCTCATCCGGTTCATCGGAACATCCTATGAAACCGAACAGGGCCAACAAGGCAGCCAAGCCTCCCCAATATTTAAATACTGACCTTTTCATAATCATCATTTTTTTGTGTTTATACTGTCTTTATTCGTACGAACTACTTTCCCCGCTTGCAAAAGCAGGATTCTGTTCTAAATATAGATTGACTTTCAGTTCGTCCTCGTTATAAGGCCAATAAATGGCCTCCATCCTCGAAAGCTTACTTTGCACAGCAGAGCCGTTCGTCGTATACTTGCGCTTCACCTGTTCCACCAAATAGTCCGTATTGCCCTCACGACGTGCACGACGCACCAAGTCGAACCACCTTTTCCCCTCGAACATGAGTTCCCGTTGGCGTTCGGCCATCACGAGGTTATTCATCGTACTTTTCGTCGTATATAATGTGCTGTCCAGAACTGCCACCTTGTTCTTGTCGCAATTGGAACGAAGGTTTACTGCATTGACCAACTTGAAAGCCTCGGAAAGCTTCGGGTCTTTCCCGTTTTCCCTGTCTACGGCAAGTTGTACCAACGCTTCGGCTTTCATCAGCATGATGTCCGTCAGACGGTAAACGATCCAGTTGGCCGAACAATAACTCGCCCTATAAGCCGTACCGTAGGACACGGACAATTCATCGGATGTGGAAGCAGACAAGTCAATCGTGGCACTGTTTGTAACATACTTGTTAATCTTGAAATCCGTAGAAGTGGAACGCTGTAAGCTTTCATAATAACGTGTATCATACATGTTATTATAAATCTGGTAAGAACGGTCCGGAATATCCGTTGCGATGAAATCGGCAGGACGGAAAAAGCCGGGAAAGGTTTCTTCATTGCCATAACCATGACTCACCGCCTCGTTGGAAAGCATATTGTCATTATCCATGTAAGTCAATTCGAAAATGCTCTCACTGCTGTTGCCGTCCACAAACAATTGGGTATAAGCACTGCCATACATGGTATTGGTACTGTTCGCATCACTAATCAAAGGATACCCTTCCACCAATTTGTCAACCACACCGGTCACAAGGCCGCCATACTCCCGGTACTTTTCATTATACTCTTGCAACTTGGCATTGATGACCGTATCGGCATACCAAATGCACTTTTCATAATCCTGCTTCCATAAATACATCTCACAAAGCATGGCGTGGATGGCATCCTGCGTGATTCTTCCTGTCTGGTATAAAGGACTTGTTTCCGGATAGACCTTCACTGCGTCATTTTGAACCGACTCGAGGTCTTTTATCAACGCGTCCAGAATATCATCGAACTTGCTAGCCGGCAAAGCCAACTGTTGGTTGTCGTCCACGTATGCTTCCGTCGTATAGGGAACATCCCTGAAAGCACGAATCAGGTAGAAATAGCACAAGTCACGCAACGCCGAAGCTTCCGCTACCGTGGCCTTCTGGATATCCTGGAAGGCATCCGGATCTTCCGGAGACTTTCTGCAGTGATCATTAAGCCACGGTACAAGCTGCGCCGCACTGTTCGGGTTGGCGAGTCCGGTCAGACGTATCGCCTCGTC
>ENA-UEQW01003734-UEQW01003734.1-human-gut-metagenome-genome-assembly--contig:-NODE-3734-length-10285-cov-2.919769_pt1 | contig 10285 bp, 16 predicted proteins | sample MGYA00242947_ERZ507947 | MGnify/ENA primary metagenome ERZ507947 (study PRJEB26167, sample SAMN06115421) | human gut metagenome | host: Homo sapiens | place: China:Guizhou | collected 2015-03-17... | reverse complement strand
TTCACCGTGGCCCACTCCGTCTTCTGTCCCTTGTCCGTGTTGCCGTCGCCCTCCATGAGAATGAAGCGCGGAACGGCTCTGTTGTTCATGACTTCAAAAACGAGGCCCGTGCGATCATCGAACGCATAAAGATGGTTGTTGAACGACGTCAGGGCGCTCAGCTCCATTCCCCTCCCGGCCTCGCTGACTTTGGTGTACAATACAACGTCCGCCGCCCACTCGATGGAAAAGGAGCCATCCGTTTCGCGTTTCAAAAACGCCTTCTTCATTACACTCTTCCACATACCCTTTTCATTCTCCTCGACGCGACTCTTCTTGTCCAGGTCGGACACAATGGCCAGGAGGTATCGGTCATCCGAGAAGGAAGAGGCTCTGAGGTTTGCGGAGGAGGACGGAGTTCTCCAGAGAGAACAACACACTAAAACGATTACAATCGCAAGGACACTGAGGGTGGCATAGAGAAACCGACAAGGCTTCTTTGGGGCGGCCTTAATCCTCCGTGAGTTCAGTAAAGTACTCCTCTCCGCTACGCGATCCTCCTTGGCTGAAAAGTCGTCGTCAGAATCACTCTCGTAGTAACGAGGACCCTTCATTCGCTCAAAAATGATGCTCTAAAACAGTCCCAAAATCGGAACAATTTCTGCATTTGCGCGCTCTCCACGCGTTCTTCTCGATTCGCCCTGCAATGCATCGCAGAATGAATGGGGAGTCCAGCGCAAGGGCCGCTCGGAATCGAACCCGAATGCCAATTCCTCCTCCTATTCATCCACAGCCATCTCCTCCACGCGAGCAAGCGAACGAGCGTGCAGAGAGGAGCGGCAATTCAAACCGAGCCGAAAGACTTTCCTGGAAATTTCGCGGAAGAACTCTCGTTTCTCCACGCAGTCGGTCTTCATAAAGTGCGACTGTTTCGAGTCTTTCTTTAGTGCCTATTTGTTGTTCATGTGCCAGGGAGATTGGAGTCTCACCCTAATCGTTATTGGAGCGAAAGACTTGAAAAACGTTAGCACGTTCGGAAAGCTCGATCCGTTCGTGCGAGTCACTTTTGGGAACGCCGTGTACAAGAGTACTGTACTCAAGGATGGTGGTTGCAATCCCAGTGGGTATTTCGTCGTTGCTCGTTACGATCAGTGTGGAATTATGAGATAAGTATTACGGGATCTGCGCCCACCATAAAGATCGAAGTGTTCGTGACGGCGAGAATGGTGTTACGTTTAGTATGGATGCGCATGTGTTTAAGGACAAACTGATCGGCTGGACGGAAATTGAGCTGACGTCGCTCCATTCCAACTGCGAGAGTAGAGCGTAGAGGCGGATTGTGAGTCTAGGCATTGCGTGCAATCTTCACTCGCCAAAGAATCCGAACGGCAGCAACGGCGTTTTGCTCGCAAAGATATCCGTGTTCCAAGCGTATCGAGGTCAGAGTCTCTGCGCCTCGTCTGGAATCAATCCGAAGCGCTCGCTCACCTTTTCGTTCTCAAATCCGCCCTCTGTCCCTTCCTACTGTTCTTCTCCGTCCATCGTGATGTCTTGCTGTTGCTGCTCCCGCTCGGGTCGTCCCATGGTGGCAACGGCTTCCTTGCCGCCCGTGGACTCGCAAGTGGCTTACCCCGTGAATTATGGACCGCAGAATCGTCCCGTGATTCAGCGAAGGGTATCTAGTGATGCTGGTTATCGTAATTGCAATTCGTGTCGTGGGGGAAACATGACGCCTCAGATGTTCCCCATCATCCCTGATCCTACTCATTGTTAATCATAGCTGTACTATAGTTTGCTCTGTGTTCTGTTTTACAAACACGCAATTGACAGAGTGGCATTTTGGTGACGCGCTTCCTCTCCATCATCTCGTGGAACCGCAATTCCCTCAGGAAGGGGTTCACTGCCACGCCATTTCTGACGTTGTCTTCGTACTTCGATCTGTACATGGATCTACGCGTCAACGAACGGCCGCACCTCCACTTGGGATGGATCAGATCGACGACGAACGCCTCTCGTAATACGAACCAATCACGTGCTACGTGTGAGAGGGGACGCGCGAGCTCACAATAATAACGCAACTCCTCGAAGAAGATGTCCTTGTTGCTCCCATAGTTGTAGAACAGAGGATCGTAAAGAGGCACGCTCGGGTGTCTCCGGAGCACGGCGTACGGCGAATAATCATCGAAAGGATAGCAACTAAGCTTTTCCACACTCTTCTTTCCTGAGAGCCACTTTTCGGCTCGCTCGTTCTAATGATCATCGCTGCTCCCCAACCCCACATTTGTGGGAGAATACGATCTCCCCAGTCTGCAAGACCCATTCTTCAAGCAGCTTCGTAGTTGCAAGGACGTGCTCGGTGCCTTCTCGTTGCTTCTACGCCTCAACGCTTCCCTCCAACTCGCACAGTAAGGTACAGTTCTTAAAACTAGCACAGTCTTCGACGCGCACAACGTCCTTGTCAAGGAAAAACACGGGAATAAGAACAACGCTGTAACGGTTCTTCCACACGGAAGGGGGGACGCGTTGGAGAGTGGCGTACAGTTGTGCTATGGATAAGGAAGGCGTGGGAGAGGGACGGGACAACCGCACGTCCATGTCGAAAACGACATAGTGAGTGGTTTGGACATGACGAATAGCGAGGTTGCGCATCAGGTTGATGGGAAGGTGCTTCGCATTAAAACAATCTTCGCGTGGCTGGAAAAGGTACACTTGCACGTTTTCGCCAAATGAATACGAAAAGAGAAACTCATTTACGACCGCCTCCTGCTTGATCGACGGAACGAAGATCACGATGATCATCGGACTAGACGTAACTGGATTTGCACAAAGTCAACCCCGTCCAGGCCTGGACCACGGAGGGAATCATGTGAATGCGCAAATAACTACAGATGACGAAAAGGGACAGCGCATGCTTCGTGACAAAGATTGCAGTAAAATCCACCACTTCGTTGTTGTCTGGAAAAACATCTGCGTGAGAGAACGACGACAAGCCCTACCCTTTTGGAAATAGCCATCCGTAGGATAAAAGAGCTTCAGCTCGTTACACTCGGGTGTGTCGTAGTCCTTCACCAGGTTACCGAGATAGTGATTCAGCCTCTTCTGGTAAGCGGGGTTCCGGACCCATTTCTGGAGAACGGCATACTCCCCGTTCTGGTCGCTCCGCAGTCGTTCTGGTCCATTGCGTGTGATCAGCTTGTTCAGTGGACAGTGCAATGTTTCTACATCTCACTTGAAAGCGAAAGCGGGACCCTCTGTGAACCCGCCCACTGCAATAGGCAGCTTATCCGCGATAGAGGAGTCGGAGAACACTTCACGCAAAGGCTACAGGTGATTCTGCGAGAACGCACGATACGATGGTGTTTCTCTTGCTGAAGACATGCCACCATAAGAGTATGAGAATAATACTACGGATCAGGTACGCTCCGGAAGAAGTCACATTAGACTGTAGCAGATAATCCGGAATCGCCGCCACTTAAACAGGACGAGTGGATTTGTCATGAGACCAAACCTTAATGAGCGAAAGCAAAGGGCTTTCTCTCGCTTATCCAATCGGAGAATTCCAAAAGGGGGGATGTGGGGGAGGGAGCACATGCCCACAGGAGGGAAGATCGGCTGAAAGGAGATTCATTTCGCTTTGCTTTGAATGGGCAGTGCTGGAGAGGGAGGACTTCGGATGAGATCGTCCATTTCTCCTGACAAGAACTGTGAGAATAGTTGCTTCCTCTTGATTTCTTCTTGAGAGTGCCAACAGGAGACAGCACATCCATGAAGCCCTCCCTGCCCACGTACTCTCCTCTTTCCTCCGATTCAAAGAAGTGCTCTTCCCCCACTTCAAGGCAACAACTCTTTCGTTTTCGCCCGTTTCCTGTGCATTTTATATTTGCAGCGATGTTGCGAAGGACAGAGGGAGTGGTGCGTGCTCTAAACAGAAACGGCATCGTTCCGTCCTTTTCGTGATTGTGACACGCAGACATACAAGAGGGGATTCCGACCCTCCTTTCGGAGATACAGGAGCGTGGATGCTTCTCTCCATGAAGAGCCTGTGTTTGATGTAGGGATGGATCGGAAGTGGTGAGACAAAGGGGACGCGAACGGTTCGCATATCCCTCGAAGAAGACACGGGCGCTCTCTCCACCGAAGTGAAGAATGCTGCGGACCACGCCACTCCACCGTGCCCGTCGCAGGCATCTTCATCAAACTGGAAATCGGTCGTTCTGCTTCATCTTCGTTAGGAGTAGTATCTGGGATTCGGCATGGTGGTAGCGGGCTGCGGCGTGTGTGTGGAAGCCTATCGGCTGGGCCGGAAATACTACGCGAAGAACGATTACGATGTGGCGGAATTGGAGTTGAATAGGCCGCGCATGTTCCATTTCCTTCAGAAGTACAGACTGGTTGGGGACAATCTTTCCGACAAGGCATCCTTCTCTCCGCCTGCTCACCTGTAGTACTCGCACTACGATTTCAACTTGTACTGCGCCCGCTTCGCCGCCGCGATTCTCTCGGACCCCTCGCACGCCATATCCTCCACAGAGACGCTCCGCTCTCTCCTGCAGCAAGTGCTCGTTCGTTCTCCCTCTCACCCACAGTGGACCCAAGTGGACGTACAAGTCGCCCCCGACGCGCCGTTCACGCACGCCACCATCCTCTCCATGCTGTCGCAGGTGCAGTCCGCCCCTCTGTACTACGTCGTGTACATCATGGTAGTGGCGTGGGGGCTGTGTTCCGGGTAGGGAGAGCGTCTCTACCGCGTGAGTCCGATTTCCGCGGACATCCAGTCCGAGATCAACGCGTTCTTCGAGTACGCGAAGGAAGACGAGGGTGCGTCCGTCTCCGTGTAGTGAGGCGTAGAGGGGAAGCGAGGCGTGCACAAGGTGTACGTGCTGTCCATCCTGAAGAACATCCAGTCGCACTACCACTCCAAGCTGGTGCGCGATGTGTCGGTGCATCACAAGCTCCTCGAGGGCCTGCGCAGTGACGACCGGAAGGACGTGCCTCTCCTGGTGGATGCGGTGGACGCGCTGGACAGCGACTACCTCTCGCTCATCCAGCTCACCAACGTCCTCGCGTGCGCGAACCGTCAGATCCAGTCCGACACGCTGGTAGCGTCGCGCGCTCCTCTCAACCGTAGTTGATCTACCGCTTGCGACTGGCGGCGAAGAAGGTGGACGACGACCGCAAGTACCAGGAGTCGCTCCTGCATCCCGAGGAGGATCTCACCACGCCGCTCATCAAGATTCCTATTATCCCGCTGCGCAAGGCGGAGAAGCAGGAGGAGGAGCAGCCGAGGAGCATTGACGAGGTGTTGGAGCAGGAGATCGTGAACGGGGCCAAGAAGATAGAGATCGCGCTGCCGGAGAAGAAGGAATCGTCCACTCCGGAGAACAAGAACGAGGATTGGTGGTCGCGTGATTGTTGAACAAACAGCAAAAACCATCAGCAGACTTGCATCGATTTACTCATCCTTGGAGATGTTGAAGTACACCAGCTTGTAGCCAGTCTTACCGCAAGCGACCACACGGAGATAGTCACGGAGGTTCTGCTTCTTCAGGTACTTCTTGGTGAGGTACTACACGTCACGCCAAGCTCCAGCGCCAAACCTTCAGGTATCTCTTGGCGAAGGCACAGGAAACGGCCACATTGACCTTGTCGTCGCTGCTGGAGACAGCAATGAGGTCACCGAGGTTGTTCACCTTGTTCTCGACCTTGATGTGCTCAGCGAGGAACTTCTCCTAAGACATCACGCCCAGCGCTTTCCATTACGAAGGTGGCAATATCCATGATGGAGTCCTTCACGGGCACGGTGCAATCAATCGTGAACTCGATCTTCTTAGCAGGCTACACGAGAATCAGAACAGGGTCCTTCTTGCGCGTTCCTCCGCGCATCCCCCACACGACCAAGCACGGCTACTTACAGCAGACATCTCAATAAGAGGCTAGTACTGATGATTATGAAACAGCAGCCATTCCACCACTCATCGGCGAGCGGTCAGGAATCCCGCATTCCCGCGGTGGACTCCACTCGCCCCGATTTCGCCAACAAACACGCTCTACCCAAAAACAATAGATGAACTAAACGAAGATTACAACTCTTTCGCCATCTTCACGCTCTCTACGCCATCACGCATTGGGGTCAACACGTACGATACGACTTCTCGTCGAAGGAGTGCTCACACTCCTCCTTCTCCACGAGGCCGCACTTCGCGAAAAAGACGTTGCTCGCATCTCCGGCCTATGCGGTGATTGCAAACAATAGAAACGCACCTTCGCGTACACGACAACACGCTTCACGTGAAGATCCTTCTGGGTTCGCTCCACGAGGCTGTTCCACACGAACGAGCCTACAGCTAAGACAGAGCATCTGCGACCAACCGATTCCGTGCTTCTGGTACGTCTTTAGCACGCAAATGAAGTCCACGACGAGAACGCTGTCGCTCTTGGGGTTCGACTCCTCAACATGCTCTATGTGGGAGTAGACGCAGCCGACGGGAATGTTATCAAGAATGACTACGTCGTTAGTGCCAGCACAAGGACCGACTCAGTTTCGCAAGCAGCTTGTTGTGGTCGATCGCCTTCTTCAGAAAGGACTCCGACAGCTCCTCTCCGAGCGCATTCTGGTAGATGAGCTTGATTGCCTCCGTGTTGTGCCTCAAGATCGGGAGCTCGTATATTCTCTTGGTGTCGAATTTCATCCGCGTTTGGGTCCTGCTCACTCTGTTCGCTGGGGAATGCCACTTCAGCGAATCGTCCGATTCCCGCGGGTCCCATCGAGACGGGAGAGAAAACCATCCATCCAGAAATCACTTATAGAATGGCTCGTGTAGGCGGTTGTTTTGTGCAGTGTGGAGTGGGACTCACCGGTTGTGTAGGAAAGAACTTTTCTTGCTGTTAAGCCCGATGGCGTCCAGCGCGGACACGTCGGTGAGATCATCGCTCGCTTCGAGAAGAAGGGCTTCAAGCTCGTCGGTCTGAAGATGATGGTTCCCCCCATGGAGCTCCTCGAGCAGCACTACGCCGAGCACAAGGGCAAGCCTTTCTACCCTAGCCTCACTGGCTTCATGCACTCCTCTGCTGTGGTCGCCATGGTCTGGGAGGGCAACAACGTCGTGGCCATTGCCCGCAAGATGATGGGCGCCACCAAGCCTCTTGAGTCCGCTCCCGGCACCATTCGTGGTGACTTTGGCTGCGATATGGGCCACAACGTCATCCACGGTTCCGACTCCGTCGAGTCCGCTCAGCGCGAGATCAACCTCTGGTTCCCTGAGGGTCTCGTCGAGTACACCAAGGACGACGAGAAGTGGGTTTACGAATAAGCTCATTTAGCGCTGTTTGTTTGCATCTCCCTCCATTCTTGTTTTCCTCGATTCGTGCTGGGCCTATGCAGGACGTTGGGCAGCACTCTGCTGAGGCGAAGGTACTCCTGCTGAAGCGGTGAGGCTGCATGGGTCTCCTTTCATATCTTAGGCAGTTTTATGCGGTGAAGGCGAAGGGAGTGCTTCTGTACATCGACGCGCGCTATAAATCGCTGGTTCCGATCGGCAACGGCAGTTATGGGATTGTGTGCTCCGCCGTAGATTCCGTATTGCTCAACGGGTTGTATTCATAGTAGGTGACGAATAGCCGCGTCGCGATCAAGGTTTCCTTGTTCAACAAGGATGATTTCAAGTCGAATCTTCGAACCTTGGTGATCCTTGCATTGCTCGATTACGGGTAGAGAGAATTTAAGTATCTGCGTTTCTGGCGTCGGTGTGAGCAGGTGCTGGATGTCGTGGACTTCTACTGCTATCCGTACACGCACTCCCTTCACACCCTTTCTGCAGTTGCCGTTGTGCTGCGTAATCGTTAGTCGTCGGACACAGTGTTCATCTACATGATTACGCCACTTTACGACTATGATCTGAGCACTGTGATTGATGCTCGAAATGTGTCATCCTCCTGCGCTCTTCATGTGTAGTACTTGGCCTTTGATCAGATACGTCTCATCACTTACCAGATCCTTCTCGCACTGCGTTACATCCACTCTGCGGGAGTATCCTCCGTCCATTCAAATCCACTGTAGTTCATTCATCGCGACATCAAGCCCGGCAACATCCTTCTCACTCCCAAAGCCGACATAGTCGTATTCTTTCCATTCCAAATTCATCATAGTTGTGTGATTTTGGTCTATCCCGAGCCGATTCGAATTGCCTCTCCGACTACGTGGTCACTCGCGACTACCGTCCTCCCGAGCTGATCGTGGGCAACAAGGTATGTGTATGCGCGTCGCTTCACGCACAGTCCTACACCAATAAGGTGGATATGTGGTCGCTGGGAGTCACGCTCGCCGAAATGTTCCACGGCTCTCCCCTCTTCCAGGTTTGCTTGTTCCTGTAGAGTCATCAAAGGCGGAGAACACGTCAAAGCAACTCGATCTCATCATCAGCTATCTCGGAGTCCCTTCGGACCAAGTGCGTTCAGCTGAGTTGAAATGAGGTGTAGGACCTGAAGATGGTGGAGAACGTGCAGCTGCGGAGTCGGATCCGGTTTTCCCGAACGCGGAGGAAACCCTTACTGCAAGCGCTGTCGCGCCCCATTCCTGATGATGCCGCTGATCTCCTTTTTTCCCTTTTGCAATTTCACCCCATGAAGCGGCCGAGCGCCAGCGTAGGAGTGTTCATTGGGTGATGATGCTAGGAGGCGCTCCATCACCGCTTTTTCAAAGATCTGATATCCACATTGCAGCCTGTCGAGTGTCCCGACCACTATGAGTTGGAATGGGAGGAAGAGTGGGGGCGAGAGGGCGGAATGACGACTAGACTGCTGCGCAACGCGACGAATATGGAAATGTACAGAGAGTTTATTCGCGAACAGCAGTTCTATCCCACCGTGAAGTGCAGATACAAGAAGAAGTAATTGCTCTGTTTGTTTGATAGAATCGTTACTCCGATGAGCGGGCTACGCGAGAAACGAGGATCCAGACGGATTCTCTCCATCAACGGTTTCACACTATTCTTTGCGATACTTCCCTACCGTCATGCTTGCAAAGATAGTAGTTCGGTCGAGGCGATTCCCTATTTTGTTCGTCGCATCTCGAGACTATCACACTTCACTCCCGATTTGCTTCATGTCGCGCTATTCCTACTCCTTCGGGTTCACACAGTACCATTCCCTATGCAGAACGGGTAGGATCGTTCCCTTCCTTTCATGTGCAGTCACCACCCAAGGAAACGCCCAAGGCGATACCAAAATCCGGTGGAGAGACATCTACAACCTTATAGACCTCCCGCAGAATCGCAAGCTTCCCTTTCTCAAGCGGGTCTCGTCCATAAAGGATCAGGTGATGAAACTCGGCGGGAAGCGCGTGATCATTTTCTATTTTTCATCGTACCATTGACTGTGGAGCCTCATCTCTAGATTTGTCTTCTTTTGGGGCCTTTCCTACGCAATCCTGAAGTACGGGATGCTGGACATGAATACGCTGGTTGATTTGCTGAACAAAACGGAGTACACGCGGAAAACCGTCGATTTGATCATGGCTTATCCCGATGTTTTGCTTCGTCGCTGCTATTACTCGTAGTTCAGCTATCTGTTGTTGTCCTACGCAGCTGCAAACGTATTGTGGGTGTTGGTGGGGCGTCCTGACTGGTAGTGACCCCATACGGTACTTACTGACCGTTCTGTACATGCGCTCGATACTCCACAAACGCTTTTCGGAAGTGGCAGTAGAGAATCTGCAGTGCGAGAATGAGGAGGCGAAGAACGCTGTGAAGGCAGTGAAAACGGCCAATTTGGAGATAGAGGAATGGAAGCACCCAAAGATGAAGGCGACGCGCATCATCACCATCAAAGGAAAGCACAATTCCAGCAAGTATCTGTAATAGGATCCGTCTGATATTGATTTCCTGTGGGTGGGTCTTCTTCAAAACTGCACATAACCGTAATGACGTATATCTTTCGTGTTTACAATATCACAAATCCCGATGTCATTGACAAGACGAATGAAATCAGCAAGAGGGCGGAGAGAATCGCCTCCATTCCTTCCAACGTGCGACTGCGTTCCCCGTTTCAGAGATAGGCGCGAATCGCTATCCCGACAGCCGCTTTTGAATTGGCATTACGGTTGTCCACAGTTCTGCGACTCATGAGTAGGTGTCTGAAGAAGGACTTCGACTATGCGGATATTCAGAAACGGTCGATGCTGAGCGACCCAAAGACATACAGATCGCTCGTATCGCGCATTGCTGTGAGTCTTTCTCTACCGGTTGCTCCTTCACTGGAAGCGATCATCAAAGCGTATGGAGGCGACCGATTTATGGCCAAAGTGGTAGCC
>ENA-UEQW01003724-UEQW01003724.1-human-gut-metagenome-genome-assembly--contig:-NODE-3724-length-10300-cov-3.050572_pt1 | contig 10300 bp, 5 predicted proteins | sample MGYA00242947_ERZ507947 | MGnify/ENA primary metagenome ERZ507947 (study PRJEB26167, sample SAMN06115421) | human gut metagenome | host: Homo sapiens | place: China:Guizhou | collected 2015-03-17... | reverse complement strand
GTGCAAATTGTTTTTTTATCGCTCTCTGTCATCGCTGGACCGGCTCGGTTCTTCCTCGGCTCGCTCACCGTCAACGATCTCATTTTCTCTCTTATCGAGGTTGAGCATAGCATTGAGTTCATTGAGCCGCGCCGTCTTGGTCTTCAGTTCATCCTCCTGGGGGAACGGCTTTTGAACCTCAAGCTTTGCGTTTTCGAGCTGGACCTTCGTGTTTTCGAGCTGCGCTTCACAGGCTGTCAGCTTCTCTTGGAAGCTGTTCAGGGCATTGTCCAGTCGCTGGATATTACCGAAAATGTCGGTGCCCAGCGTTACCGTATGCCGCAGCTCATGCTTCAAGGTGATTTTATACTCCCGGCTGAAGCTGTCAAAGAACAGCTCCATATCAAAGCCGCGATATTCACCGATGTGAATTGGGTCTGGATTTGTCATGGACTTGCAAAGCCCGATGATGGCTTCACCGGCTGCTTTTTTGTCCGTTACCGTTCCTCCCGCCATTATCATAGAAGAGAACCCATCCTCATTTGGCAGCGTGTTTTGAGCAAGTTGTGCCATGTCAGCCTTATAGCCATCAATCCGCTGCTCCAGCGATTTGATCTTCTGTGGGAACTCCTTGATGATCTGATCCTCCAGCGCATAACGCTGACTCAGGTGGTTGGCTTTGAGAAGTTTCAAGCGGGAAACATCAATGTCCAGATCCATCTTTTCCTTAATGTGCGGATTACCGGCACACAAGGCTTTGATTTCAGCATAAGACAAAGCGGTTTCGTCAATATCCTCTGCGGAGCGAACAGGGCTCTTGGAGGTCATGATCTGGCCGATGAACTTCTGCTTGCCCTCCACAAGCTGATAGAGGTAGCTGTCGAAGGTGTTCTCGGTAACATAGGTGTAGATATCCACCTCCGGGTTCTCGTTGCCTTGCCGAATGATGCGGCCTTCCCGCTGCTGCAAGTCGGACGGTCTCCAGGGACAATCCAAATGATGGAGTGCCACCAGCTTAGTCTGGACATTCGTGCCTGCGCCCATTTTCTGTGTGGAACCAAGGAGCACTCTGATCTGCCCTGACCGAACCTTGCCGAACAGCTCCTTTTTCTTAGCCTCAGTTTCTGCCGTGTGGATATAGGCGATCTCTTCAGCGGGGATTCCTTTCTCAATGAGCTTCTTTCGCAGATCATCATACACGTTGAATTTGCCGTCGTTGTGTGGCGTGGACAGATCGCAGAAGACCATCTGTGTGGATCTGCTCTCCGCTGTGCGCTGCCAAATATCGAAGACATTATCGGCGCAGGCTGAGACTTTGCTGGTTTCGCTGTCTGGAAGCATATCATTCATCAATCGTTGGTCAAGTGCCAACTTCTTGCCGTCGTTGGTAATCAGAAGCATATTATCGGTGGAGGAATCCACCATCTTGTTCCTGACACGCTCCGCACGGTCGGAAAGCCCTTCTACCATCTTTTTCTGAGCCTCAGACGGTTTCAGGACGATATTGTGATAATGCGCCTCCGGCACAGGTAGATTCAGCATATCCGCTGTCTGAATGTCCGCCGTTTCCTTGAACATAGACATGAGTTCCGGAAGGTTGTAGAACTTGGCGAACCTCGTTTTTGCACGGTAGCCGGTGCCCTCCGGGGAGAGCTCGATAGCCGTGACTGTCTCGCCAAAGGTCGAAGCCCAGGCGTCAAAGTGGATCAGGTCATTCCTTTTTAGGGTGCTGTACTGGAGGTACTTCTGCATGGTGTACATCTCAACCATGCTGTTGGAGATCGGTGTACCGGTCGCAAACACAACGCCGCGGCCTCCGGTCAGCTCGTCCAGATACCGACACTTCATATAGAGGTCGCTCGACTTCATCGCTTCCGTCTGGCTGATACCGCCCACGTTCCGCATTTTCGTGAACGCGGCGAGGTTCTTGTAGTAGTGTGCCTCATCAATGAAAATACGGTCAACGCCGAGCTCTTCAAAGGTCACGACATCATCCTTCCTGGACTGGTCGTTCAACTTGTCGAGCCTTTGCTTGACCGTCTTCTTTGTGCGCTCCAACTGCTTGATAGAGAAGTTGTCGCCTCGATTTCTTTTGAGCTCAGCAATGCCTTCCAGCACCTCATCGAGCTGTTGCTTCAGAATAGTTCTCTGTCGCTCAATTGACATAGGGATCTTCTCGAACTGGCTGTGCCCGATAATCACCGCGTCATAATCGCCGGTTGCGATTCTGCCGCAAAACTTCTTCCTGTTCTTGGTCTCGAAGTCTTTCTTCGTTGCCACGAGGATGTTCGCAGAGGGGTATAGCTGGAGATACTCGCTTGCCCACTGTTCCGTCAAGTGATTCGGAACGACAAACAGACTCTTTTGGCAGAGCCCCAGCCGTTTACTCTCCTGCGCTGCCGCAACCATTTCAAAGGTCTTTCCAGCTCCTACAACGTGCGCCAGCAGTGTGTTGCCGCCGTAGAGGATATGGGCAATGGCGTTGACTTGGTGCGGTCTGAGAGTGATCTCGGGGTTGATGCCCACAAAGCTCATGTGGCTGCCGTCGTACTCACGCGGGCGTGTGCTGTTGAACTTTTCATTGTAGAGCCGTGTCAGCTTTTCACGCCGTTCAGGATCTTGCCAAATCCAGTCCGCAAAAGCCTGTTTGATAAGCTCCTGTTTGCCCTGCGCGATTGCGGTTTCCTTCTTATTGAGCACAGCCGTTTTCTTGCCGTTCTCATCCTCGATATAATCGAAGATCCGCACGTCCTTCAGGTTCAGCGTCTCTTCCATGATCTTATAGCCGTTGATCCGGCTCGTACCATAGGTGTTGTACGCTTTGACATTCGTGCGGTCGTAGGATTTACCCTCCACGTTCCATTCACCCGTGTACTGAGAGAAGTGAACATGGATGTTCCACTGGCAGTACCTCGGTGTGCCGAACAGCTCAAACATGAACTGCTCTGCAATCTCCGGAGGAAGCCAGGTCGCACCGAGTCTGACAGAAATCTCGCTTGCCGTCAGGTCAACGGGCTGCACAGCTTCCAGCGCTCGCACGTTCTCGGAATAATCCTCCGGATAGAGCTCTGCGCTGCGCCGCGCCCATTCGAGCTTCTCGCGGACATTGCCGGAAAGGTATTCGTCGGCAGGGAGATACTTCGGCCTGCCGTCTTCGTCGCTCGTGTGCATGGGATTCAGGAAGATAACTCCTTTCAAGTCCTCAAACAGTTCCTGCTCACTCTTGCCGGTCAGCTCCATCATATAGGGCATGTCGATCTTGGCTTTTTCGGCAAGTGAAAGTGCATACGCTTCCGACGCAGTATCCACAGAGAGGATCGTAACCTTCTGCTTAATTGTCCGCTTGGAGAACATATCTGCCTTTCGGATGAAGTTGCCCTCATCGTCCAGCACCTCCAAAGAGGAAAGCAGGCAGTAGGAGCTGTCGGAGCTGAATGCGGAATTGTTTGCCCTTGCGTTGATCAGCCCATACTTTTTGCTGAAGTCATCGTAGAGTTCATTCAGTCTGACCTGCTCCGCCTGAATCTCAGCATCGGAATAGTCTTCCGTCTGATACTCGATGAGCGTCCTTACACAGTCGCGAATGGCGATCATGCCCTTGATACGGTTTTCCGCCGTCATGGAAACCTCAACAGGGTTCATTCGACTGTTCTCTCGAAAGTAGAGTTTGCCGTCTACCACCGTATAGCTAAAGTTTCGGACGGACGGGTCTGCGGGAATAGAGAGGTCTTCGTCCTCAGCTTCGAGATCATCCAGCTCGAACTCGGTAATCTCAGCGTGGATGTTTTGAATAGCGTCCTGCAGCAGATCTCCCAGCTCCGCGTCCTCATAAGTTACACAAGCCGACTCCGGACCGTGTGCACCGCTGATTATCTGCATATCGCCAAGCACCATTTCCGGGTTGCTGACAAAGTATGAGTTCATGCGGATGCCATTTTCGTCTGTTGCGAGGTGAACCCACTCCGGCTCAATGTCGATCAGACGGTCTCGCTTTTGCAGAAAGATGATATCCGATGTGACTTCTGTGCCTGCTGCATCCTTGAAGGTGTTGTTTGGCAGTCGGATCGCCCCAAGCAGGTCAGCTCTCTGGGCGATATACTTGCGGACTGCCGGGTTTTCCTTGTCCATCGTTCCCTTTGATGTGATGAACGCCACCACACCGCCGGGGCGAACCTTATCCAGGGTGCGGGCAAAGAAGTAATCGTGGATCAGGAAGTTGTGCTTATCATAGCGTTTGTCAGGCACCTTGAACTGGCCAAAGGGGACATTTCCTACAGCCGCGTCGAAAAAACTGTCCGGAAGGTTGGTGTCTTCAAAGCCCTGCACGGCAATGCTGGAGTTCTGGTAAAGCTGTTGGGCGATCCTGCCGGAAATGCTGTCAAGCTCAACACCATAGAACTTCGCGCTTGCCATAGACTCCGGTACAAGCCCCATGAAGTTGCCGATGCCGCAGGAAGGTTCCAACACGTTGCCGGTCCTGAAGTGCATATTCTCAAGTGCGCTGTAGACCGCCTTGATAACGACTGGAGGCGTGTAAAACGCCGTCAGCGTGGACTCTCTGACAGAAGCGTATTCATCTTCTGTCAGAAGCTCCTTCAGCTCCTGATAATGGGGATTGTCCTCTTTGAAATAATCTGACAGACCGCCCCAGCCGACGTAATCCGCAAGGATACGCTGCTCATTTGTATCTGCCAGTCGGTGTTCATCCTCCAGCTTTTTCAGAAGCTGAATGGCCATCCTGTTGTGGTGGAACCGTTCCAGCGGTGTACCAACACCGATATCGTCACGTTCGATTCTGAAGTTGGTTCTGTAGTCGGTATTGATTTCGGGAAGCAGTACATGGGGTGTCACCTTGCCGCAGCGCTGTTTCTGCGGAGGCGGTGCAATCGGCTTGTCACGCACGGCCAGTTTTTCTTTTAGCTGGTCAACGAGCCCTTCAATTTCAGAATTTCTCCAAGAGTCATCATCCGTTTTGGCATAGTCCTCAATCAGAGTGTCTTTGCCATCTCTGCACTGAATGAAGTCCAGACTGCCGGGCAACTCCTTGGTATTGACTACACCAAAGGCTTTCATGGTATCTACCGGCAGAGCAAAGTATGCTTCCAGCGCTTCTTCTCGATCAGGGTATTCCGTTACCGATAATGGCGCTGCAGAGAGGTCTTCGACAACATAATAGTGGTCGATGAAAGGACCGCTTTCTACCGATTCTTCTGGCTCTTCCACAGCAACCGCTGTTTCGTCAGTCGCTTCAATCTGAGGTTCTTCTACCGCGTGAAGCAAGTGATCGTTCAACGGGTTTTCCTTTAGCCGGTCTTCAAACTCCCCGCGTGTCATGGTCTTGTTGAACAGAGGAAACTGCGTATCATACAGGACCACTTCATTCTCGTCGAAGGAAAGCACTTCATACTCATGCGTTCCAAGATAGACGGTATCGCCAAGGGAGAAACGATACTCTTTTTCCGGCTCCGGTGGAGGGTTCAGCTCGTCATAAGAAGGTTCCAGCGGTCTCGCCAGATCGCTGTTCAACGCCGTCAGCATTGCTTCGCAGCGTTCAGTCAGATGCGTGTTGTCAGCAATGATGGTATTCATCGCTTCGCGCATCATCGGAAGGATGAAATCGCCGTCAGAGGTACGCGCATGCATCTTCTTATTACCGACCGAAAAAGCACCCCAGCAGCTTGACAGATAATAAAGATTCAGCTTTTTATCCTCTTCTCCAAGCTGCGTCACATAGTCGTTGTAGTCATAAATGATGGAGCGAAACTCCTCCGAAATAGCTGACCGCCTCCTACGAGCTTCCTCTTCGGCGCGATACTTGGGATAGTGCTCTTTTTCATCTTGACTGAGATATTGGTCTGTGGCAATCAGTTCTCCAATGCGCTTCTCGATCTTTTTCCAGCTCAAAAGGACTTCTGCATCAGGATGCATGATACTGCCTCTGCTGATTATGATGCCCTTTCCGTCATGGTTCTCATCAAGCTGCCTGCTAGGAACAGCAGGATACGCACCGCCGATGCCGTACTCATCCTTCAGAAACGAGACATTTGCTTCATGGGTTTCTTGCTTCAGGTACTGCTCATAGATGCGGTACTTTCCATCATGGATACCGCTGCCACGAGTCAGAACAGCGTCAATATCTTCCTGAGAAATAACAAAAGCGGAGGTCGTTTCAGCCTCCGCTTCTGCAATCAGTTCCTGTTGTTCTTCCTCAGAGGGAAGACTTACGCGTAGATCAGATCTCTCAGGACCACTTCCTCCGCTGAGTTCCGGATCGAGTTCATCAGCTGAACCCACTTCATCTGGTCTTCGGCCTTCATCTGCTCGGTCACGCCGTTGAGCGTCTTCATCTGCTCGGTCAGCTTGTCCATCATCCGATTGGCCTGAGCGTCCACTTCCTCCAAGTGGCTGTTCAGCGTTCCTTCCAACAGCATCCCGGTATAGATTCCGTCCCGATGCTCTCGGAGGAAGGTCCGACGCAGCATTCCATACTTCCCAATCTTCGGGCTCTCCGGAACGGTCAGGTCGGGGATCAGGTAATCTCCCTGCATCGTATAGGTCAGTTCCATCTTCATAGCTCCTTTCGGTTTTATTGTTTCTGCTTTCATGATACTCAGAGGATCGGCCTCTCGCAAATGTGCGATTACTCTGTTTTTCCTCTTTTTCCAGTTCTTTTACGGTTTCTGCAATTTCCCGGATCACCATCTCGGAAATATCGCTTGTTGCCGCACCGAGAACAGAGATCACCGGAACCGTATTGAAATCGTAAATATGGGAGAAATCATCCCGTGTGAAGAAGAGGCTCGGCTGATAGCCTGCTCTCACCAGCGCCATATACGCGACGCTGCTTTGCAGAGTGTCTTTCAGCCAGACTTCCAGATTGAGATCGTCCAGCTCCTCCAAAAAGCTGTCACCTTTGACAGACTGGAGATTGGAAAGGTAATCTGAAAAGTTATCCTCAACAGCATTCTTTGCAATCTCCATAAGGAAATGTGGAAAGTGTGCTGTAAGCTCCACCTCTCCGAAGCTATCCTGAAGGCTTTCTTTTACGGGTTCTTCAAATTGCGGACGCATTTGCCAAAGCGTGACCACCCGACCGGCACGACTGTTCGTGTCCGAGTAGTCAAAGACATGGCGCAGCTTGTATGGGGTATCTCTATCGACAAGGAGCGCAATGCCTCTTGTGCCCTTGTTCACCCAGCGACCGAGCCGGTTCCAAGTCTCGATTTCCGCGCAGGCTGTCGCATCCGGCTTCTGGGCATGGATCAGCAGTTGCTCCTTAAAGCTGTACTTATAGTTGTTGGCGGCTGTAACGAGAAAGTCCGTGTATCGCTCTGCCTTGGAGGTGATATCCCTTGCGGTCTGGGATGCCAGCTCCGAAATGATTTGGTATTTGCTCGGCATGGGATTACCTCCTTACTTAACTTTGATTGTGACCTCTATGGTCTGTTCCTTTTCACCGAGAACCGAAGCGAACAGCAAGCCGGTTCTGGCGTTGGACACCTTTGTGACAAGCTCGTTGAGCCTGCAAACTGTGTGGTTGATTTCTTTCTGATTGTCTGCGTAGTAATATCCCGTCTCATCGCTGCAAATAGGAAAGCCATCCTGCCTGAGAGCACTGATCTTGCGGCGAATATTTCTTCCGTCAAGCATGAACAGCTTTTCAAGCTCCTTGCTGTGGATGGCTTTTTCCTTGCCGATATGATTCTGGCGGAGATATTCGCAGATGGCTTTCTTTCTATCCATTGCTTTCTCCTATCTCACAGGTTCTTGTTCTTTTTCCTTATGGAGTACAGGAGGATGCTTCCCCATATACTCCTTTACCGTTGTGACAGTTCCTTCATAGTTCCAGTCCTCTTCTGGGTCAATATCCCGGTAGGCATTATTCCTGTTTGGGCTTGGCTCCAGTCGGATTGGCTTGTTGGAGATAATCGTTCCCCAATGATTGACCATGATCCAGTCATAGCGTTTACTCTCATCTGGCTTCACCTCGATCCGGTTGCCTTGTCGGAAACTCCCAGCCATACACCTTGCCGATCTCATCACCGAGGCGTCTCGTGATCCTCGTAACATCGGATCTTGTGGCGGTGCCTTCGTATAGTTTCTCTTTTAGCCGGTCCTTTTGATATTCGGAAACTCCGTCCTTGTAAACCCGGTAGAGATAGTGGTTGATGCCATCATGGTGAATGTCATCACAACGGAAGTCGCCCTTCTTGTCCACGTACCAGGTGGTGTAATCGTATCCTCCGGATAGGCAGTCACGAATATTGCCGCTTGGGATCTCCTTATATCCCATGCGCCGTCCGTTCCAAAGGCCAAGGTCAGCAATCACAAGGATCGGTTGGGATAACTGGATATTCAGGTTCACACGCTCGTCGGAGAGATAGTCTGCGTTTGTTTCGCACATGATGCGATAGAGCTCATCTTCGGAACAGTCGGGATACTGCTCCTGCAAGTCTTCGCGCCAGTCGTCCAGGTCGAGATTTTCGTTGCTCCATATGATGTGTCTGTCTTCCACTTCCTTCACCCCCGTCCTTTTCACAAGTGGGGCAGATCATTCTGCCCTCCAGTATCTCTGCTTCGCGGCAGACACAGTATTCGCTCATCTGGCGTCACCTCTGTCCTTCGGGGGCAGGGGCTTACCGTCCTTGTCATAGTTCTTCGGATCAGCGCCGGGAACATGAAAGCCGAACATGGAGCCGGTTCTCATAGCTTCCTCTTGGGCTCTGGTAACGCCCAGCTTTCCGTTGTACTCATCGACAATTTCACGTGCTTGTTCCTTGCTGGCGGCGGGAATATGGGGATTGTAGTAGCCTTTTTCATTTCGCTTGACTACGATGATTTCTCCGGAACCGGGAAGAATGCTGTAGCACTGCTCCGGAAGCTCTGTGCGAACAGGCTCATAGGTGTGTCCGTTCTGTTCCATCCGCTCAGCAAACTCGCAAATGTGGTAAAGGTTGTCGCCAACCTCAACGTGGTAGTCGTCGATATATCTGCAAGTTCGCACCTGGTCTTCATTCCAGGCAAGGTGGATCTTGATTTTGCCCCCATCGGGGATGCGGAACAGTTCCTTATAGTGGCTGTTAATGAACCGGATGCCTTTTGCCGCATCCTTCATGTGCCCATTGAGCCAGTCCTTGACATAGCAGTAGCAGTAAAGATTGTACTCGCCCTTATTCGGGTTCAGGCGCAGCAGATAGGTGTATTTGTCTGTATCGACACGGACACCGTAATAGTCCTGCTCGGTGGGCATTTTGCTCTGCGGATTCGTATAGCAGTAATAAGCGAGGTCCTTCCGGTTGTGAAGAATATCTCCTTCCTCACGCAAAGAATTGATAACCTCGTCAAACTCCTGCTTGAACTCATCGGTTTTAAGGTCTTTTCGGTAGTCGTTCCATGAGCTGAAGAAGCCGTTTCCGTCAGTATCCATATCAGCGCGGAGATAACCGATCAAGCCGGTTTGCGAAGAAATCTGAGAACTCTGACGGAAGGTGTATTTATCCTCGGCCTCTATCATGGCTCGCTTTTCATAGTCGATCATCTTGCTTCACCTCTTTCATTGGGATGGCTTTTCTCGTTTTGCCTTATTTCAAGGGCGTTTTGAAGTCCGATCTTTGCCCACTCAGGCAAGGAACGCTTATCCATGACGCCAAGGACATCACCGCGATAAAACGACGTCTGCTTTCCGCTATAGAGGGAGATGCAGTAGCAGGTTCGTCCTCTGGCGTTTTTCTGTGCGCCGAAGCCTCCTGTGCAAAGCATCAGTTGGTGAGAGGCGTGTCTGAACTCAGGGCGAAGCACATTCCCGCGTATCACGATGACTTTATCTTCGATAGCGTCATCATGCGAAATTGGCTTACAATCCTTTGCCGTAATCTCGTCGTTCATACCGATCTCGGACGTTACCTTTTCCGTTTCCTTCATGATCTCGTCTGCGGCCTGCGTCACGCGTTCTCCGTAGAGCTTAACGACCTCTGCAAAATCATCGCTGACTTGTGCCTCAAGATACTGTTCATAGAACATCACTCGCTCGGCATAGCAGCAGACATATCTCTCTCCGCTGGCTGCTTTCTGGTTCTCGCCCAGGATGATCTCTCTGTGCCCGATATACATGGAGTTGATGACGGTGTAATCACTGACCATTCTTTTTTCATCCATAATCTTTCCTCCTTATGGAATCGGGCGGCACCTTTTGCCGGGTGCCGCCCTTGTCCATTACTTTCTGTTCTTCAGGCGAAGAACGATAAGCCCTGCGACAATGAATACCACAAGGCAGATGCCGATAATCATCTTAGCGTTCATGTTCGTTTTCCTCCTTTTTCTT
>ENA-UEQW01003721-UEQW01003721.1-human-gut-metagenome-genome-assembly--contig:-NODE-3721-length-10310-cov-6.534252_pt1 | contig 10310 bp, 9 predicted proteins | sample MGYA00242947_ERZ507947 | MGnify/ENA primary metagenome ERZ507947 (study PRJEB26167, sample SAMN06115421) | human gut metagenome | host: Homo sapiens | place: China:Guizhou | collected 2015-03-17... | reverse complement strand
GTGAATTGGTGGGAAGAAGGAGTGGATTCGCAGTTATTGCTGCAAACGCTCTCTTGTGATTGCTGACTCATGATGAATGGTTACAGAAGGGAATGGTTTCGAAATACGCACTCTCTATCCATTTCCAGAGAACAACACTACTAGCCAGTAATTCGTGAACAACAAAGAAGCAACACTTCAATGCAAGTAACGAGAAAGAGCGCCGATCTCTGGAATGAACATGACAGTGAATCCCTACTCTTCAAGTATATATTGTTTTGGTAGGCAAACGCCTGACCTGTGAACTTCACGTTCGTCAGCATAGGCAGGTCTTTTCGCTAGGACCAACAACAATGCCTACCCCGAACCACGATGCGTTCCGGATATCGGAATGTACTGCTCCTCCCTTTCTTCTTTTCTGGGTCCGTTGTGAGTGTGGTGAGGTTAGGCAAGTCTAATTGACACTCCCTCCATTCTCCGTTACTCTTCATGGATAGCCGTGTTTTGTATCCCTCATTCCCGTAAAAGCTGCAGGCGTCGAGACCCATCTGGATGGATTCGAGCGATCGCATGTCTACTTGCTAGAAAGAGAGGACTGCCTTACCCTTGAAGACAACAGTCCGGCAGCACTTGAACGCGTGGGCTCCAATCACGACAGACTTCAGGGAAGGAAGCCCTACCATCACAAGTCTTCCGCAACACCCACGCTTCAGCTCCAACGACGCATGGTAGAAGTTGTTGGACACATTGCCAATCGCTCCCATTTCGATCCTCTCCAGCGAGGGCAGCTCCTTGATAATGCAGAGTGTGTATTCCTCAAACGAGTGCGTCCCGACGATGAGCTCCGTCACAAAGGGACAGTCCTTCAACAGGAAGCAGTGACGCTCTCTGTACTGGGGCTTCTTCTTGTTCTTTGTGAAGGAAGAATAGCCGATACGCACAGAGGTGAGGTGCTTGAAACCAACAAGGGCGAACGTCTCCACGTACTTGCAGCAGTTGTCGCCAATCACAAGGGTGCGCAACTGCTTGAAGATGCTGATGTCAAGCTGCTTCCATGTCCCCTTGTTGAACGATTCGTCTCCGATGGTGAGGACTTCGATGCGGGAATGGAGCTGAGCCTGTACGGTGGGTAGTAATACGGCACGCTTGTCCCCAGGGTAGTTGTCCACCCAGTCTCCTTCAAAGACCACTTCACCATTCCTGTCGTATTGAACCCCTTTTCCGTGTCTCTTCCCGCCACACAGCATGCCTTCGTACTCAATTTGGGAGGTGCCGGGATAGTAGCTGCGACCATAGCACGCGTCCACTCCATCCACTCGGAATCCCTCATACACTTTGTTGTTGTCCTTGTCATACACCACTCCCCACCCACAAGGCTCGCCATTCAACACATCGCCCTCCCAACGATCCCCATCCACACTCAAATCCACAATTCGGTTGTGCTCTATTCCAGTCAAGTCTTTCCTTTTCGCTTCCAACAGTTCCTTCGTTGCCTTGTTCACTTTGATGGAGGATCTCGTGTCCATTTCCTCCATCAGCGACCCGTCTTTCTCCGCGTTTCCCTCCAGAGCGACGAAGACTCCTTGCGTGAACAGCACAGACAAGCAGGAGTACGAGCACAGTCCCGAAGTCTCAAGAGAAGCAACGATATGTCTTCCGTAGTATCTACCGTGTTATTCAACTGACTGTGGAGAGTACTCAGCTTCTGGCATACCGAATACAGCTTCTTCTGCAAACATCATGTCTGGCATTATGTTGAGGCGAGTCAAGATAAAACTGAACTCACCTCTTGCGATTTCATTAAGACGCATCAACGTTAAGTGATCCGCCTTTTAACCCTATCACCATCCTTTCACTCACCTCCTCCATGAATCTCAGTACCACCCCACAACAACTGATCATCTCCTCCACTTCGTATACACACTCCCTCCAATCTTCTTCCCTCTACCTTCTTCAATACACAGCAATTCAACTCCCCATCTCCCTCCCTTCACCATCCACCACTCCTTTCACCATTCCCCCACTCCACCTCCCCCAGCACACTTACAATACATCCATCTTCTCAATCCAACCCTCTCCCCACTCAAATCCTCTCATCACCCCCTTCCCTCCTCCTTCTCCCCAACGCCTCACAATTCCATTCTCCATCCAACTCCCCATCCTCCCCTATCCAACACCCTCTCCTCCCCATCCCCCCACTCCCCACCCATTTCAACGCACGCCACTCCATTCAAAAGAAAGGAACCAAGCAGCCTTCAATGCATCTCTATCATCTGACGATTCGGAAACCGTCCGCAGTGCAGAGGGCGATTTACGGTGACCTGTTTGCGCTGGTGTGTGATCGGCCTAGGGAATTTCAGTTCTCCGAAAGTGGACGAGTTTGTCATTTCGAGAGGTAACATCATTGAACTGTGGAGACCGGACGAGGCGGGCAACATCAACATTATCTGCAGCTACGAGGTCTACGGTCTCATCCGCGCCCTGAAACCGTTCCGCCTGTCGGGTATTCTTCACCAAACGGATGTGAGACATAGGAAACGACACCGACTTCATTCTCATCGGCTCCGACAGCGGCAGAATCGTGGTGCTGCGGTTCAAGAGCGAGAACAACTCGTTCGAGAAGATCCACCAAGAAACGTTCGGAAAGGTGGGCGTCATTCGCGGCTTGCCCGGACAGTACCTGGCTGTGGACCCCACGGGCCGCGCTTTCATGATCAGTTAAACCTTCCAGCCCTCCTCACCCGTAGGCGCGTTCGAGAAGCAGAATCTCGTGTACGTGCTGAATCGCGATTCCAAGAACAACGTCACCATATCCTCGCCCCTCGAAGCACACAAATCCCAAACCATCGTCCTGGCGACGGAAGGTCTCGACGTCGGTTACGACAACCCCATCTTCGCCTGTCTGGAGCTGAACTACGCGGAGGCGGACGAGGACCCCACTGGCGAGGCAGCGGCGCACGCGGAGAAGTTCCTCACCTACTACCAGCTGGACCTGGGTCTGAACCACGTGATCCGCAAGTGGAGCGAGGCGACGGAGCGCTCGGCGAACCTGCTCACGCGCGGTGGGTCAGAGCGGTGGAGGTGACGTATAGTACCCGGCGTGGACGGTCCTGGCGGCGTGCTGGTGTTCGCGGAGAACTGCGTGCTGTACCGCAATGAGGGCCATCCGGTGGTCCAGGTCCCGATTCCGCGGCGCGAGTTTCTGCCGGAGAACAAGGGCGTGTTGGTGGTGAGCACGGCGCTGTTCCAGCAGAAGGTGGTCCTGACCCAATTGTGTCACAACTAGGACAAGTTCTTCTATTTGGCGCAGAGCGAGCTGGGCGACCTGTTCAAGATCACGCTGGACTACGACGACACGCACGTGCACGACATGAGGGTGAAGTACTTCGACACCATCCCCACCGCCACCACTCTCCACATCACCAAACACGGTCTGCTCCTCGCCACCTCCGAGGTGGGCGACCAGTCGTTTCTTCTCTCTCGTCTGACTCCTAGCTGCCTCTATCAGTTCCTGGGACTGGGCGACGACGACGCGGCGGAGGCCTCCTTCTCCACAGCGCTCGGCGCGGACGGGTCGGTGCAGGTGCCGCTCTTCTCGCCGCGCGCCCTCGTCAACCTGAAGCCGCTCGACTTCGTGCCCTCGCTGTCGCCGCTGATCAAGCTCCACGCCGCCGACCTCCGCGGCGAGGGCTCACCGCAACTGTACGCGCTGTGCGGTCGCGGCAGTCGCTCGCAGCTGAAGGTGCTGCAGCAGGGCCTCTCGGTGTCGCTGCTGTCGCAGAACACACTGCCGTACGCGCCGCGCGGGCTGTGGACGCTGCGCGACGAACACAGTGGGTTTGACCGATACATGGTGATCAGCTTCAACAACGCCACCATCGTGCTGGCGGTGGGCGAGACGGTGGAGCAGGTCGCCAACACGGGCTTCAAGGCAGACGACGCGACGCTGTTCGCGGGCGTGATGGACGGCGGCTCCTTCCTCCAGGTGTGCTCGGGCGGCTTCCGCCAGCTCTTCGAGGACGGCCACACGAAGATTTGGGACCCCCCGAGCCGTCGGTCGATCGTGTGCGCGGCGGCGAACAGTCGCCAGATCGTGATCGCGCTGTCGAACGGCGAGGTGGTGTACTTCGAGCTGGACGAGCGGTACGAGTGGGTGGAACGCGAGAGCATGAACAACAAGGAGGAGGTGACGGCGCTGGACCTGCCCTCGCTCTCCGCGCACGCGCTGCGCGCGCCCTTCGTGGTGGTGGGCTACGGCGACCGCTCGTGCCGCCTGTACAACCTGGCGCCGACGGCGCTGCTGGAGGAGATCTCGATGATCGCGCTGCCGGCGATCCCGTCGGACCTGACGCTGGAGACGATGCGCATGGGCGCGGCGGGCCACGCGACGGAGACGCTGCTGCTGACGATCGGCATGGAGAACGGCATGATCATGCGCGTGGAGGTGGACGACCGCACGGGCAAGCTGGGCACGGCGCGCTCCACGCGGTTCCTGGGCCCGCGCGCGGTGCGACTGTTCAAGGTGGTGGTGAACCACTTCGCGTGCGTGCTGGCGCTGTCGATCAAGCCGTGGCTGTGCTACTGCGCGGAGAACACGATGATGCTGACGCCGCTGGTGTGCGACAGCGTGGACTTCGCCGCGTGCTTCAACAGCCAGCAGTGCGCCGACGGGCTGGTGGTTCTGCGCGGCGCCGACCTCCAGATCCTCCGCGTGGACGACCTGAACCAGCCGTTCGCCTCCACGTCGGTGCCGCTGTCGTACACGCCGCGGCAGCTGGCGGTGTACCCGAACTCGTCGCGTCTGTTCATCCTGGAGACGGAGCACCACGCGTACTCGGAGATCGAGAAACAGGCGTTCTACAAGGAACACGGCGTGGGCTACGTGAACGAGTACGACTGCGGCGCGCCGATCCCGCCGCAGGCGGAGAAGTGGGCGTCGTGCATCCGCGTGGTGGACGCGACGACGCTGCAGACGCTGGAGCGCTTCGAGCTGGCGGACAACGAGGCGGCGTTCAGCGTGTGCACGTGCGTGTTCCACGACAAGGGCGAGGAGCCGTACGTGGTGATCGGCACGGCGAAGAACCTGACGATCCACCCGCGCGCGTGCTCCGAGGGCTACATCTCGGTGTTCCGCTTCGTGGAGCAGCGGTCGCTGGAGTTGGTGCACCGCACGGAGGTGGACGAGGTGCCGACGGCGATGTGCGAGTTCGGCGGGAAGCTGGCGGTGGGCATCGGCCACACGTTGCGCATCTACGACCTGGGCAAGAAGAAGCTGTTGCGCAAGTGCGAGAACAAGGTGGTGGCGGTGGTGTGGGGTGACGCGTAGACGATGCCGTACTTCATCACCACGCTGAAGGCGATGGGCGAGCGCCTGTTCGTGGGCGACGTGATGGAGAACGTGTCGTTCGTGAAGTACCGTGAGGGCACCAACCAGTTGGTGGAGTTTGCCGACGGCGCGATCCCGCGCAGCATCACGGCGATGGACGTGCTGGACTACAACACCGTGGTGTGCGGCGACAAGGGCGGGAACCTCTTCGTGGAGCGCGTGGACCCGAAGGTGGACGACGACATCGCGAACCCCACGGGCAGTCGCGTGCTGTGGGACAGTGGCTTCCTGAACGCGGCGCCCAACAAGGCGGAGCAGGCGGCGTCGATCTACCTGGGCGAGATCGTGACGAGCGTGCAGAAGACGGTGCTGATCCCGGGTGGGGACGAGGTGGTGCTGTATGGCACCATATTCGGCACAATCGGGGCACTGCTGCCGATGCCGTCCAAAACGGACCTGAACTACATGCTGCACGTCGAGATGTTCATTCGCAAGCAGGAGCCCTCGCTGGTGGGGCGGGACATTCTCTCGTGGCGCTCGGCGTACACGCCGATGAAGGTGGCGGCGGTGGCGACGGGTTATGTGTAGGCGATCATCGATGGCAATCTGTGCGAGACCTTCTCCTCGCTGCCTCAGGCGAAGCAGCAGGAGATTGCGGGAGCGTTGGGCGTGAGCGTGTCGGGACTGATAAAGAAGATGGAGGATTTGAGAAGCCGAGTGATGTAGTGTTTTCCTTTATTGGGGTGTTTGTGGTTGCCATCTCCTTCTTTAGAGTTCATTTCCTCTTTCTGTTAGTTCCTTCCTCACACTCATTGCTTCTCCCTCGACCTGCTTTTGGAATTGCACGATGAGCGAAGAGGCACTTCAACCGACGGAGGAGAGGGAGCATGTCACGCCGATTTCCCTGTCAGATACGCTCTCCCAGCAGATCCGCGTGAATCCTTCCGCATCACCGTGATTTGTGTAGACGTTGAACAAGCAACTCATGTCCGTCGAATCCGAGAAGGAGAAGTACAAATCCGAGGTGGCAGCGATGAAACAGCTGTTCTGTCAGGAAATGCGAATTGAATACGACGAGAACGTACGAGTGGTGCACATGGAATAGGGAGTAGATGAGCATTTCCGAACTCCAAGCGCGTTTCCGCGGCTATCGACGGCACGAGGAGGAGCAGGAAGAAGCAAAACTAGTGGAACATAACCGGAACGTATCCGAGCTGTTTTCAAGTCGTTGTGAAGAAGGGGACTCATTTGCAGCGGTGCGACAGAACATGAAGTTGTACGAGAAGCGCGTAAACGACACGGTCCTTTCGATCCTCGATTCCGTGAGGTGGGTGAAGAATGGGCGGTGGTGATGCGTAGGAGAGAGAAGTCCCTGTCCGAATCGGCTGTACTCCTTTGAGGTGACATTCACCGTAGATGAAATCGGTGGAAGAGGCACTGAGCGAGCTGTCCACGCAGAAGAGCAACTACCTGTCCCTGGATGGCAAATTGTTGGACCGTGATGTAGTGACGCGTGTTTCGGGCAATCCGTAGTTGAACAACCAGATCACCGAGTTGAAGGGAACGACGAAGAAGCTGTATGAGCGCATTCACGTGCTGGAGAACATCCAGAACGCGCTTCGCAGCCACGAGCCTTCTGTTCAGCAGGAGGTGGATTGTGATTGATGGGGGTGAGGCGTAGCAGAAGATCGACGTGTACGCGCTGACGGAGGAGCTGGACACGAAGACGAAGAAGGTGGACGAGTTGACGAAGCGAGTGAATGCATTGGAGGTGAGTGATGTACACGCTCCTAAGTGAAAGAAGGAGTTAGCGGAGAGCAGCCGCATTCGAGAGCAACAATACCAGCAACTGCTTCTCCTATCCACGAAGGGCGCGGAGAAGAAGGAGTCCGGAAACGAAGATTCACTGCGCGTGACGCAATTCCTCGTTGTCTGATTGGTAGTTTCAGATCCGCCGCATGGAGAAGGACCAGCAGCGGACAGCGCGGGAAATGACGGAGTTGAAGAACGCGAACGAGGTGCTTCAGAAACAGAGCAAGGATTTGTGGGCGTTGATCTGATGCGTGATGTGTAGAGAGAACGAGCTGAACGTGCTGCGAGAGCGTTACGATGTCTGCCGGAAGGAGAGGGAGCGCTTGGAGAAGGAGGTGGCGGTGGTCGGGCGTAATGACGATTAGACGGAGGAGGAAACGAGCACGATCGCCACCATCAACGCTCTGCTGGAGGAGAACGTGGACGTGAACAGTGTGCGTGACGCGTAGAACAAGAACCACAAGGAGGAGTTGGAGAAGGTGGCGGGAACCATTCCCTCCACAGTCGTGGGCGTTGGTGGTGGTGCTGACGCGCAGACGACGGCGGTGCAGGACCAGCTCAAGGAGTACAACTACTACTACCGACAGAAGGAGTACAATGTAGCGGGGATTTGCGGAATTCCGAGTGTAGACGACTTCACTGGCGTACCAGAAATCGGAGGAGTTTTTGATGAACCGCATTCGGCAGTTGGCCAATCAGATCAACCGCACCAATGCGTTCGTTTCGGAGAACCTGGGGGTTTCGACGAACCCGTTGGAGATTCCCGCGGGAGTGGCGACGAAGATGAGCAAGGCGGAGGTGCTGGAGTTGGGGAAGGAGGTGTCTGTGGTGAACATGTGTTACTTGCGGGAGGTTGTGGTGAAGTGGGAGCGAGCGAGGACGCTGATGGGTAGATTCATCAGTTTTTCGAGAGGGTCGACGGAGCGCGCGTGTCTGTTCCCCGTGATGAAGACGCTGCTGTCGCTGGGAGAACGCGAGATGCGAGTGCGATAGGAGAGCGGAAGTGAGGATTAGATCATGAAGGGCGACATGTCGTACAAGGCTGCGAGCCGCATTCCGATCGACAAGTGGCGGCGGGAGAGAGGGGTGATGAGTAGACCGTTGGTGATGGACAATCGCTATGTGGATTCCATGACCGTTTTAAATGCATTCAAGAGTGCGTGTGGGTGTTTGTTAGAGAGCGTTGCATTGGAAGAAGCCATTGATTGTTTGAAGGAAACAGAGCGGCACCACATCACACCTAAAGGCAACTCTTCACTTGCTTTCCCGCATCATCTGACTACTCTCCACTCTCTGAAAAGCCTTCAGACTCCCTTCCGCTGCATCGTTTCGTTGCAACTCCTCCATCGAGGATGATGATCGATTCACATCACCTCTTACTCTGCGCGGCATGTATCTCCTGGTCGGAGGAGGCACATTTCCAGGCTCAGCAACTACTTCACCTGAGTTATCTACGCATCAGCGAGCCCCCACTCCCCCACGATTTGAATGCCTGCCACTTGGAAGAGAGTTGGTTCTGCGGGGCGCTTGTTCGTTGGACAAAAAACTGGTCTGCTCGTGCGGAATACGGACATAACTAACATGAACCAACGGTTCGAACGCTCACTTTGAATCGACGGAATCAGGGTAAGCATGCAGGAACTTGCAGTTCTTGCGTTGACACTGTCCGCGCAAAAAATCACGGCAAATCTGAACATTCTTCTACGCGTCAGAGAAACGCCGAAACTCCACTTGTTTGAGTGCATCACTGTGACTCGGAACTACGGTTTACAAACACCACACAACTGCTTACCGTCGAGAGAATGCATGAACTTACAATTGTCGCCACGCGTACAGGTGCCATTGCGGAAATCACGACATGCGTAAGGAAGCTTACAGACAGGCTGCTCGACGTTGCTCGATGAATGCTCTTGCACGTGGGCGTCGCTAGTACCAGTAGGAGCAGAAGGATGCGGAGGCGCATCGACAGAGTGGTGGGCTCGAATGGACTTGTGAGAATCAGAACGAGGCAGACGGGGGTACGGTGATTCGGAGAACGCCTCGGAGTTGTTGTGCGAATGAAGGGTCGACGATGACAGTGTAGAACGGACGCCGTTGGGGAAATAACCCGGATCGTTTGAGTTAGAACTAAGCTGAATTGTTGGACTAGAACTGATGCGAAGATGATTCTGGTATTCCGGCATAAGAGACATGGAATACCGCTGTCTTTGACGGGAGTACATACTGGGATCGTTTTCCGACTGAAACGGAGGTTCGTTCCTCATGGGGTCGGGATAGCCGGGATAATACCGGGAATCGATAGGAGGGATATCATAATACCGGTAAGGGCCCTCGCTGTTGGGAGGAAGCATTGAAAACGCGTTTCGATGTCCTCTTGCGACAAATCCACCATCATAACCAGGAGGATAGCGATACGACTCTTTCGGGAGATCCCTGCGACCCTTCTGCTCTTCGTAGGAGTTCACATGCGCCACTTCAGTTAAATCCAGATTCAGACCGTCTCCAAAAGCAGCCGTATCCGGTTTCACGAAATCTTGATCTTCTGGGTGAACGAATTGATCGCCCATCATGGGGCGATAGCTAGAGTAATAGTCACCAAGAAAACGCTGCGGAGCGCCGTCATAATCGACTCTGCCTTGCGGATAGTTCAGATGGTAAAACTCAACACCGATATCCTCTTGAAACCGAGAAGATGGGGCGCCTGTAGGAGAGTACTCATCTACGGGATAAGGATGGACGCATGTGCCACATACAGTCTAAGCCAGTTTTATGGCGAGGATTTGTGGAATTCATCTTCACAAAGTCTGAAATGCACGAAACAACTGAATAACGAAATCGACTCCAATAGTAGCTGCTTGAAGTACTCCTGCAGTGAAATGAAGCAGAGTACCCTTGCCCTTAGTACGAAGAGTGCGTAAATGAAGGGAAATGACAATTAGCATTACCGCGGGAATTAACGATTGACGTGTGGAGGACAGGATAACCTGAACGGCACGTGACAAATCACGTAACTAGCCGAGTAGCTGCTCTCCCTCTCTTAGGTTTTCGTTCATGTTTGCATCACTCGATGGAACGGGACAAAGGGATCTCTGGACAGCTGGGATGATGCGATGTCATGCATGAAGGTGCTATCTCTCGCGATGGAAAGGGAACTGAACTGAAGGGTTCTGAGGGATGGGAGAAATAATCGCGG
>ENA-UEQW01003717-UEQW01003717.1-human-gut-metagenome-genome-assembly--contig:-NODE-3717-length-10316-cov-1.755054_pt1 | contig 10316 bp, 7 predicted proteins | sample MGYA00242947_ERZ507947 | MGnify/ENA primary metagenome ERZ507947 (study PRJEB26167, sample SAMN06115421) | human gut metagenome | host: Homo sapiens | place: China:Guizhou | collected 2015-03-17... | reverse complement strand
AGCAAATCCTGGTGCGGCCTGACCCGCAGGCGATCTGGGAAACGCCGCACACGAACCGCGGCTGGCGCAACGCGCAGGGCCGCTACTACCGCTCGTCCTCCGGCGGCGGACACTGGGATAAGGACAAGCTCCCCGAATCCTGGCAGGTGAAATATAAGGACCTTACGTTCCAGGTAAAACCGATGAACTTCAAGCACACGGGGCTTTTCCCGGAGCAGGCCGTGAACTGGGACTTTGCGCGCGAGAAGATCGAAAACGCGGGGCGCCCCATCCGCGTGCTGAATCTCTTCGCCTACACCGGCGGCGCGACGGTCGCGTGCGCGGCGGCGGGCGCGCAGGTCTGCCACGTGGATGCGGCAAAGGGCATGGTCAACTGGGCGCGCGAGAACGCGCGCGTCAGCGGCCTTGCCGACGCGCCGGTCAGGTGGATCATCGACGACTGCGCAAAATTTGTCGAGCGTGAGATCCGCCGCGGCAAGTCGTACGACGCCATCATCATGGACCCTCCGAGCTACGGGCGCGGTCCCGGCGGCGAGGTCTGGAAGCTGGAGGACAATCTGTTCCCGTTTGTCAAGCTCTGCGCGCAGGTCCTTTCGGACAAGCCGCTTTTTGTCATCATCAATTCGTATACAACGGGCCTTGCGCCGTCCGTGCTCGGCTACATCCTGCATCTGCTCGTCGCGGAAAAGTACGGCGGCAAGGTCACGTGGGATGAGCTCGGCCTTCCAGTGACGGAAACGGGGCTTGCGCTGCCCTGCGGCGCAACGGGCCGCTGGTTCAGCGAATAAACAAAAGGAAACACACCGATATGGAAATGATAAAGACCCAAAACCTCGCCTTCACCTATCCCGGCGCGGAAGGGGAGGGCAACACCCGCGCGCTGCGCGGCGTGGACGTGGAGATCGAGCGCGGCAGCTTTGTCGTGGTGCTCGGACACAACGGCAGCGGCAAATCGACGCTCGCCAAGACCTTCAACGCGGTGCTGCTGCCAAGCGGCGGCAAGGTGTATGTCGAGGGGATGGACACCTCGGATGAAGCGCTCCTGCTCGAGATCCGCAGGCGCGTCGGCATGGTGTTCCAGAATCCCGACAACCAGATCGTGGCAAATGTCGTCGAGGAGGACGTCGCGTTCGCACCGGAGAATCTGGGCGTGCCGAGCGACGAGATCAGAAAGCGTGTGGACGACGCGCTCGAGGCGCAGTTTCGCGGCGTGTCGCGCATCAAGTTTTACCTTGCCGACGATGACGACGGCCACGCGCAGCTGGCCGCCATCCGCGCCGGTATCGGCCGTGAGCTGACGACCACGACCGTGCGCGACAGCGACTGGGAAAATAACTGGCGGCAGTACTATCAGCCGATCGAGACAGGCGAACGGCTCGTCGTCGTGCCCGAGTGGCTCGACGCGCCGGCGGACGGCCGCCTGCCGCTGCGGCTCGACCCCGGCCTCATCTTCGGCACGGGCAGCCACGCCACGACGCGCATGTGCCTCGCCGCGCTCGAGCACTGCGCCGGCGCGGACAGGACGGTGCTCGACCTCGGCTGCGGCAGCGGCATTCTCGGCATCGGCGCGCTGCTGCTCGGCTGCGCGCACGTCACCGGCTGCGACATTGACCCCAAAGCCCCGGAGGTCGCGGCAGCCAACGCCGCGCTCAACGGGTTTTATGACGACAAGTTCACCGTCTGCGCGGGCGACATTCTTGCCGACGCCGGCCTGCGCCGCCGTCTCGGCACGGGATATGATATCGTGCTGGCGAACATCGTGGCCGACGTTATCATCCCGCTGGCCGCGCTCGCCCCGGCGTTTCTCGCCCCGGGCGGCACATTCGTGTGCTCGGGCATCATCGACGGGCGCGAGGACGAGGTGGCCGCCGCGCTCACGCGCGCGGGCTTCACCGTCACGGCGCACGACACGCTCGAGGAGTGGCACTGCTTCACGGCTGCGCTGGCGTGACGGGGTGCAGTGCATCACCGTGGACGCCGGAAGGTCCGGATCTGGAAAGCCTTCCCCTGCGGCTCAATTTCACAGCGCAGCAGCATCATTTTTACCCAAACATAGAACAAACCCCAGATGGTTTTACCCATCTGGGGTTCGTCGGCTTGCTGCGCAAGCGCGTGTCATTCCACCCGAGGCGGGCCTTGCCCCCTCGGGCTTCCCCGCTGCTCTGTCACACAACGCACCAGCACCATCCTAACAAATATAGAGCAAACCCCAGACGGCAAGCCGCCTGGGGGTCGTTCAATAGAGAGGAGAAGATGGGGAGGGAGAAACTAGGAATTTTATTTCACATCACAGAGGGAGGAATGATATGATTTCTGTTTTCATCAGGTATCCAACTGATTGGCGTCTTTCAGCACCAGATCCACTGTGATCTCCTTACCATTTCGGACAAGGCCTACCTTGACGGTGTCGCCCACCTTCAGCCCGTCCTTCGCGGCGCTGACATCATAGGTGGTGGTCACGGCCTGACCGTTGACGGCCAGCAGCATATCGCCGGACTGGATGCCCTGCTTTTCGGCGTCCGAGCCCTCGGCGACGGCGCTGATATACAGCCCATCGGGCAGATCGTAGTATTCGGAAGCGGCGGAAGACACAGCGCCCACGGTGATGCCGATGCTCACGCGGCCGGAAACGCGGCCGTCTGCGAGCAGCGCATTGACGATCGGGCGGATGGACGCGGTCGGGATCGCAAAGCCAATGCCCTCCACGCCCGTGGACAGGGCCTTCATGTTCGTGATGCCGATCACCTGCCCATACATATTGATGAGCGGGCCGCCGGAGTTGCCTTCGTTGATGGCGGCATTGGTCTGCAGGAGGGTCATGCTGTGCCCGTTATAGACCATGTCGCGGTTGATGGCGGAGATGATGCCGTTGGTCATCGTCCAGCGCAGCTGCTCGCCGAGCGGGTTGCCGATGGACACAACGTCATCGCCGACCTGCAGGGAGCTGGAGTCGCCGAACTCGGCGGGGGTGAGCCCCTGTGCGTCGATCTTGAGCACGGCGATGTCGCTCACGGCGTCTGCGCCGACGAGCGCACCCGTATACTCGGTGCCGTCTGACGTGGTCACGGTGACGCTCTTCGCGCCGTCGAGCACGTGCGTGTTCGTGACGATGTAGCCATCGCTCGTGAGCACGATGCCCGTGCCGGTGCTGTATTCGCTGCGGCTGATGTCGGCATGGATGCCGACGACGGACGGCAGGCACTTGGCATACACGCTCTGCAGCGTGAGCGCGCTGCCCCCGGCGGGCTGGAGCGTCATGGTCACGCCGGGATCGGTCGGCGCGGTCGGCAGCTCATTCTTGCCGGTGACGGTGGTGTCATCGTCCGCATCGTCCTGTGGGATCGTCACGCTGCCGTGCTGCCCGGGATCGACGGAGGGAACAGAGTCCCGTCCGCGCGCCGCGAACACATAGCAGGACGCGATGATGAGTACGAGCACGCCGAGGATGATCATCGTGATCTTCAGCCCCTGATGGGGCTTTTTCTTCGGCGCGGCGGCCTGCGACGGGCTCCAGTAGGAGTCGTAGCAGCCGGTGCCTGCGGTATCGGTGCGGGGCGCGGTGTAGCCGGCCTCATACCAGTCGGACTCCGGTTTGCGGACGTTGTCGTACATTGTGGTGTCCCTCCCAAGGAACGATTTGATGATAGCACGTGATTTTGTGCTGCTTATGAATGGAAAACAAACATTTTATGAATTCCGAGAACAAATCATGAACTCTTGCGTCCGCCCCGGCGGCCGGTGCTCTCGGGCTTGGCGGTGGGCTTGGGCGCGGGCTTTGCGAGCGTGAGCGTGAACACGAACTCCGTCACACCGTCGCGGCTCGTGACGGCGATGTCCTCGCCGTGCGCGTCGAGGATGCTCTTGACCAGATACAGCCCGAGGCCCACGCCGTCGCGGTCAAGGCTGCGGCTGCGGTCGGACTTGTGGAAGCGGTCGAAGATGAACGGCAGGTCGTCAGCGGGGATGGTCTCGCCGTGATCGCGCACGGAGACGTAGGCCTTGCCCTCCGACTTCCAGAGCGAGACGCACAGCGTGCTGCCGGGCGCGGCGAACTTGACGGCGTTGTCCATCAGGTTATAGAGCACGCGCGTGATGGCGTCCGGGTCTGCGAGCACCGGCATGGAGTCCTCGGGCAGCTGGAGGTCCACGTCGAGCTGCTTGTCGTTGGCGCGCGCCTCAAAGCTGAGCATGGTGCTGACGATCTTCTCCGAGATGTCAAACTCGCGCCGGCGCGTCAGATCCTCGCCTGTGCTCTCAAGGCGCGACATGTCGAGCATGCTGCGCACGAGGCGCGAGAGCCGGCGCGTCTCGTCGGCGATGGTGGCGAGGTACTTGTCCTCCTGATCCTTGGGGATCGTGCCGTCGAGAATACCGTCGGCAAAGCCGGCGATGGTGGTCATGGGGGTCTTGAGCTCGTGCGAGACGTTGGCGATGAAGGCGTTGCGGCGCTGCTCGCTCGTCTCAAGGGAGTCGGCCATGGTGTTGAAGGCCGAGATGAGCGCGCCGACCTCGTCGGTGCGTCCGTCGTCCGTGACGCGGGCGGAAAAGTCGCCGTGGGCGAACTTCTTGGCCGCGACGGCCATCTCGTCGAGCGGCTGCGCCATGCGCTTGCTCGTCACGAGCGAGAGCAGCAGCGCGATCATCATCACGGCTGCGGACGCGGCGAGAAACACCCACACGAACGTTCGCCAGCCGTCAATGATCGTGGCGCTGTTCGTGGCCACGAACACGTAGCCGATCACGCGCGCGTCCGTGCCGATGGTGATCGGCTGCGCGACGACGTAGTGCGGCGAGGCATAAAACCCGCCGAGGTTCGTGATGAGGTTGAACTTGCCGTCGCTGCGCAGCTGCGTCAGCTGCGCCGAGCCGACCGAGCGGCCGAGGTGCTCGCAGGCAATGTTCCGGCACGAGCAGGACACGACCGTCCCGTCGGTGTCGGTGATGAAGATGTGGTTTCCGGTCGACTGTGCAAGCGTGCTGATGACCATGCGCAGGTCCCAGCTCGTGAGCTCGCCGCTGCGCACGTGCGCCTGCGCCGCATGGCTGACCTCCTCGGCGTTGGAGACCATGTTGCCGCGGTATTCGCTGATGACATAGCTGCGGCCGAGGAACACGAACGCCGCGCCGAGGATGAGGAAGCTGAACATGACCATGACGGCGGTCGCGGCGAAGTTTTTGAAATAAATACTCTTCACTTACGTCTCTTCCGCTTCGAACTTATAGCCCACGCCCCAGACGGTCTTGAGCGCCCACTTGTCGGACACGCCCTCGAGCTTCTCGCGCAGGCGCTTGATGTGCACGTCGACGGTGCGGCTGTCGCCGAAGTAGTCAAAGCCCCACACCTCGTCGAGCAGCTGGTTGCGGGTGTAGACGCGGTTGGGCGTCGCCGCGAGGTGGTACAGCAGCTCCATCTCCTTGGGCGGCGTGTCGATCTTCTTGCCGTCGACGATCAGCTCATAGGAGTCGAGGTTGATGACGAGCTTGTCGAACGTGAGCTTCTTGCTCTTGGGCTTGCCGTCGTCGCCGGTGCGGCGCAGCACGGCGTGCACGCGCGCGAGCAGCTCCTTGACCTCGAAGGGCTTGACGATGTAGTCGTCCGCGCCCATCTCCAGGCCGGAGACCTTGTCCTCGGTCTCGCCCTTGGCGGTGAGCATGATGATGGGCATTTTCATGGTCTTGCGCAGCTCGCGGCAGACCTGCCAGCCGTCCATCACGGGCAGCATGATATCGAGCAGCACAAGATCGGGCTGGATCTCCTTGGCCATCTCGACGGCCTTGCCGCCGTCGGCCGCGTGCGAGACCTCGAACCCGTCCTTCTGCAGGTACAGACGCAGCAGCTCTGCGATGTTGTTATCGTCCTCCACGACGAGCACTTTCTGGCTCATGTGTTGTTGCCTCCTTCGCCGGCGCGCCGCGCCGGACATAATGATCCAATGGTGCATCCTATTATAAACAACCGGCACGATTTTTTCATGTCCAATCTGTAAAATCCGCGCCCGCACGGCTGCGCGGCGCTCCCGGCGCGCAAAAGGCATTTACAAGACCGCGAAAATGTTGTATGGTTAACTGTAAACCCATTTTTGAACGAACAGCGAGGCAACCGCATGAACACCTATGGCGAACGTGTAAAAGTGACGATTTTCGGCGAGTCGCACGGCCCGGCGATCGGCGTCGTGCTCGACGGCGTCCCGGCCGGCGAGGCCATCGACATGGACGCCGTGCGCATCCAGATGCGCCGGCGCGCCCCCGGCTCGTCCGACCTGACGACCCACCGCTCAGAGACGGACGATCCGCTCGTGATGAGCGGCATCCTCAACGGCGTGACGACCGGCGCGCCGATCTCGGCCATCTTCCGCAACAAGGACCAGGACAGTGCGGCCTACCACCCGGAGGTCCCGCGCCCGAGCCACGCGGACTACGCCGCGACCGTGCGCTTCGGCGGCCACGCCGACCTGCGCGGCGGCGGCCCATTCAGCGGCCGGCTCACGGCCTGCCTCGTGTTCGCCGGAGCGGTCTGCCGGCAGATCCTCGAGCGCCGCGGCATCACGATCACGGCCAACGCCGTGCGCGTCGGCCAGGCGACGGGCAGGGAGCTGAACTTTGACATGAAGCGCGCCATTCTCGACGCGCGCAGCGCCGGCGACTCCGTCGGCAGCGAGCTCGAGTGCGTCGTCACGGGCGTACCCGCCGGTGTCGGCGGGCTGCTCTTCGGCGGCATGGAGAGCCGCATCGCCGGCATGCTCTATGCCATCCCCGGCGTGAAGGGCGTGGAGTTCGGCCGCGGCTTCGCCCTCGCCGAAATGCGCGGCAGCGAAGCCAACGACCCCATCCGCCTGAAAAACGGGCACATCACCATGGCCTCGAACAATGCCGGCGGCATCAATGGCGGCATCACCAACGGCATGCCGCTCGTCGTGCGCATGGCCCTGCGGCCGACGCCGTCGATCGCGTGCGAGCAGTCGTCGGTCGACCTGGCCACAATGGAGGAGACGCCGCTGCGCATCAACGGCCGGCACGACCCGTGCCTCGCCCCGCGGGCGATCCCGGTCATGGAGGCCGCGCTCGCCTGCTGCGTGCTCGACGCCATGCTCGACAGCGCCGCCACGATCTGAGAAAGGAGCCCATCATGGACGAACACAAGACCCCTGAAGAAATGAACACCGAGGAAACCGTGCAGCCCGAAGCTGCCGTTGAAGAAACCGTCACGGACACGCCGTCTGCCGCCGAAGCGTGCGCGCAGCCGGAAGAAGTCACAGCCAGTGAGACCGCCGCTGCCGAAGCCGATGCTGCCGAAGTCCCCGCTCCGGCGGAGAAAAAGCCCATGAGCGTCCGCGCGCGTCACGCGCTCCGGCGCGGTGTGGCCGGTCTGCTGGCGGCCATCGTGCTGCTGGCGGTGTCCGGCTTCGGCGTGTTTCGCATCGCCCGCGGCGCGCAGGAGATCTCCGGCACGTTCGATGCCGACCCCGGCACGTTCGTGCAGCATGACATCGTCTTTATCCTCAACACGTTTTCCGACCCCAACGGCGGCAGCGCGCAGTACGGCGTTGTGCCCATCGGCGGCAAGCTCGTGGCCTTCCGCTTCCCCGCGCGGTGGGACGCCTCGGTCAAGACCATTGCCGATGCGACCACCAGCGTCCTGCAGGGCCAGAGCTACTCCATCGACAGCTTCATCCGCGTCACCGGCACGGTCAAGGCCATGCCGGAGGCCGTCTCGTCCGCGCTCTACGACTGGTACACGGAAAACCACGCCTACCTGCAGCAGATCGGCGCGATCGGCGACAGTGAGGACGCGGCCGACTACCTGCCCGACGAGATCGTGCGCGTGGACACCGTCGGCAGCATCCCGCAGGGCTGGGTCGAGGGGCTGACGGTCGCGGCCGTCGCCTGCCTGATCTACGCCATCGTGGTGCTCATCCGCATCCTCTGCGGCAAGTATGACGAGCAGAAGCTGCCGGACATCACGTTCGAGCTCGTGGACATGACGCCCGAGACCCCGGCCGACCCGGAAACCACACCGGAGGAGACCCCGGAGGCCGCAGCCGAGCCGGAGACCGCTCCGGAGGAAACGCCCGAGGCCAAGCCGGAAGCGGAAACCCCGGCCGAACCGGAAACCCCGGAAACCCCGGCCGAGCCCGAAAAATCTGACGAAACCGAGGACACGCCCGATGCCTGAGCACAAACTGTGCGTGCCGTGCCTGTTCGGGCTCGAGGGCCCGCTCGGCAACGAGCTGCGCCACATGGGCCTGCGCAGCGTCATGCCCGAAAACGGCCGCGTGCGCTGCACGGGCACGGACGCGGACATCGCGCGCATGAACCTCCGCTGCCGCTTCGGTGAGCGCGTGCTGCTCGAGCTGGGCAGCTTCCCCGCGCCGACGTTCGACGCGCTCTTTGAGGGCGTCAAGGCGCTGCCGTGGGCGGACTATCTGCCGGCGGACGCGGCCTTCCCCGTCAAGGGCTACAGTCTGGAGTCGGCGCTGCACTCCGTGCCCGACTGCCAGAAGATCATCAAAAAAGCCGTCGTCGAGTCGCTCAAGCAGCGCTATCATGTGACGTGGTTTGCCGAGACCGGCGCACTGTACCAGATCCAGTTCTCGCTCGTGCACGACACGGCTACGCTCTATCTCGACACGACCGGCGCGCCGCTGCACAAGCGCGGCTACCGTCCGGCGCACGTGGCCGCGCCCCTGCGCGAGACGCTGGCCGCCGCGCTCGTGGACATCGCGGGCTACCGCGGCCGGGGCGATCTCTGCGACCCGTTTTGCGGCAGCGGCACGATCGCCATCGAGGCGGCGCTGGCCGCCAAGGGCCGCGCACCGGGCATCAGGCGCGACTTTGCGGCCATACAGTGGGCGTGGCTGCCGGCCGGGGTCTGGCCGCAGGCGCGCGAGGAAGCGCGCGCACGCGAGTTTCACGGCGAGTATCACATCTTTGCCTCGGATATCGACCCCCGCGCCGTCGCCATGGCGCGCGACAATGCCCGCCGCGCCGGCGTGGACGACTGCATCACCTTCGCGGTGGCGGACGCGCGGGAATTTGACCGCACGACCGACCGCGGCGTCATCGTCACGAATCCGCCCTACGGTGAGCGCCTGATGGAAAAGCGCGAGGCCGAGGCGCTCTACACCGCCTTCGGCGCGGCCTATGCCAAAACGGAGCACTGGCGGCTCTACCTGCTGAGCTCGCACACGGAGTTTGAGCGCGCGTTCGGCCGCCCGGCGGACAAGAAGCGCAAGCTCTACAACGGCACGCTTCGCTGCGACCTGTTCCAGTACACGAAAGACGTGTGAAGCCGCATATCCGACGCACGGCCGCATATATTTCACACCGGTAGTTAAAAAATCGCAAATATTCACGATTCCCCTCTTGCGCGTCCCCGCCGACCGGGGTATAGTAATGGTATTATTTTGTCGAAAGTGCAGGAATGGAGCTATGAAACATCTGTTCATCGTCAACCCCGTCGCCGGCGGCAAGGACCGGCATGAATACGTGGCCGAGCAGGCGCGCCTCGCGCTCGAGGGCAGCGCGGACGCCTATGAGGTCTACATCACGACCGCGCCCATGGATGCGTGCGCGAAGATCGAGGCCGAGGCCGCTTCCGGCGAGGAGCTGCGGGTATATGCCTGCGGCGGCGACGGCACGCTCAACGAGTGCGTCAACGGCGCCGTCGGGCACGATAACGTCGCCGTGACCCACTTCCCCTGCGGCACGGGCAACGACTTCATCAAAATGTTCGGTGAGGAGAAGGAGCGCTTTTTCGACCTCGCGGAGCTCGTGCGCGGCGAGGTGCGCCCCCTTGACGTCATGGAGTGCTGCGGACGCTATGCGATCAATATCTGCTCGGTCGGCATCGACGCGCGCATCGGCACCGAGGTGCACCAGTATCACGACAGCTATGTGCTGTCCGCCGTGGCCAACCTCTTCAAGGGCATCGCCCAGCCGCTGACCGTGCGCGGCTGCGGCATGGACTACAGCGGCGGCACGTCGCTCATCTGCGCGTGCAACGGCCGGTTCTACGGCGGCGGCTTCAACCCCATCCCCGACTCCCGGCCCGATAACGGCAAGCTGGAGTTTCTCGTCGTGCGCGACGTGTCGCGCCTGCAGTTCATCCGGCTCGTCGGCAAGTACGCCAAGGGCCGCTACCGTGAGTTGGAAAAATTCATCACCCATCTCGAGGGCGGTCATCTCGAGATCGACAGCGAGCAGGATCTCGTCGTGAACATCGACGGTGAGGCGCTCTGGAGCAAGCACGTAAACTTCGACCTCATCCCCGGCGGCGTGAACTTCCTCGTGCCGGCGAACATGGCCTTCTTCCACCC
>ENA-UEQW01003716-UEQW01003716.1-human-gut-metagenome-genome-assembly--contig:-NODE-3716-length-10316-cov-3.786600_pt1 | contig 10316 bp, 10 predicted proteins | sample MGYA00242947_ERZ507947 | MGnify/ENA primary metagenome ERZ507947 (study PRJEB26167, sample SAMN06115421) | human gut metagenome | host: Homo sapiens | place: China:Guizhou | collected 2015-03-17... | reverse complement strand
GTGGGTGGAGTCCAGAGGTAGGGAGGGGGGAATCGGAACACCCCTCCCTGCCTCTGGCCCAGCGGAGCGTCCCTGCACGCTTGCGGCAAGCAGATACCTTTACCTGCAGCGCCGCTGCAAATGCTGCTATTCACCCACAAAAAAATAACGGAACGTCCGCAGACATTCCGTTACGCTGAAATGTATAATGATTTTTAGTTCTGGTTCGGCTGGGGACGGAAGGTGATCTCGCCGGTGGTGCTGTCCATAGCGTCCACGATGGCAAGGCTCTCCAGCTGGATGCCCTTGCTGCGGATCAGCTCGCCGCCCTGCTGGAAGCCCTTCTCGACGGCGATGCCGATGCCCTCGACGGTGGCCCCGGCCTCATTGGCCAGTTCCAGCAGGCCCATCAGGGCGCAGCCGTTGGCCAGGAAATCGTCGATGATGAGGACATGGTCTTCCGGGGTAAGGAACTTTTTGGAGACGATGACGTTATAGATCTTTTTGTGGGTGAAGGACTGGATCCTGGTCTCGTAATTGTTGTAGTCCAGATTGATGCTCATGGACTTTTTGGCAAAGACCACCGGCACATTGAACTCGCTGGCGACCACTGCTGCAATGCCGATGCCGCTGGCTTCAATGGTCAGCACTTTGTTGATGGGCTTGCCTGCAAACAGGCGCTTCCACTCTTTTGCCATCTCGCGGAACAGCGGGATGTCCATCTGGTGGTTGATGAAGCTGTCCACCTTCAGCACGTTGCCCTCGCGCACGATGCCGTCCTTGCGAATCCGATCTTCCAGCAGTTTCATTTCAGTCTCTTCCTCCAAGCTTTTGATACAGCATTTCGATTTCACCTAGTATACCGGATTCCGCTACCGGATTTCAAGGTCTTTTGGGCAATTTCTCTCTTGTTTTCTCCAAAAATTCGAGTATACTGAAGGTAATCCTCGGAATATGAGGCCGAGGAGCTGCGGAGGTTGTGGAGAGCCTCCCGCACTGTGGGATACGAAGGACAAGAAGGAGCAACACCATATGAAAACAGGATTGGTCTTGGAAGGCGGCGCGATGCGGGGCATGTTCACCGCAGGCGTTCTGGATGTGCTGATGGAACATGACATCACGGTAGACGGTGCCATCGGCGTGTCGGCCGGTGCCGTGTTCGGCTGCAATTACAAGTCGCATCAGATCGGCCGCGCCATCCGCTACAACACCCAGTACTGCAACGACCGGCGCTATGCCAGCTTCAAGAATCTGCTGCGCACCGGCAATCTGTACAGCGAACAGTTCTGCTATCACGATGTCCCCGAAAAGCTGGACCCGTTCGACGAAACGGCCTTTGCGGCCTCGCCCATGGATTTCTTCGTCGTCTGCACGGACGTGAAGACCGGCGAACCCATTTACCACAAATGCCGCACGGGTGACGCCGAGGATGTCCGCTGGATGGAGGCATCGGCTTCCATGCCGCTGGCTGCCAAGATCGTCCAGATCGGCCATTACGGCCTGCTGGACGGCGGCGTCTCCGACTCCATCCCCATCCGCTTTTTCGAATCCATCGGCTACAAGCGCAACCTCATCATCCTGACCCAGCCCAAGAGCTTCGTCAAGAAGAAGAACCCCCTGCTGCCCGCCATCCGGGCACGGTATCTGCGCTATCCGGCCTTTGTGGAGGCCGTGGCCGACCGCCACGAGCGCTACAACGAGACGCTGAGCTACATCTCCATGCTGGAACAGGCCGGTGCCGATTACGTCATCCGCCCGCCCATCCCGCTGGAGATCGGCGCCATGGAGCGTGACCCCGATCAGCTCCGCCGCGTCTACGAGACCGGCCGCGCCGTGGCACAGATCCAGATCGACAAGATCAAAGCCTTCCTCGACGCCGCCAAGGCGGAACCGGAAACTTAACAAGCAGCAAGCCCCGCCCTGCATCGCACACATTCCCGTGCGGTGCAGGGCGGGGCTTTGTTCGTTGTAGGTGGGCGTTGTGGTCAAAGGACTCTGACAAATGACCTTTCTCCCAGGCATCTGTCACACGGTAAAGTCGGAAAAGATGTTTACTATGGACAATCCCATTGGTTCTGGTTCAATCCTCTCCTATCCAAAGGAACGCCTATCGAAGTAACCATTGACCCCCAAAAACCAGAAAGAAGCATTGTTGCCTCATGGGAAATTTAAGAAAAACGGTGACGTTCCGCATTGTGGAAAGTCACCGTTTTCTCTTATGCTGTGCAGTGGTCGTTCACTGCACGGATTGATAAGAAGGAGAACTTAAATTTCATACCATCTGATTTCATTGGCATCCAGATGCAGGTCAAAGCTGTTGCCATCCGTCGTATAAACTGTGGTATCCTGCGGCTCGTACGTGTTGTTCACCACACAATACTTGCCGTTCTTGACGTAGGCGTGAACTTCCACATTGTAGTTGGAACTGAACCAAGTGTGCAGTTCCTCCTCGCTGTGGGCACTCCACAGGATAGCGCGGTAAAGGGTGCGGCTGTTGGCAAAACTGTAAGGCACACCGCTGATGTACACGGCACGACCCTTGCCGAAGTCGTGGGCGGCCATCTGCACTTCCTTGTTCCGCTGCACCAGCACTTCGGTGCCCTCGAGGGCATAAATGTTCTTTTTGCCCTCGCCAAAGTCCACGGGTTGGTCGGCGTCCTGCAGAATGAAATGGTCCGGGTGTTCTTCCCAGTTGTACTTGTCGTAGTTGAGGGTGAAGCCGTTTTCTTCCTCCACGCCCAGCACGCTGGCAAGCTGGAGAATGTGGCCCTGATACGGGTGACCGGAAGGCTCACCCACGCCGATAAAGCCGCCGCCGTTCCAGACGAACTTGCGGATAGCGGAGGAGATCTCCGGGTCTTCCCACCAGATGCCGCCGGTGTGTGCGGTGTCGGCATCGCCGACATTGATAATGACATCCAACGAATCCAGCAGATGCGGGTCGTTCTTGATATCCTCAAAGCTGATAAACTTCACATCAAAGGGCGCACCGGACAGCATCTCAATGACACCGGCATAGCTATAGTTCTGCTTGTAATAGAGGGCGTGATGCACCATGTGACAGCCCCAAGCCCGCATTTTACCCCAACAGTTCAGCACGGCCACTCGCTTGACACAGTAGGGTGTGGTGCCCTTGATGTTCTCGTACAGTTCGCGGAACTCGTTGCAGACGCTCTCCACGTAGTCCACGAACTCCGGGAACTGCAAGGCCAGTTTCAGATAGCCGCCATAGCCGATGCGGTCGATGGGCTTGCGCAGGATAGCGCGGCGGGCTGTAACCCAGTTCTCCTTGGCTTCCCGCACCGGGTCGCCGCCCTCGTGGAAGGTGTCGGGGAAGAAGTACGGCAGGAAACGGCCCTCGGTGTACTTCACGCCCTCAATGTCAGAGATCAGGCGCAGGGTGGAGCCGTTGCCCACGCTGCCCACTACGGCATCCAGTCCGATGGTCTTGAACTCCGGCATGAAGGGTTCGGTGCCGATCCAGTGATCGCCGAGGAACATCATGGCCTCGCACCCGCACTCGTGCGTGATGTCCACCATCTCCTTGGCAAGCTTGGCCACCTCGCGGCGCTGGAAGGCCTGAAAATCCCGGAATTCCTTGCTGGGCACCCGGTACTGGTTGTTATAGTAGCCCTGATCGATGATGTACTCCGGGCGGAACTTGTAGCCCACTTCCTGCTCAAACTGGTTGAGGATATAAGGGCTGACCGAAGCAGAGTATCCATACCAGTCCACGAACTTCTCCCGCTTCAGCTCGTCGAAGATCAGGGTGAACTGGTGGAAGAAGGTGGTGTAGCGGATGACGTTAACATAGGGGTGCTCTGCAATGAACTTGCGCAGGCGCTCCATGGAATACTTGTGGGTCTTGGGCTGACGCACGTCAAAAGTGATCTGGTGCTCAAAATTCGTCCAGCCGTTGGTGGTAGCGTTGTACATATGCACCGGGTCCCAGATGAGGTAAGCCAGAAAACTGACGGTATACTCATGGAACGGTACGGCCTGTACGGTCACACTGCCGTCGGCGTAGCTCCACTGCTCCGGCGGCACGGGCTGACCGGTGGTTCGATCCATGACCTCCCACCAGCGGGTGATATCGTCGTTGGTGTTCACCTGCATCAGCTCCGGGCTGCTGCCCTTCATCCGCGGGATGCAGACGCAGAGTGAGCTTGTGCCCGGGGCTGATGCCGAGTTCGGCGCGTATGGTGCGGACGGACACGATGACGCCCTGGATAAATTCCATCTGCGCGGCCTTTTCAGGGTGGGCGATTTCGAGGCGGCCGATGGCTTCGTTGTTGCAAGTCGCCACATCCACCTGCCTGTTGGCGACGGCGAGCGCGTTGGACTCATGGTTGGCGGCAACCACGTTCTTGAAAATTTTCTTCGGGTCGACGTTGTTCTTGGCGAACACGTAGTAGCCGGGCACGAGGAACCCGGAGGTAGAGTTGGGATCGCCGTTGCTGAAACGAAGCCCAGCCGCGTTCTTGAGCACGTCGTCCACGTTCTTGAGCGGACTCTCCTTGTTCACCACAAGCAAGGAGTAGTAGCCGTCCGTACCGTCCGCCGCCGTGGTCTGGGCGAAAACGGAACCGTCGGAACGGTCCACCATCTGGATGGCGCCCTTGTTGCCGATCCAGCAGAGATCGACCTTTTTGAAGCGCATCCCCTCAATGATCCCGGCGTAGTCCGAAGCGAAGAACGCCTTGACCTTGAAGCCGGTGGCCTTTTCCATGTCGGCGAGGAAGGGGTCCCACAACTGTTTGAGGTTCTGGGAGGATTCCGTGGAGATGATGCCGAAGTTCAGGACTTCCGCAGCCTTGGCACAAACGGAACCGCCAAGGACGACGGCCGCCGCCGCAACGGCGATCAGGAAACGTGAAAACATGGCAAATCCTTGTTGTTGAGGGTTAGGCCACTTGAACCTGCGTCAGGGGCGGATTCCGCCGGATGTCGCTTTCCTGGCGGGCGAACAGGGAGTCGCATTCCGTACCGTAGAGCCGCTTGAGGAAGGCGGGGGTCAGTTCCGCGCTCGGCCCGTCGTACACGACCCGGCCATGCTTCAAGGCGATGGTTCGGGGGCAGAAGGACAGCGCGTAGTCGACCTGATGCAGGGTCACGAGCACGGTGAGCCCGTCCTTCTGGTTCAGATCGCGCAGCGTTTCCATAACGTTGCGGGACGATTCCGGATCGAGCGAGGCAATGGGCTCGTCCGCCAGCAGGACGCGGGCGCGCTGCACAAGGGCGCGGGCAATGGCGGCGCGCTGCTGCTGCCCGCCGGAGAGGTTGGAGGTGCGCTGATGCGCCTTTTCCATGATGCCGACGCGGGCCAGCGCCTTGTAGGCAAGCCGGGCGTCCTCTTCATGGAAGAAGCCCAGCAGGCTGCGCCACAGCGCCGTGCGCGACAGCGCGCCGAGCATGACGTTGCGCAAAACGGACATGCGATCCACCAGATTGAACTGCTGGAAGACCATGCCGATTTCCGCCCGCATGGTTCGGATGTCGCGGCTGATCACGCCCCTGTCCTGGATGAGGTGCTGCGCGACCTCGATCCGCCCGCCGTCGGCGTCGCCGGGCATGAGCCCCGCGATATGGCGCATCAGGGTCGATTTTCCGGAACCGGACGAGCCGATGAGCGCGACCATTTCGCCGGGCTTGATGTGCAGGCTAACCCGGTCAAGCCCCTTCCCGCCTGAAAACGTTTTGCTGAGAGTATCTATGTGGATCATGTTGAACTCCTCACTTGTCGTTGGGCGCATAGTGGAGGAGCCGTGTGACGCGGGCGTGTCCGCTTTTTGTCGATCGTGGAGAAAAGGAGAGACGGTTGTGCGGAGATTGTGCTACAAAACAGAAAAAAGTAATAAATCCTAAATAATAACAATATACGCGTCCCAAACGCATACAAAAAATCCCGCTCCGGACAAAACGGAAGCGGGATTGTATATTATTGATATGCAGTGGAATCTATCGGCAAGAAAGGGATTTCACGGGAAGCGCCGAGCCCCAAAACCATGAAAACGGCCGCGCGCCGGAAGGCGCATTTCCCATCAGGCAAAGCGCCGGACAAAGGGTTTGAGCAGCGGAGCCGACCAGTACCACTTCACGGCAAGGATCAGCAGAAGGACCGCCGTGCCCGCGTAAGCCGTATCCATCCCCCACATGTCATTGAGCAGGTAGGCGAGGATCGGCCCGAGGGCCGCGCCGAGATCCACGGCGAACGAGTACCACATCATAAATACCCGCCCTCCCCGCACGGACGCCGTATCCGAAGCCACGGAATCGGCTATCGTAGTCAGTGACGTCCCCGTGAGCTGGATGCCGATCAACACGGCAAGCCACAGCGGCAGGGGCAAGCGCAAGGCGACGAGCCCGAACACGACCACCCCGAACGCCAGCGAGACCACCATCATGGATCGCCGACCGAAGCGGCGATCGGACAATACGCCGATCCCCGGGGCCAGCCACGGCTCCCACCCCCAGCGGATGGCTTGCAGGACGCCCCCGAGCGTTGCCGCGCCCACGGCCACCCCGCCAAGCAGGGTAACGCTGCTCCCGAAATGGATACGGATGAGCTCGCTGAGCGTGGAGGCGTACAGGCCTTGATAGATAAGCGCCACGACAAGCCCCGTCGCCATGACCCACAGGACCGTGCCGTCCTTCCACAGCCACGTCAAAGACCGCTCCTCGGCTTGCGTTCCGACCGGGACGCCGCTGTTTCCGCGCGGCACACAGATGAACCCGAGAACAATAGTCGCGGCGGTACACGCGCCGAATAACATGCACGTCACGGAAAAACCGAGCCAGTCCGCGAAAATCCCGCCGAGGAGCATCCCCGCCAGACTGCCGATCCGGTACAGGCCGTTATACAACCCCATGAAATAGCCGCGATTATCGTCGGACGATACATTCAGGATGCAATAGAAGCCGCCAAGCCGCAACAGTGTCCATGCGATACCCCACAGGCAGCGCAGAAGAAGCCAGACGGCAAAGCCGTCCGCAAAGGCGTAACTGAAGGTGGTGATGGTGGCGAGTACCGTGGCGATGAAAATGCCGGTCCGATCACTGATATGGCGGTACAGCCAGCCTACCATCGGATTGAGCGGGAGCCGCACCAGCCGGTTGACCGACAGGATAATCCCCACTTCCCATAAGGAGGACAGCCCGGCCTGAGCGAAACAGATGGGCAGCACGATGTACAGCATCGAGTCGCCGATCAAACAGGCCGCCGTGATCAATGAAATAACGATGACCTGCCGAGAAGCGCGTTCTTTCTCCGCCATGTGCCGCCCCTTTCCCTCTTGTCCCGGGCGGTTCCCCTTGGGGAACCTATCATACCGGCATTGTCACAGAATCGTAACGTTGACGTGTTAGAATCCAGTAGCGTTCTTTTTCCCAGACGGCAAACGATATCTTGAGAAGCGCTCCAATCCGCCTCGCCATTTGTCCGCCGTGCTCCCGAAAAATCATCATCCCGCAGAGGACGGCATTCTATTCCAGCCGGGAGCCACAAAAGCATACCTCTGTTTCGCTTTCATGACGGCAGAGCCCGCACTCCGAGGAATGCGGGCCCGTATCGAAGATCCGCTTGCGCGAACCCGTCGTCGTGTTTGCTGTTTAGCCTAACGGATGAAATTCGTGGGTGTCCACGGCTCCCGCACCGGATAGGGCACGGTCCCCTTGGCGGCCTCAATGCACTTGAGCAGCCACGCCATGTTGTCGCCCAGGGTCCGCATGATCTGCAAACCCTCCTTGTCCTGCCTCACTTCCTCCGGCGTGTTGCCGTGCACGGAGTTCCAGTACTGCGAGGACACGATGGGCATACAGGAAATGGTAAAATATTTGTTCAGGCGATCAAAAGCCGCGCTGGCCCCGCCACGGCGGCAGCTGACCACGGCGGCAGCGGGCTTGTAGGCGTAGGCTCCGCTTTTCATATAGAACAGGCGATCCAAGAAAGCGCACAGCGCGCCGTTGGGAGCCGCATAGTAGACGGGCGACCCCACGATAAGGCCATCCGCCGCCTTCAAGAGCCCTGAGCACTCGTTGACCGGATCGTCGTCAAACACGCACAGCCCGGTTTCCCGGCAAGCGCCGCACGCGATACAGCCCCGAATGGGCTTCGAGCCGATGTGCACGATATTCGAGCCGATGCCGTTTTTCTCAAGCTGTCCTGCCACTTCGCTGAGAGCGGTGTAGGTGCAACCCTTCTTGTGCGGGCTGCCGTTGATGAGCAGTACGTTCATAAAAAGCCTCCTTTATCCTTTATTGAGGATGTACATGGAGCGAGAAACTTCATTCGCTGGAGAAATCGCTCAGAACCTGAAGCAGGGAGCACAGATTGCCCAGTCTGTCGTCGCCGAGGTATTCCCTGATTTCCCGTTGCGCCTCTTCCCACAGGGGAAAGGCTTCCTCCAGCTTGCCCTGCCCTTCCGGCGTCAGTTCCACCACCTTCTTCCGGGCATCGTCAGGATGCACGCCAACGGCAACAAACCCCGCCCGCTCCAACAGCCCGATATTCCGGGTCGCCGTGGGCTGATCCATGCACAGCACCTTGCCGATATCCGTGATGAACGGCCGACGCATACAGGCGATCCGTTTCAGCAGCGCAAACTGTGTTCCCCGGATGCCCACGGGACGCAGGCAGCGATCGTAAATCTGCGTAACAACACGCCCGGCTTTGCGGAGCTGCATACAGACGCAGACAGGAGAAGCGTATTCCTTCGTGAGGGACTCCATTCACAGAATCGTGAGCAAGGGCAGCTCCTCCGTATTGCTCCAATTGGCAGCGAGAATTGGGAATGCCAAAGACAAGAGTGCTTCTCAACTGTTTCCAGTGGAAGCCCCGAGCGTCAACCTTGTTGAAGTGAGCATGGCGCAGATCATGACTGGAGTTGTGTTGAACGCGAATGACTGGGAGAGACTGAACCCGAGAGTGAAGTGCATCGTGGTGAAAGCGTGTAGTGGCTATGAGAGCGATGCGTTGGACTTGTCTCGCTTTGCGGAGTTGGAGGCGTTGCAGATTGGGAACAACTGCTTTCTCTCCGTGAGCAAGGTGCACATTGTGGGACTGGCGAAGCTGAAGAGCATCACAGTGGGTGAGAGTGCGTTCCAGGGCAATCAGAGTGATGCTGAGCTGGTGATCCAGAATTGTCCCTCGTTGGTTTCCTTGACCATTGGGACTTTATCCTTTTGTCAGTATAAGAGAATGAGATTGAGTGGACTGAACGCACTGGAGACGATTACAGTTGAAGGCGGGTGTTTTCGAGAGGGGGATCTCATAGTGCGAAACATGATGAATTTGTTTTCCATTTCGCTGGGTGTTTTGTGTTTCGAGAGGAGTCGTCACACGGTGATTGAGAGTGTGTCTTTGAAGAAGGGTTGATCGCATAGACTGTCCCAAACTGTATGAAATGAGTGTTGATGACATGAGTCTGTGTGGTGTGAAGAATGAGAATTCTGAGGTGGTGTTGAAGGGTGAGTGTGGAGAGAGGACGTGATGGGGTAGATTTGCCCGAGCTTACAACGCTGAAGTGTGGGAAGGAGTGTTTTGAGCATGGACGCGTGCGAATCGAGAGTGGTGTTGTGGCGATGGGTTGATGAATAGACTGTCCGTTGTTGGACAAGAGGTCTCTCCCTGTGGCAGTGAAGAAGGGCGTGAAGGAGCAGAAGAAGAAGGAGCGTCGTGCGTGTTGTGTGAAGAACCGAGTGTGGATTGGAGTGGGGTGTGTTGCTTTCCTCATCGCACTGATTCTGGCTCTGGTGTTGGTGATTCGCTCTCTCATCGCCACTCGCGAGTCGCGTGAAACACTCAATCAGTTGAAGGCGTGTTTGGGTGGGATTGACGTGTCGAAGGACATGACGGAGCTGGTGGTTCCGAACAACCGATGCAACGACGTGGTGATTCTGAACATGGGCGCGTTCACGAAGCTGAAGGTGTTGTCGATTGGGAATGACTGTTTTGGGCGTGTGAGCAGTGTGAAGCTGAGCGGGTTGAAGGCGTTGGAGCGTGTGGTGATCGGAGAGAACAGCTTCGCGAACAGCACGGGTGGATTGCAGGTGAGTGGTTGTGAGGCTCTGAGGGAGCTGAGTGTGGGGAAGGACTCGTTCGTGCAGTTTAGCGTGTTTGGTGTGAGTGGCGTGCCGTTGTTGGAGAGTCTTCGTGTGGAGGAGGGGAGTTTCAGAGATGGGAGTGAGTTGCGATTGGAGGGATTGTCTGGACTGAAGAAGGTGGTGATTGAAAAGAGTGTTGGTTGGAGACGCAATGTATTTTAAGAGAAGAGAGTCAATGTGAAGAAAGGAGTATTGGAATGAAGGAGGAGATGCACTGAGAGTGCCTGTGAGATTCT
>ENA-UEQW01003714-UEQW01003714.1-human-gut-metagenome-genome-assembly--contig:-NODE-3714-length-10317-cov-4.956836_pt1 | contig 10317 bp, 9 predicted proteins | sample MGYA00242947_ERZ507947 | MGnify/ENA primary metagenome ERZ507947 (study PRJEB26167, sample SAMN06115421) | human gut metagenome | host: Homo sapiens | place: China:Guizhou | collected 2015-03-17... | reverse complement strand
TCGCTAACAAGCCTTGCACGTTCCGTGGATAAGCTGGGTTTGTGGTGTAGAATTGGCACAATTGGGGTGTTTGTTGTGATGTGAGTTCTTGAGTGTGGTTGTGTTGTTTGGGTATGGATTGATAAGGATGCCTCGTCCTGTTGCCGCGGAACCGTCGCTATTGGGAGCAGAGGAGATACCGAGCATGGTAAACGTGTCGATTCACGCGAATACACAGAAAGAAAGGAATAGAACAAGTGTGGAAACGGGGAATCAGTGCATTGATACATTTCCCCGATTCAGCGATGAGGTCACAATTTCTTTGGATTGATTGAAAATGTTCGCCGCTCGTTCTGCTGTTGCTGCTAAGGCCTTTACTCGCGCTATGTCTTCTGTAATAGTTGTGAGTTGAGGGTGATGCGTAGGGTGCTAAGGTTTCCGTTCTCGGAGCTGCTGGTGGTATTGGTCAGCCCGTGTCTCTCCTGATGGCTTCCAACCCCAACGTTTCTCGCCTCTCCCTGTACGATATCGTCCGCACTCCCGGTGTGGCTGTGGATCTCTCCCACATTGACAGAAAGATCAAGGTCGAGGGTTACAACGGCCAGGACAACCTCCTCAAGGTGCTCGATGGCTCCGATGTTGTGATCATCCCCGCTGGTGTGCCCAGAAAGCCCGGTATGACCAGAGACGATCTGTTCAACACCAACGCTGGTATTGCCATGAACCTCGCCAAGGCTTGCGCCACTGCTTGCCCCAAGGCCTGCATCCTCGTGATTTGCAACCCCGTGAACTCCACTGTTCCTATCTTCTCTGAGACCTTCAAGAAGACGGGCGTCCATGATCCTCGCAAGATTATGGGCGTGACTGAGCTCGACAGCGTCCGCGCTCGCAAGTTCATCGCTGAGGCCCTCAACATGGAGCCCGCTCAGTGCAACATCCCCGTCATTGGTGGACACGCTGGAACGACCATCATTCCCCTGCTCAGCCAGCTCCCCAACAACCTCATTTCCAAGCTCGACGTGCCCGCCATCACCAAGAGAATTCAGTTCGGTGGTGATGAGGTCGTGGCTGCCAAGGAAGGTGCTGGTTCCGCTACTCTGTCTATGGCTTACGCTGGTGCCATGTTCGCCTCCTCTGTGATCAGAGGTCTCAACGGTGAGACGGGTGTGATCGAGCCCGCTTACATTGAGCAGGACGTGCTCGGCTGCAAGTTCTTCGCCAGCCAGGTGGAGCTCGGCAAGAACGGTGTGGAGAGAGCCATTCCCATCCCCAAGAACCTGACCCCTGTGGAGGAGGCCAACATCAAGGAGGCTGTTCCCGCTCTGCAGAAGCAGATTGCTAAGGGACTCAAGTTCACTGATGCCAACTACAAGTAAAACGAAAATGATAGAATGTGGTTGTGTTTGTTTGAGAAGCCATTTCTTTCTTGGTTCCGGGTCAGCAACTGCCGAGGTGAACAGTCGGTGGATCGACATCAATATGGATGATGGAGTACTGGTTTCGGACGCTTCCCCAGGATGGGATGGCGATCAGACCGTCACCCAGTTGGAATCATTTTTCGACAATGACTCGACTATACAATACTCTGCTGATGATTCGGCTCCGGAGTATCCAGTGAGTGTGAATGAGGCCCTGGTTCAGCAAGTCACTCGGTCCTTTCATCGCTACTCCACGTATCCGTTGGATCGCATGTCCGAAATGGGGAAGACGAAGCGAGGGGAGCCTCAGGAGGCGCAGGCTTCCAGAGGCCAGTCGCTAATCCGCATTTCGAATGTCGGCAGCGGGGTCAAAGCAATTGGTAGTGATTGTGGGAGTACCGCTTTGAATTGTGGGAGGGAGAGTAATGAGCGCTCTTGCCACCATATGTCACTCCCCTTTGCTGAGGACTCTCCGAAGTTTCAGTTCCGGGCCAAAACTCGCTTTGACAACAAGCCCTCAAAGATCCCTTCATTTTCCCCTAACATGATTAGCGGTGCTGCGTGCGTATCGGTCGACACCATCGCTGATGATACCGAAGGTGGTCGTATTCCGCGGTTTACAAAGAGGTACAAGGAGCTATCTAGACGTATTGCTGAGTGCGAAAAGAAGTTTCAGAGTCTATGTAACAGTGTCCCATGTGATAAAGATTCTATCCTCGCGTCGCTTCACAATGATGCGCTGTGTTTTTCTCCATTCAAAGAATAGCGTAGTCTGTTTCTTGCAGCAAACATCAAACGTATGGTACAGTAGCGCTAGTTGGTATTCTGCCAGCTCTTAAAGGAACACAGAAGGTTCAGCAACGCTCGCTCCTTCCGACTCGATCTAGTGTGAATGAAACGAGCAGGGATTACTCTTTGGAGTTGGGGTCGCAGGCGGTGCACGTCCACTCGTTGTTGTGAACAGTCCCACAGTGCTACTCATCACACAGCCAGCTCACTCGAACCAAATGGGACATACGGCCGCACTTGCCGCTGCATTCTATGAGTGGGTACTTCGGATACGAAGAAGATCCACAGAAGATGCAGTGATTCGACGCTACTCATGAATCCGACGCACAGATGAAACAAATGGGGAGTGTGGTGGATAGAAGTGGGGCACTTGCAGCCAGTTTCTCCCGAAAAGAAAGCCGGTTCTTTTGAATTGTGTCTATGTCTCAAACGATACGACTGGAAGTACTGTACAGCTCTTCCGATGGAGAGAAGTAGTTCAGTGCGTTTGACCACATGAGTTCGATGTCACTCACGAAGTCCTGAGCACAGTAATACACTCCCTTATCGATCTTCTCTCTGATCATGGCGACATCAATGTGGTAGCGTACGATGTCGAAATAGTGCGGCCATTCTAAGAACGTTATCCGTGCCACTAGGCCCCACTCTTGTAATACTCCATGGAGTGTTCTTCGTTGTAGATCTCCGGCATCAGGTTCTTGCAGGAATCGAGGAGTTGATGGCACCAGTCCATGTTCCTCTTCACAGAATCGCTATTGCTCTTTGTTGCGTCGAGTACGAGTGGTGCATTGACGAGATACGGGCGATAGAAACCCACACTTGCCGCGTCCATGAAAGAATGAGGGCATGCAACAAACAGCCGCTAGATAACAAATGTTAGAATCACACCTTCACGACCGCCTTGGGCTTGTTAGCGGAGTTCGCCTTGGGCATCGCCTTCGATGACTTCTTCGATCCCTTCTTCGGCGTCATCGCTCCCTTCTTCTTGTTCACGGCAACCACGATCACAATCACAATGGCGACGATGATGATCACCGCCACCGCGATAAGAATGCCGATGAGCAGCCAGTTGACGGGCGCCTTCACGATGGTCAAAGCGACAGTGGTGGTCACGCTTCCGCCCTTGTTCGTGGCGGTGATCGTGTACTTCTTGCTCTCCTGCTCCACCGTGGGAGTGCCCTTGATCTCGCCAGTAGCCTCGTCGATAGCCAATCCCGTGGGGAGGGTGGGGAAGACAGAGATGGTGACTTCAACGGCCAAGAGCTTGGGCGTGATGGACGCGGGCTTGCCCGTGTACAGAGTGTACCCGGTTTGCTCGAAGGAGATGCCCTGAGGCTTCATGGGAACACAGAAAGACGTTTCCTCTCCCAGACTACCGTCCTGGCAGAGACGAGTACGGTAGCCTTCGTAGAACTGAGGGCAGTCGGCGTAGGACGCGTCGCCGTTCATAGCCGGAGGGAAGTCGCCGTCGCGCTTGCAGTCGGGCTCCACACGCTTCGAGAAGAGGTAGTAGTCGGCGATCTGGAAGTAGTCGGAGCCGCAGGAAGAGGAGGCCTCGAGGGCCTCGTTGTCGCAAGCGGTGGTCGTCACTCTGTACATGTTGAACGCTCTGTCGTTGAAGAAGTCGAAGCGCTTCTGCTGGTAGTACTCGCTGAACACCACGTTCTCCGCGACGTGCAGCTGCCACCAGTGGCTGGCGTCGTTGGAGCCCTCCAGAATCCAGCCCGAAGGATGGCGCGTGTTGCAGTCGCCGGCGCTGACGAGAGCGTAGTTGTTGATGGGCTCTCGGCGCTGGTTGTTGAACGTCCAGGTGAGCTCGACGCCGATGCACTTCTCCGAGGTCACGAACTTGGAGTCGCTGTTGTTGTCGAACGCCTTGTCGCTGCCCATGTCGCCTTCAGCGATGGGTTGCGTGGTGCCGGCGCCGTCCTTCATCATGTACATGTTGTTGAGGATCAGGAGAACGGAGCCGTCGAAGGTGTTGACCTTGTCCTTCTTCAGGTACTGGTGGAGCTCGAACGCGACGATGTTCTCGCCCTCCTTGATTCTGCCGTCCAGAACGATGTCACCCACGATGTGCGTGGAAGGCACGTCCTCGTCTCTCGTAGCCAGCGTGGTGTGGTCGAAGTAGTCGGGCATGTTGAGACGAGACAGCTCCGCGCCGTTGAGGTAGACGACCAGACCGGCTCTGGACACAGAGCTGATCTCCACTCCCGAGAACTCCTCCAGACTCGACACGGTGAACTTCTTGTAGTAGTACGCGGTCACGCCCTGAGGCACAGGGAAGCTGCCGGGCGCAGCCTTCTCCCACGCGGGAGCGCCAGCGACCGTGTTCCAGTTCTGGGGAGCAGCCTCGCCAGAGACGAGGTACGACCACTCGCTGAAGAGCGGCTGGATCTCGTACTTCACGTTGAAGTCGTATTCCTTGCTGGTCACACCGGCAGCCAGCGACTCGGTCAGGAGAGTCGTGCCGTCGCTCAGAATGACAGACACGCGGTTGGCGCCCCAGCCGGTGGTGTCCGTCTTCTTGAGAACCAGACCGTACTTCTGCGCGACGCGGCACATGGGGATGGTGAAGGTGGAGTAGCTGACAAGACGAGGACGCGTCTCGACCACCTCGCCCGACGTCAGATCCTTCAGGTCGAACGAGAGCTTCTCAGCGCCGGACTCCAGGTAGAAAACAAGGGAGAACTGGACCATCTCGCCCATGCACTTCTCGATCTTGACTGTAATCGTCGTCTGCTTGCTCTCGCCGAGGTGGTTCACGGCGGACACGGTGAAGGTTCCCTCGAACGGCTGGTTGTACACGCCGCGAATGCCGCCCGTGTTGGAGTTCAGCGTCAAGCCCTCCGGAAGGGCGGGGTTGATGGTGAAGGACGTGTAGTACGGAGAGTTGGCGGCGACTTCGGGGAAGGCGGCTCCCGTGTAACCGACAAGGTTGCTGGGAGTGAAGGCGAGCTCGGGGACCTCCGCGTGGTCCAGGTCTTCGAGATAGAAGTTGAACTGAGACATGGCGAAGTAGTTGGCGGAGTCCTCGGCGACCTTCGTGATGGAAATCTTGTAGATGGCGTACGCCTTGGTGATTCCAGGCATGTAGAAGCAGTAGGGAGTGGAGCGACCGTCGAAGAACACGTTGGTCTCGGACTTGATCAGATCGAAGTTGTTGTTGTCGTTGGAGCCGAAGATCGACCACTCGCGCGGATCCTCGGAGGGAGTGTCGTAGTTGGTCACGATGCAGTACTCGTTGAACATCTCAGCGCGGGAATTCGACAGGGTGATGACGATGTCCACTCCGCCGTTGAAAGCGCCTCTGGCACGCGTATTCGCGTCGAGATCGAACAGGTTGCTCACGTCTCCGCTGCCGCTCGTGCTCGTGAAGTCCCAGTAACGAGGATACTCCACGGACTCCGTCATCAGACGCAGAATCGCGTCGAACGCGACGGGCGTGTCGTACGTGGAAACGTTGATGATGCCGACGGCGAGGGTGTTCTGGCCCTGCACAAGCGAGGCCATCTTGCCAGTAATGGTTCTCCAATACGCGGAGTCCTGACCGCCCGTGGCGGAGGTGGAGCTCGAGATGGCGCCCGCGGGGAGATAGCGGCGATAGATCTCCTGGCCGTTGAGGTAGACAACGATACCCGCCTGCGCCTTGACGGCGAGCTCGAAGCCGTGGAAACCCGTCACGGAAGAGACGGTGAAGGTGCTTCTGTAGAGCTGGATCTTCTCAGAGGAGGTGGGACGCGACGTCTCGGTGAGAGTGGTCCAGGACGAGGCGTCGAAGGAGGTGGTGTACCAGTTGTCCGGAACGGAGCCCATGAGGTACTTCACGTTGCTGTTCGCGTAGACCTGCATCAGCGGATACGTGAGACCGAGCTGGAAGGTGGCTTCGCTGTTCTCCTGGAGCGTGGACTTGGAGAACACAAACTCCTTGCCGTCAATGATCGTCTTCAGAGTGAGCTTGGAGTTGGTCGCCCACGGCGTGCCCGCGGAGTTCAGCATCTTCACGGTGTACACGCCAAGGTCGACGCACTGAATGGCGCTGAACACGCCTTCCGTGGAGTAACCGCCAGAGAACACCACCTGGTTGTTGGAGTTGATGATCTGGAAGGTTTCCTCGGCGGACGGGTTCGTCTTCACCATGGAAAGGAACACCGAGTCGGGGAACTCGCAGGCAATCACGGTCAGCGACAGCGTGGACGTGTACTGCTGGTTGTTGCCCAGGTACGTAGCGGTGATGGTGTACGTCGTCGCCGCCATGCCCGCGTTAGGCAGACCGTAGATGCGACCCGAGTTGGAGTCGAAAGACAAGCCAGCGGGAAGAGTGCCGGCGATCGTGAAACCGGTGAAACCCACGAGAACGGGCTTGATGTCGACGTGGTCGACGCCCTTGCTGAACTCGTAGGAGGACTGGGGGTAGGAGAGGCTGATGGGGACGACGGGCTGGTTGGAAATGCTCAGCTCGAACTCGGAAAACTGGGTGTCCGAAAGATTGCCCGAGTTCTCCGAAACCACCAGCTTGTAGCGGTTGAACGCAATGTAGTTGTTGATCAAGAAGGACTGCGTCTCGTAGCGTCTGGACCAGGTGACACCCGTCTGCTGGTCGAGAGGGTAGTAGGTGACGCCATCGAAGGAGCCGTACAGAATCCAGGACTTGGGGTCGCGGTTGGGCATGTCGTTGGCGGTGGTGATAGAGTAGCGGTTGATCAGCTCGCGGCGACCGTTGTTGAAGATCCACTCGGTGGTCACGGAGGTGGCGGGGACGCACCACTTCGTGAGGACGTTGTTATCGTAGATCATGGACGAACCCTCAGAGCCCGTGGTGGCGGGGATCGAAGTGAACGAGCCGTCGCTGTCGATGCGGCGCACGTTGTTCGTCGACATCAGCAGGATCGAGATGTCGAACGGCTCCTCTCCGGAAGTCGTGTCCGCCGTGGCATGCATTTCAACAGCGAGCTCAACAGTGGAGGAGGTCGTGTACACTCCAGTGAGCGTCGAGAGCGTGCGAACGACGGCTTCTTCGGTGCTGCTAAGCGCCGGGGTGGAAGCGGTGTACGTGTCGGGCATGTTCCAAGAGTAGGCGACTTGACCGTTGATGTAGCAGACGAAGCCGGCATTCGTGGCGATATTGAGGATGGTGTGGAAGGCGGAAGTGATAGCGGAGTTGGTAACCGTCTTGCGGAAATAGCGAGTAATCGTCGTCACGGCGGGGAACGATGTCATCTCCTCCCAGGACACCGCTTGCGTTGTCCACTCAGTTCCAGTTTGAGCAGTGGAGGTGTACTTCCAGCCATCTCCAGTACTAATCATCACAGGGAAGGATACTTGCTGCGTCCCCTCCCTCGTGCTGACAATGCGGAATGCACCGAGAGAAACACCGCCGACATACAAATAGAGGAAGGAGCCCGTCGACCAGCCATCACCATATGTATCCTTCATTTGAATCGTATGGAGGCCGGGAGAGAAGCAAACCTCCTCGTCCTTTGCTCCGGCACTTCCGAGCAGAGAATAGACGTAAGTGCCAGTGGTGGTGGCTCCTTCGTAGATGTACATGGACTCTTCACTGGCCCACGATCCGTACGTACGGACGACGTGAACCTTCACCTTTCCGGCAGGGCAGGTGATTCCAAGAGCTAGATATGAGGACCGAGAGAATGGGATCACCTAGGGAGCAAACGATCAGAAACACAGAAATGAACCTCATGCACGAAGATTATTATGTTTATGGAGTTGAATGTGATCGACGAAACTCCACATCTTGGGTCTGTCTGCGTTTTGATTGGCTGGATGGGTTAACCTTATCCATGGAACAGAGTATCGAGAGAGGATGACGAGGTGAACGTGTAGGTTCGATACAAAAATGAATTCCCTCTGTCGACCACATCATATTTCTCGAAATAGACCAGCAGGGGAGAATGGGTGTCGACCCACATTTGTTCAGCTTCCTGCTTGTGTGATTTGTTCTGCATGTAGTTGTACTTCAATTGCCACAGGAGTTTCCATATTAGAGGGGTGATTCCGATACACGCATCCAGCACCTATCTTTCGCCACGAATTGAGTTCTAGATGGATTCTCATATCGTTTCACGCCCGCATCCCATCACCAGGAATAGAATGATGGTTGCTATCAAACCCGCCCCTTCCCGCTCTCCCTCCATTCCCTCACCAAACACAACACAGAAACGGCGTTCTCTGCCTTCTTGAGTGGCTCCCAAAATACTCCCTTTTCCTGGCAAATCGACGCGTCGCCCCACCGAGCCAGAACACCGTTGTCGGCTGCCACTTATATCGGTATTTCGGTCTTTGTCGTGTATAGGAACGAACCCCTTAAAAGGATTGCATAATGGCTACTGTTGAGGTAGTTAGTGATGCACGGGGAGTGAGGGCGTAGACACCTGTGGAAACTACTGTTCAGAGTGAGAAGACGGCGCAGCCTCTTACGCATGAAGAGTTGATGGCTGCTTTGAGGAAACAAGTACATGCTCCACTGCATTGCCGTGACGGTTGTAGATTGAGTATTACTTCTCCAAGGAGAATCTTTCCAAGGACAGCTATCTGATTTCACTTATGAACGATTCTGGCTACGTGTCTCTTCAGAGTATTGCGGGCTTCCGCAAGGTGATGGAGCTCAGCAGCAAGATGGAGGACATTTTGGAGGCGCTGAAGGACTCGAAGGAGGTGGTGGTGGACGCGGCGAACCTCCTGATCAAGCCCGCTATCACATTCGAGAGAAAGACGATCATTCTGCGAGACGTACCCGCGGAGACCACGGAGGAGGAGATCCGCGCGCTGTTCGAGGGCGTGGGCCAGATTGAGAGTCTGAAGATGGAGTTCGCGGGAACGTGGTTCGTGGTGATGGAGTCGGAGAAGGTGGCGATCGCCGCGCTGGATGTTCTCCGCCACCGCACGCTGCACGACCAGTCGGTGAAGGCGCGTCTGAAGAACGAGTCGTACCTGAAGAACCTGCTGAAGGAGCTGGCGCCGTCGGTGGACGGCATCCCGGCGGAGTTCGTGGTGCCGGCGGGCATGCAGCCGATGATGTTCATGAACTACAACGGACAGGCGATGATGATGCCCGTGCTCCAGCCGCCCATGTACGGCCAGAGCACCTCGGCGGCGCCGGTGGAGAACCGCGGGGGCAAGAAGGTGCGTCGCGACCGCAAGGAGAACCGCGACCACAAGAAGCGGGAGCACCGCCCGCGCACGTACTCGCAGCCGAAGGTGCTGCCCGCGCTGCAGAACGCGGAGCTGTTCCCGCCGCTGGTGCCGACGGTGGCGCCGACGCCCGTGGTGATCGAGAAGAAGTACAGCGCGGAGGACATTCGCGCGATCGTGAAGAACATGACGGACCTGAGCTGTCCGCCCGTGGCGAACAACGTGGACGGCGTGGTGGGCGTGGTGCGAGGCCGTGACGCGTAGATGGTGGGCACGCCGAACCAGGAGCTGGTGCAGAAGGGCCGCACGATGTCGATCGACCAGGCGGTGCAGCGTGGTGGGGCGTGAGAGCGAGGAGTGAGGCGTAGGCGCGCCGCGCACGATGTCGGTGGACAGCGTGGACTACACGTCGATGATGGAGGGCGACGTGGACGAGGAGGTGGCGGAGAAGGTGCGCAAGGCGAGACGGGAGAAGAAGCACAACAAATTGTAGCGGTGAGAGGAGGCCGTGAGGCGTAGGAACTACAGAGCGATCATAAAGAACTCGGCGCCGGTGAGCGAGACGCTGAAGAAGGAAACGCCCGCTCCGACTCCCGCTCCTGTGGCGACCCCTGCTCCTGCGGCCAGCGAGAAGAAGAGTGAGAAGAAGAAGAGCGAGAAGAAGGTGAGCGAGAAGAAGGTGAGCGAGAAGAAGCCCAAGAAGACGGAGGATGACGGATGGGTGACCGTGGAGAAGAAGCACTAGATTGTATTCTGAAGGCAGAAGTGATGTTTCGTTTGTTTACGTTGGTTTTACGCCGTGTTTGTGAGAGACGGATTCTTCTGGATTCCGCCGTGCATCCTCTGCATAATTCCCCTGCGTTTTCCACGACGGACGCCACACCCCTTCCACCACTCTCTCACTCACTATTCCTTTCCTAGTTCGTCAAGATGTCTCATCGTAAATACGAATGTAGGTGGCTGTCGTGAGAAGCGGTCG
>ENA-UEQW01003707-UEQW01003707.1-human-gut-metagenome-genome-assembly--contig:-NODE-3707-length-10342-cov-6.590550_pt1 | contig 10342 bp, 10 predicted proteins | sample MGYA00242947_ERZ507947 | MGnify/ENA primary metagenome ERZ507947 (study PRJEB26167, sample SAMN06115421) | human gut metagenome | host: Homo sapiens | place: China:Guizhou | collected 2015-03-17... | reverse complement strand
TTATCTGGAGGATTTAAACTCCACAAATGGAACCTTTGTGAATAATGAGGTGCTTGCGTACAAGCAGAAGAAGCAGCTCAAGTCAAATGATATCATCAGATTTGCCGATGTTAAGTACCGGTTTGTATAATTGTTGCAAATAAGCTCCTTAAAATTTATAATAAGAAAAAAGTATTTAACAGGAAAATTAAGGAGACCCCACAGATTTGCAGAATATAAAAAGATTTTATGATAAACCATATATGACAATTGGCATAATAGTGGTAAATATAATAGTTTTTGTGCTGATGAGTATATCAGGCAGCACACTTGATGCACAGTATATGGCTGCCCACGGAGCCATGTACCCTGAGTATATAAAGGATGGCCAGTACTGGAGGCTGTTCACTTCGATGTTTATGCATTTTGGATTGATGCATATACTTAACAATATGGTGGTTTTAGGTGCTGTCGGTCAGATAGTCGAGAAAGCCATGGGGCATGTGAAGCTTCTGATCACATTTCTTGTGTCAGGCATGTGTGGAAGTGTATTATCGTACATCGTTATGCTTTATAATAATGACTTTGCGGTATCGGCAGGCGCCTCCGGGGCGATATTTGGTCTGGTGGGAGCACTTGTGTGGATAGTTATAGCAAACAGAGGCTTTTATGAGGGCATCAGCAGACAGCAGGCTGTATTTATGGTTATACTGATGATATACTATGGAGTTTCAACGCAAGGAGTGGACAATTGGGCTCATGGAGGCGGGCTCGTAGGCGGATTTGTTATTTCAATTGTTTTATATCGCAAAAAGAGATATAATAAATATAATATCAACTAAAAATTAATGGTAGGAGAAGCTACATGAAGATAAATATTTATTATGGTGGAAGAGGTTTACTGGACGACCCGACACTGTATGTGATAAGCAGGATAGAAAATGTGCTAAAGGAGCTCCGCGTAAAGGTGGAGAGATACAATATCTATGAGCACAAAAATGAAATAGCTACATTGCCACAGACCTTCAGAGATGTAGATGGAATCATTCTCGCAACGACGGTTGAGTGGCTTGGTATAGGTGGATACATGCAGCAGTTCCTTGATGCATGCTGGCTCTACGGCGATAAGGAAAAGATAAGCAATACATATATGCAGCCTATTGTTATGTCTACCACATATGGAGAGCGCGAGGCAGAAACCACACTATGCAATGCATGGGAGATACTTGGCGGTCTGCCGTGCTCAGGGTTATGCGGATATGTAGAGGATATTACTACATTTCAGCTCAATAAGGAGTATAATCTCATAATAGAAAAACGCGCGGAGAATCTGTATCGCACGATATCCCAGAAGATTAAGAGCCTGCCTACAAGCAATCAGGCAGTGAAGCAAAGTGTACTCAGGACACAGCAGCTCAATCTCACCCCACAGGAGAGCGAACAGCTGTCGAAGTATGTGTCTGATGATACATATGTAAAGCAGCAGAAGGAGGATATCGAGGAGCTTGCAACCATGTTCAAGGACATGCTCGGGCAGCAGGCATCTACAGATGACATGCCATATATAAAGGAGCTTGAAGCACATTTTATTCCGCTTCGTGAATTCAAAGCCTGCTATTCATTTAATATAGAGGGCATTAAAAATCCATTATATATAAAGGTGGATGAGGATAAGCTGGATATACACTATGGCGAAGAGGATATAGTGGATGTATACGCCAAATTTTCGAAGAGTATCATGGAGTCTATAATAGATGGTCACATGACCTTCCAGAGAGCATTTATGACCGGAGAAATGACAGCAAAAGGCAATTTCAAGACACTGCGCATGCTTGATCAGATATTTCCGTTTTAATGGGCTTTTTGATTCTTAACAGTTACAAAATAATTATATATATGAGGTGACAAAGATGAAAGATGACAACTGTATTTTCTGTAAACTGGCAAATGGGGATATCCCGACCAATTCAATCTACGAGGATGATGATTTCAAGGTAATACTCGATGCAAGTCCTGCTACAAAGGGACATGCACTTATCCTTCCAAAGCAGCATTATGCAAATATTTTTGAGATTGAGGATGAGACACTTGCCAAGGCAGCAAAGCTTGCAAAGAAGATTATGACACACGAGAAAGATGTGCTTGGCTGTGAAGGCTACAACCTGGTACAGAACAATGGCGAGGTGGCAGGCCAGACAGTATTCCATTTCCATATGCACCTGATTCCAAGATATGAGTCAGATGACAACAAAAATGTCATAGAGTGGAACCACAAGGAGTTCACTGATGACGAGATGAAGACAATCTGCGATGAGATGAGCATGTAATAGCTTCTAATAGTTACACATTATTAATTACACATTATTAAAAAACCAAAAGCCCGGATATGCAAATGTAGTTCATATCCGGGCTTTTTCTTTTTTATGATATGCAATGACGCTTTAAACAGACTCTGACCCTATGACGACTTCTTCACCTGAGAGTTAATCAAATCGATTATAGTGGCGATGGAATCCATCTGACCGCTCTTTGCCATGGCGTCCTTATATTTATCCCTGTTGCCGTACACCTCTTTTACTGCGCTAAGCAGAGAATCCTTTGTGAGATCCTCCTCCTCGATGACATATGAAAAGCCCTGCTTTTTGAAGGATTTTGCATTTAATACCTGGTCTCCGCGGCTGGCAGCAGCAGAAAGAGGAATCAGGATGTTTGGCTTGTGCAGAGCAAGCAGCTCGCAGATGGAGTTGGCTCCGGCTCTTGAAATAGCCATGTCAGCCAGAGCAAACATGTCGGTGAGCTCAGCATTGGCGTACTCAAACTGTGCATAGCCTGTGATTCCGGCAAGCTTGTTGTCCAGATTGCCCTTTCCGCAGAGGTGAATCACATAGAAATCCTTTAGTAGTTCAGGAAGAATCTCACGGACAGCTTCATTAACCTTTTTAGAGCCGAGGCTTCCTCCGATGATGAGGATGACAGGCTTATTGTGGTCAGGAAAATTACAAAGCTTTATGGCATTTTCGGCAACGCCGCTAAAAAGCTCGCGTCTGATAGGTGATCCGGTGAGCACAGCCTTGTCTGCAGGCAGATATTTCATTGTCTCAGGGAAATTACAGCACACCTTTTTGGCGCCCTTTATGGCGATTTTGTTGGCAAGTCCCGGAGTGATATCTGACTCGTGGATGATAGCCGGCACATGGCAGTGCTTTGCTGCAAGCACGACAGGTACGGAAACGAAACCACCCTTAGAAAATACTACATCAGGCTTGAGTTTTTTCATGAGGCTTACAGCCTGACCGTAGCCCTTTAACACGCGGAACGGGTCTGTAAAGTTCTTCCAGTCAAAGTATCGGCGCAGCTTTCCTGATGAAATGCCGTGGTAAGGAATCTTCTGGGCTTCGATCAGTCCCTTCTCCATTCCGTTTACTGAGCCAATGTATTCGATATCGTATCCGGCCTCCTTAAGTGCCGGCATAAGAGCTATATTTGGAGTGACATGACCTGCAGTACCGCCGCCTGTCATAACTATTTTCTTCATATATATGTATCCTTTCTTGCATTCCTGTTTGTCTTATATTTATATTATACTCAACACAATAAAAGTCAATACCAAGTTACCGGTGAAAGTTTGCCCTGCAATACCAGACAAATGTCGAAACTTGCGACCGATAGGAACTGTTAAGTTCAAGTGAATTGGTTATAATAATCAATAGTACATCATACTGCGTTATAGGTTAAGTTAAATTTTGAATGATGTATCGGAAAAAGAATAGTAGGGAGGACACATTAATATGGAATTATCAATGGACAATATGGACATCGTGGCAGGAGGCATACTTGCGATAATGCTTGCACTTTTCATGCTGACAGTCATTGTGACCTTGTTCGCACTCTCACACAGGATAAGACTTTTGAGCAACGAGATTTATAAAATAGAAAAACAGGTGAGCGACTACATAGACGAGCTGTCGAGAAGCGAAAGCGACAAGCTTGAGATAGAGCATAAGGCACATCAGAATGGGGTGATTTCATCGGTGCTGCAGGAGATTTTTCCATGAAATTTGACAAAATGCTATTACTGTGATATTATACCGACTGTAACAAAGTTGTAACAAATGCAACATAGGTGTAATAAACGTAACAAAAACAACATATACTACACCATATGGAGGATTATATGAAGCTAAACAAAAAAGTAATCGATAGCATTACGGTCTGTGGACTGTGCGCCATGCTGACGGTTACCGCGGTTACTAACAGCGGACGCTCTGAGGTCAAAGCAGAGGATAAGGTGCTAGCAAACACTGGTTTAGAGCATACTGGTTATAATAGTTATGCTGGCGTGGCAGCGACTCTTTTTGATTATGAGAAGGGTCTCACAGCAGAGAATGCTGTTACAGTAGAAAAAGAAAATGTTGAGATGGTGGCAGCAGCACAGGATGCACAGCAGGAGGTACAGCCACAGCTCACACAGGAGCAGCAGGAATGGCAGACAAAGCTTATGCCAAAAGTTGAAGAATCACTCAACGTAAGAGCACAGGCCGATGAACAGTCAGATATTGTTGGAAAACTATATAAAGGAAGTGTGGCAGACATCGTAGAAAACGATGGCACATGGGCTCACATCAAGTCAGGAAATGTAGACGGATATGTCAATGTATCTTACTGTGTGACCGGAACTGACGCACTAAGCTATGCTTACGACACATGCGGAGAAATTGCTACAGTAAATACAGACGGACTTCGTGTGAGAGAGACAGCAGATACAAACAGCAAGGCCTTAGAGGTAGCTGACCAGGGCAAGACCTATCAGGTGGACCGCGCAGCACAGGCACAGGATGGCTGGATCGCAGTAGTCTGTGATTCACAGACAGGATATATCGCAGCAGATTATGCGACACGTTCCCTCAACACAAGAGTGGGTATCACAATTGAAGAGGAACAGGCTCAGATAGCTGCACAGAAAGAGGCTGAGAGAAAGGCCGCAGAAGAAAAGGCAGCAAAAGAAGCTGCAAAAGCAGCAAAGGAATCAAAGAAAACAGAGACCACACAGGGCGAGGCGGTAAGTGCAGGAGCAGATGACCTGACACTTCTTGCTGCAATTATCGAGTGTGAGGCAGGCGGAGAGAGCTATGAATGTCAGCTCGCAGTAGGAGCGGCAGTCATCAACAGAGTAAAGAGCGGCTCATATCCAAACAGCATCTCAGGTGTTATTTACCAGAAAGGCCAGTTTGGACCGGCATCATCAGGAAAGCTCGCAAGAAAGCTTAGCGGACGCATTTCTTCTTCATGCTACAGTGCAGCACAGGAGGCAATGTCCGGAGTGGACAACACAGGAGGATGTACATCCTTCAATGACCATGGCTCAGGAATATCAATCGGAAATATGAAGTTCAGATAATATACAGCCAATACAAAGAAATAACAAAGAGGCTGCAAATCAACAAAGCTTGTTGGTTTGCAGCCTCTTTAATTATTTGTACGGCGTGGTTTTACAGTCAGAGCGTCAATGCTTCAAACCTCTTGCAACATACCACAAAATAGAGTAAAATGACATCATTATAGCAACCTACAGATATAAATTATAGCAACCTGCATCTATAAACGATGCAAATAAAACCCAGGAGGCAAGAGCAATGCAGTTAAAGGGACGAAACTTTTTAAAACTTATGGATTACACTCCGGAAGAGATTACTTATCTGATTGACCTCTCACAGGAGCTGAAGGAAAAGAAGAAAAAAGGCATCAGACATGATGAACTCACAGGCAAGAATATAGCGCTGATTTTTGAAAAGACCAGTACCAGAACTCGCTGCTCTTTTGAGGTAGCGGCACATGACCTTGGAATGCATGTCACATACCTTGACCCGAGCGGTTCACAGATAGGTAAAAAGGAGAGCATCGCCGATACAGCGCGCGTGCTCGGCAGAATGTTTGACGGAATCGAGTACCGTGGATACGGACAGGAAATCGTGGAGGAGCTGGCTAAATACGCAGGCGTACCGGTATGGAACGGCCTGACAAATGAGTTCCACCCGACACAGATGATAGCAGATATGCTTACAATCCGTGAGCACCTCGGCAGACTCAAGGGCGTGAAATTTGTATACATGGGCGATGCAAGATACAACATGGGTAATTCACTCATGGTCACATGTGCAAAGCTTGGTATGGACTTCGTGGCATGCACAAACAAGAAATATTTCCCAAATGATGAGCTTGTAAAATACTGTAAGGACGTTGCAGAAACAACCGGCGCATCAATCACACTCACAGAGGATGTGGCAGAGGGCACAAAGGACGCAGATGTCATTTACACAGATGTGTGGGTATCAATGGGCGAGCCGGAAGAGGTATGGGCAGAGCGAATTAACGACTTAAAGCCATATCAGGTAAATGCAAAAGCATTTGAAAATGCAAAGGATAGCGCAATCTTTATGCACTGTCTGCCTGCATTCCATGATTTAAAGACCACAATCGGCAAGCAGGTCTATGAGAAGTTTGGACTGAGCGAGCTTGAGGTGACAGACGAGGTATTTGAGTCAGAGCGTTCAGTGGTATTTGATGAGGCAGAGAACCGTATGCACTCAATCAAGGCTATCATGCGTGCAACACTTGCTGACTAGTACGGCAAGCAATGACCGCAACAAAAGATTGACGGAAAGCTAAGGAATAAAGTATGAAGGAAGAAATACTTAGACTTCTACGCAGCGCTGACGGCTATATTTCAGGGCAGGAGCTATGCAACCGGTTCGGAGTATCGCGCACAGCCGTGTGGAAGGCCATAAACCAGCTAAAGGAAGCCGGATATGAGATAGAGGCACAACAGAATAAGGGCTACAAGCTCATGGCAGCGCCGGATCTGATGACAGAGGCGGAGATAAAAAGCCTCATGCACACAGACTGGGTGGCAAAGGAAGTACTGTATTTTGATACAATAGACTCCACCAACATCAAGGCTCAGGAGCTTGCCGAAAAAGGCTATCCGAGCGGCACCTTAGTCGTAGCGGACAAGCAGGAGTCAGGCAAGGGGCGCCGCGGCCGCAGCTGGGTATCGCCGTCCGGCACAGGTATTTTCATGACACTTATGATAAAGCCTGATATCAATCCAAACAATGCATCCATGCTCACGCTTGTGGCAGCGCTTGCTGTCGCAAAGGCAATAACAAGCGTTACAGGCGAGGAAGCCCTGATAAAGTGGCCAAACGACATTGTGGTAAACGGCAAAAAGGTGTGCGGCATACTCACAGAGATGAATGCGCAGTTTGACTACATCAACCATATTGTTGTAGGTATCGGCATCAACGTGCACAATGAGAGCTTTCCGGAGGAAATCAGTCAGATGGCGAGCTCACTCATGATAGAAGCAGGTGGCAAAAGATTTCACCGTGCGCAGATAATCGCAGAGACCATGTCATACTTTGAGCAGTATTATGACACATTTTTAAAGACGCAGGACCTTTCAGCCCTCGTCAGGGAGTATGATGAGCTGTTGGTCAACAGGAACAAATCAGTAAGGGTACTGGATCCGAAGGAGCCGTTTGACGGAAAAGCGATGGGCATCACGCCTAAGGGCGAGCTGATCGTGGACACATGGGAATCGCGCAAGCTGGTTTCAAGCGGAGAAGTATCAGTGAGAGGAATATACGGATATGTCTAAAGAGGTAGTACTTTGCGTGTCAAACGCATATCAGAAAAAATATTATCTGAACGAGAATTTTAACGGACTTCCACAGACTATAAGGGACGAGCTCAAAATCATGTGCGTCCTGTATACAGAGGATGTGGGAGGCATACTGGAGCTGGTGTTTGATGAGGACGGAAACCTCGATTTCAGAACATCCTGCAAGGAAAACGACTTTTTCTATGACGAGATAGGAAGCGTGCTAAAGATAAAGCAGTACCGCAACGAGCGAAGAGAGCTGCTCGAGTCGATAGAGACGTATTATCGCATAGTATTTTTGGGAGAAGGACTCGAGGAGGAATAACAGATGATTTTAGCACTGGACGTAGGAAATACAAACATAACATGCGGCGTGTTTGATGGTGACAGGATAAAAGCGAGCTTTAGAATTACAACTAAAATGCCACGTACATCGGATGAATACGGCATGCTTCTGAGCACTCTGCTTGAAAGAAATCAGGTAGGCATGGACGACATACATGATGCAATCATCTGCTCCGTCGTACCGAATATCATGCATTCACTGCAGAATGGCCTAATAAAATACTTCAATATCAGGCCGATAATCGTGGAGGCGGGCATCAAAACAGGCATCCGTATCGCCACACCAAATCCGCAGCAAATTGGCGCAGACCGTATAGTAGACGCCGTAGCTGCATATGAATTATATGGAGGACCTGTTTTGGTCATAGATTTTGGCACAGCAACCACCTACGATATGGTCGATGAAAACGGTACCTTCATGGGAGGAATCACAGCACCAGGCATACGTATCTCAGCCAAGGCACTCTGGGAGGATGCGGCAAAGCTTCCTGAGATAGAGATTAAAAAGCCTGATAATATCCTCGGAAAGGACACTATCACCAGCATGCAGGCGGGACTTGTGTATGGACAGATAGGACAGACAGAGTATATCATCAACAAGGTAAAGGAAGAAACAGGCATGTACGATGCAAAGGTTGTAGTGACCGGCGGACTCGGCAGAATAATATCCAATGAGACAGAAAACGTGGATGTATACGATCCGGATCTGACATTAAAGGGCATAAACCTCGTGTATCGCAAGCAGAACCGCAAGGGAGTGAAGTAATAGTATGGATATTCATCAGATACGAAAGCTTCAGATAGGAAGTGTGACACTCCCAAACAACCTGATACTGGGACCTATGGCAGGCGTGACAGACCTGCCATTTCGCTTATTGTGCAAGGAGCAGGGAGCCGGCCTTTTATGTATGGAAATGGTCAGCGCCAAGGCAATTTTGTACAAAAACAAAAATACAGAGTCGCTTCTTTCAATAGATGAAAGAGAAAAGCCTGTTTCACTCCAGATGTTTGGCTCGGACCCGCAGATAATGGCTCAGATAGCAAAGCAGATAGAGGAAAGACCGTTTGACATACTGGATATCAACATGGGCTGTCCGGTGCCCAAAATCGTAAACAACGGTGAGGGCTCAGCACTCATGAAAAATCCGATTCTTGCAGGTCAGATTATAGAGCGCATAGTAAAAGCGATAGATAAGCCGGTCACCGTAAAAATACGAAAGGGCTTCGATGATGAACATATCAACGCAGTAGAGCTGGCACATGTGGCTGAAGAAAGCGGCGCAAGCGCAGTCGCAGTGCATGGAAGGACCAGAGAGCAGTACTACTCCGGTAAAGCCGACTGGGACATCATTAGGCAGGTAAAAGAGGCTGTCTCAATACCGGTCATAGGAAACGGAGACCTGCTTTGCGCAGAGGATGTCATAAGAATGCAGGAGCAGACAGGCTGCGACGGCTTTATGATAGCCAGGGGAGCGCAGGGCAATCCATGGATTTTCTCACAGATACTGCATTACTTTGAGACCGGCGAGCATCAGGAAAAGCCATCCTTTGAGGAAGTACGCCGGATGATACTGCGCCATGCACGCATGATGATAGAGTTCAAGGGCGAGTACACGGGGATACACGAGATGAGAAAGCACACAGCGTGGTATACGGCAGGATATCCGCATTCATCAAGGCTGCGCGCGGCAGTGAATACGGTGGAGAGCTTAGAACAGCTTGAGGAGCTTTTGTATAAGTAGAAGCTTCGAAATTGAAATCGGTCAAATCCTTGACAGCGTGGGGATTTTCAATTATAATACACGCGTTAAAATAGGCTTTAAATTTAGTATGTGAAACTTCCCACATTCAGTTTATCGAAGTTACCGGCATAGCATACAGTATATTCCTCAGAAAAATATGAAGTTAGCCACGGGTGCGAATCGCGGATAGAGGGGTTTTCTTTGCTACCGGGTTTCCGTTGCCGGGTGTTATGGGACTCCGTGGCAGTTCATATTTTTCTTCGGAACATGCTGTATACTTTCCGGTATTGAAGACCTTGGTGTGGGAAGTTAATATACTAAATGAGTACAATAAATATCAAAAATAAAAAAGAAGATAGAAGGGTAAGAATCATGGATAACAAGAAAAATATTCTGACATATGCAGGTCTTAAGAAGCTCGAGGATGAGCTTGAGCAGTTAAAGGTTGTTAAGCGTAAAGAGGTTTCCCAGAAGATCAAAGAGGCTCGTGAGCAGGGTGATTTATCTGAGAATGCTGAGTATGATGCAGCTAAGGATGAGCAGCGCGTATGGCACAGGCGGATAAGAGAGGCGATTTGTATAAAGAGAAGCCTTTTGTGATGGACTATGAGGGAGT
>ENA-UEQW01003706-UEQW01003706.1-human-gut-metagenome-genome-assembly--contig:-NODE-3706-length-10343-cov-3.990551_pt1 | contig 10343 bp, 16 predicted proteins | sample MGYA00242947_ERZ507947 | MGnify/ENA primary metagenome ERZ507947 (study PRJEB26167, sample SAMN06115421) | human gut metagenome | host: Homo sapiens | place: China:Guizhou | collected 2015-03-17... | reverse complement strand
TTCCGGCATCCGTGCCACACTCCACTTCGCCCCGTATTCCTTCTTTAGATCCCTCACAAGCGGGGACACGTTACTATTCACATCACCTGCACGAACACTATACTACGAATGCCGTCGGTTCTCATCAAAGCCGCCTTCCTCTGAAACACCCACACGATTTAGCATCTGCTTGAGTTTACCGGAAGATTTCAGTTTGTCAATGTGCTCATGAATTGGGAGAAGAGTGGCGATTCCTTGGTCGGCATGGGTTATAGGATTCGTATCGCCCATTGGAGGGGGAGGGGAGCAGGAATGGGTGGTTAGAGAAGAAAGGATAGGAGGAGAGTGGAATGAGACGCCATCACTGAGACGGAGGTGACACTCGCGTTGTATATCACAAGGTCATTCTCCACCTTCTTCTAATACCCTTCCATCTGCCCCTCTAACACAACACCGATTATCACCTCCCACGTTGTACTGACTCGAATTCAACAAACACACACACTATACTATACAACGCTGACAACAACAACTCATTCCTGCTCAATCATACACACCACGTTCTTCCCTCTCGCCTTCTCAATAATCGATCTTGGCATGACCATTCCTGCACATTCCTTACACTCGATTCGTTTCAATCGTGACGATGGGCTCCTTTCCCGGAACAACCGTTCTCGCCGTGTTGTAGATATTGTACAACAGGCCCGAAGAGCTTGAGAGATTGCCCATGTGTTTTGAGCCTACTCCGTGAATACTCGCTTCACGCCTCTACCAATCGTTGCAATTACAGATCCCTCTGGATCAATGAGGATGGCGCACGGAGAACTCATTTCCTGGAGACTTGGGGAGATTTGTGACGAACAAACCCATCGTAACCCAAACCACATAAAAGAATCGCTCAGTGCTTCATTCTCTCTTCCGCCTCCTTCATCTCCTTCTCGTGCTCTCTCTTGCCCACCTCCAGCGCCTGCTTGAACTACGCCTCACCCTTCCCTTCATTCCTCACCATATTCGACAAGTCCTTGTTCGTGGGCGCCAGCTCGCACCCAGCGTAGAACGCCGTCGCAGCGTCCACGTACAGGCCCTGCTTGAAGTACGCCATGCCCAGACGGTAGTGCGCCTTCGCCCACTTCGGGTTCAGCTCCACCGCCTTCTTCGCGTCCTTCTCCGCCTCCTTGAACATATCCAGCTCCATGAACGCAGCGCTGCGGTTCCCGTACAGTCTACCCCTCAGCACCGCTCCCAGCACCTACCCCTCGTCATTCGGGTCGATGGCGATCGCTGCCGAGAAGTACTCGATCGCCTGCTGGTAGTCCTTCGCGGCGAACGACGCACGGCCCTCCTCGCGCTTCTTGTCGCACAGCTTCCGCTGAGCGTGAGTGAGCTGCGTCACGGGCTTCTCTGCCTCCGGTTTCTCCGCCTCGAACTGCTTCTGGATGGCGGCCATCACCGTCTTCACGTCCTTGCCCTTGAACTCCTCCGTCAGGTCGATCAGCAGCTTCACGATCTCCTCGCTCTTTCCCTCCACGGCGAAGTGGATCGGCTTCAGCTTGTTCTGGGTGGTGGCGCTGTTCGCCAGTGCCTCGGCTTGCGGGAGCGCCAGGAACGCCTTCACCGACTCGACGTGCTTTCCCTCCACGGCAATGTGGAGAGGAGTGATGTTGTCGTCCAGGGCGATCTGAGCGTGAGGACGGATGGTCTGATTCTACGGAGGGATCCGCGTGGAACTCGAGCAGCAGCTTGATCATCGAGGCATCGGTTCCAGCGGCAGCGAGAATGAGGGGCGTGATGTGGTGCTTATTCATCGCGTTCACGTCCGCGTTCTTCTCGAGGAGCTTGCGAGCCACATCCACACGATGCTCGCCCACAGCCCAATGAAGGGGCGTGCCTACCTCGGAATCCTTCCCCGCACCGATGTCAGCTCCGTTGCCGAGAAGGAAGTCGATGATCTCCATATCGCTCTTGCCGCAGGCAATCTGGATAGGAGAACGACCGTTGTGGACCGCATTAATCTGAGCGCCCTTGGAAACCAGGAACTTGACCGACTCCAGCTGGTTGCCCATGCACGCGTAAGTGAGAGGCGTGTCTCCATTCTCATCCACGTACTCGAGCTAGTCGTCACGCTTCCCCACCGATTCGTACGCACTCCGGAACCTCGGAGAGAATCCACTCGCAAATGTCGTTGAACCCGCGGTTGGCAGCGAAATGGATAGAGAAGTGGCCTTCTCCGTCCTTGAATTCGGTCAGAATGCTCTTTACAGAGGAAACCTTCTTCTGCAGCACGAAGAGCGTGGCCAACGCCTTCACATTGCGAATCTTGCCCTCTATGGCGATGAGGAATGCACTCCACTTCGTACCCGTGATCGTCTTAAACCACTGAATCAGCGTCTTCTGCTCCTGGCTGTAAATGGCCTTCTTGTCCTCGTTCGACTACCGCGTTAGGGTGCATTCTGCGCAGCATACCATCTTCTTTTCCATGGCGTATTCCTTGTTGGTTTGGGGAACAAATCTGTGTGAGTGGTTTTCCGTGCTGGAGCGTGCATTGGGTTTGCACGTGCTGTCCCTCCTATGTGCGGCTCCTCTTAGATCAAAATGACTCTTGATACCCTGTGGATGAATGGTGCGTGACCTTCACTACTCCACACCCTCCTATGTACAACCCAAAGGATTAACACTGCTTTAAACGTGATCCCAGCGAGAAATGGAGTTCTGGTTGAAGCGGGCCGAATAAAACAATTGGGTATTATCATCATCCTTCTTTCCACCATTAGAATATCACATAGGAATGGCTGCTGCTAAGCGTGGTACGGCTTTTTGAACCTGGTCGTGGTCTAATGCGTAGGACGTGGTGGTGCTGCTGGAAACAAGTTCAGAATGAGTCTTGGTCTTCCCGTCGGTGCCGTGATCAACTGTGCCGATAACACTGGTGCTAAGAACTTGTACGTCATTTCCGTCACTCGTTGGGGTGCTCGTCTCAACAGACTCCCTGCTTGCTGTAGGCGTTGTGTTGGCGGTTTCTAAGCATCAGGCCCTGGTGACATGTTCATGGCCTCCGTGAAGAAGGGTAAGCCCGAGCTTCGCAAGAAGGGTAGGCATCGTTTGGTGCATGTGAGCGTGTAGTCATGCCCGCCATCGTGGTGAGACAGAGAAAGAGCTGGAGAAGAAAGAACGGCGTGTTCCTCTACTTCGAGGGTAGGCTTTGGAGAGGTGGGCTGAGAGGCAGATAACGCTGGTGTGATCGTGAACCCCAAGGGAGAGATGAAGGGATCCGGTATCACTGGACCTGTCGCGAAGGAGGCTGCCGATCTTTGGCCCAAGATCGCTTCTTCCGCCAGCTCCATCTGGTAAACCTCAAGATATAATGTCCACATTGACAAGCTATTTGAGTGATTGTGTATTGTTTGTTTCAGCACGGAATGGAAAGCTGGTGGTGCGCTGTCGCTCATGTTCACGAAATAGGCCCACTCGCAAGAAGAGGGAATCGGAGGATGGGAAACGGGAAGCGTCACAAGCGCCATATGGCCAGTTTCCGTTGCCAAAGAGTTACAAACGGTAGGGTCAGAAGGAATAGGATGAGTAGCCTAGACCAAAGCAGGATTTCATCAATACTCTCAGTCTTGCGCCAAATCCCAATACGAGTTTCTCTGTTGAACTGGACTCATGGATTAGAACCGAATGTGAATCCCAACGTGGTGAAACAAGAGACTTCATCCGCTCTCCTTACTCAAGTCCCCACGTTTTCCCCTCATATGAAGTTCGTAAGCACTGTATTGCATCGTCGATCTAGTAGAAATCGAAATCGTCTTCGCTGCTCCGAAGCACCGATTCGTTTCTTTCTTCCTTGGTTTTGCTTGTGGAATTGCATAAGGGGTAGAAGGTGGATTCGACGGTGAGAAAAGTGTTTCACGAGAGGGTTCTTCCCCAGCCCATCGAGAAGCCTCTTCCTGAACTCCCTCTTCCTGTTGCACCCCTCGCTGAAGAGGAAAGCGTTGCTGTCACGGATCCCAAGCCGCTCTCCTATCAGCCGAATTACGTGCGTCTGAATCTGAAACGCCACCTGAACGTGAAGCACCCAGTGCACCGACGAGCGAAGCGGGAAGACTCTACCGCGAAGGATGAAGAGAGGGTGTCGTCGCAGCAGCAATTGCAGAATAGCGGGAGTGGACCGGGGTTGTTGGAGGAGGAAGTGTTCGATGTGTTGGCGGTGTCTGTGAAGAATCCGGAGAAAGCGGTTCCTGCGAAGGCTTCTTCTCAGGTGACACCTTCAAAGCCTTCAAGGACACCTCCTTCACAGACACCTCCTTCACAACCAACTCCTTCACAACCTGATCCTCCTTCACAGGCAACTCCTTCACAGACTACTCCTTCACAGACTACTCCATTAACAACGCCTCTCACCCCCCAAAGCAACGGTACGCTTCCCAACCACCCCTCACCCACAGCCCCTCTCTGCAATCACGGCATTCCCGCCGTTCTACGTACAGTGAAGAAGGCAGGGAAGAACCACGGACGCGAGTTCTACTGCTGCTGCCACGAGTACAGCCGGTCCTGTGGGTTCTTCCTCTGGAAGGACTGCAACCGCAGCGACGTGATCAGCATGATCAAGGAGATGCCGACTCCGAAGGCGACGAGCGCGAAGGAGCAGTTCGAGGAGTACTGGAAGGAGGAGCTGGAGAACCGTTCTGTAGACGACGGAGAGAGGCGTGAGGAGTAGCTGGACGACATCAAGGCACTCATGAAGATGATCCACTGCCCGGCGAAAGGAACGAAGAAGGAGTGCATCGCCAAACTCGTGGAACAGTCCCTCCAACGGCGCGACAGCGTGGAGCAGGCGCGCGAGGCGATTCAGCGCCAGCCCGATGACGCGTACGACGCGATCAGCGACATCGCGCAGAGCGTGTTCGGCATCGAGTCCATCCACCAGCAGCAACTCTCCGTGATCGAAGCGGTGCTGAGACGGCAGGACACGGTCGCTTCCCTCCTCTCCTCTCATCGCTAGGTGCTCATCTCGCCCACGGGCTCCGGCAAGTCGCTCACCTACCAGCTGCCGTCACTCCTTCTCGATGGAGTCACTCTCGTCGTCTCCCCGCTCATCTCGCTCATGCAGGACCAGAGCAAGCAGCTCCCCACACTCCTGCCTTCCGTCGTTCTCTCTGGCGTGATCGAGCCGCAGCGACTCGTGCGCACAGTCCAGTTGATCACGAGCGGCGTCGTCAAAGTGATCTTCATCTCTCCAGAGAAGTTGTTCTCCTCCTTCTTCCGCCGCCTCCTCTTCTCCTCCAACCTGGCGGAGCGCGTCTGCCTGCTGGTCGTCGACGAGGCGCACTGCATCAGCAGCTGGTCCTTCAACTTCCGCGTGGACTACCTGCGACTGTATCGCATGGTGAAGATGATCCGCGAGTCCTCCGCCACGCCCTGCACGCTGCTGTGTCTGACGGCCACGGGAGGTGTCGGCGTGAAGCGCGACATCTGCAGGCAGCTCCACATTCCCGAAGAGGCTGTGATCGACACGGGCTGGTACCGCAAGGAGCTGCAGCTGTGCAGTCTCGCCGCCTCGCAGCCGCACATCTGTCAGCAGTAGCGACTGGGTTGGGGAGTGAGCGCTAGGCTGCTGGTTCGATTCCTGAAGTCGTCGTACTTTTCCGCCAACCCCTCCAAGAAGCAGAACGTCGTCGTCTTCGTGCCCTTCCGCCACGACACCCAGGCGCTCTGCGACCTGCTCCAGAGCCACAACATCGACGTGGGTGCTCGCTCCGTGTCTCAGGCGTAGGCTTCAGCGTACCACGGCGGTCTGGACTCGAGCCTGCGGAAGAGGAGCCTTCGCACCTTCGCGCACGCCACGGGCTCCGTTCATGTCATCGTCGCCACCTCGGCGTTCGGACTGGGCGTGAACCTGAAGTCGATTTGCGTGGGCGAGAGCGCGTGGGGTGACGCGTAGTGCGTGGTGCACCTGTACGCGATCCGCTCGATCCAGGCGTACGTGCAGGAGATCGGTCGGTATCGCGGGTCGGAGGCGGGCGCCATGTGTCTGTCGGTTCTGACGGACTCGTACGTGATGCAGCTGTACTCGTCGTGCTTCACCAACTACGCTACGGAGAGGACGATTCGCGCCTTTCTTCAGTACGTGATGGACACGGAAACGACGGGCAACTTCATCTCGTTTCGCTGGGCAGAGCAGCACTTCGACCTCGCCGAGTCGATTCAGCGCACGCTGTTGATTCTACTCGAGAGCCGCGGCGTGCTCTCCATCGACTCGGAGTTCTTCAACCACTTCACCGTCACGCCCTACTCCCACGACACGGTGTCCGTTCCATTACCATCTCACTCGCAGCTCATGAGAACCAACCCATTCTACGCCTCTCTGGTGACCTACTCCAACACCTACGATGTGAACCAGAGTAGAGGAGAGGGGAGTGGTGAAGAGTAGACGTGTTCGAGGCGGACATCATGGGCTTCGCGCGATACAGCAAGCAGTCCCTGCAGGCGGTGAGGAGCCAGCTGCGGCAGTTGGAGACGCGGCACGACATCATCGTGAAGACGAGCGAGCTGTGTCTGGAGTACACGCTGTGCGAGCCGGCGAGCGAGGAGGCGGTGCAGGAGATCGTCGCGAGTGTTGTGGTGCGGCAGCGAGTGGGGCAAGGCGAGAAGAGTGAGTTGTAGGAGGAGGTGGAGGAGTTGAAGCGAGTGTTCTTCTTGACGCACGTGCTGCAGCTGCACGGCGAGAAGGACGACGACGAGGCCTCGCAGCTGATGTTGAAGATGATCGACGCCAACTACAAGCGAGAAGACGCGATGATGCGGAAGATGGCGGGACTGGAGAGGAAGAGTGGTTGTGTGAGTAGCAGGTGACGCATAGACGCCGTGTTCCAATCTCTACTGGACGTGTACTTCCAGAATAGCCAGAATCTGAGGATCTCCATCGACAAGGACGAGAAGTGCACCATGCGTTTGGAACCCACTGAAGAAGTCGAGGAGAGTAGTGCTATGAATGGGGAGTGAACATTAGTCGTGAAGGAGAATGCGGAGCTGATGCCCACCGTCTACTGGCCGATTCAGCACGTAACGGAGTCTGCGCTGAGTCGCATCAACCGAAGCGCGGCAGTAGATGCGCTGTTGCTCGTGAAGAGTAGATGCTTCTCCGCGACGATCGAATCGTGCTCAGAACGGTCAGTGGAGCGACGTTCGCAAAGATTTGGGTGTGCGATTGCAAGTTGGAGTCACTCCTAGCACGGCGTGTCAACGCCTCTGTATCCGTCCGACATATGGTCCATTTCGGAGCACTGGAAGCTGTTTGCTCAGGTATGTGCGGTTGCTCGCGTGAAGGGTAGTACGATTTCGATGAGCTGTGCAAAGTGGGGGATGAGGCGATTTCGGCAGCGTACCCAAACGGCACACAGTAGCTGCTTTCTGTCTGTTTGTTTTATCAAGAGAAGGGTATTGGTGCGCAGTTGGTGCGACCAATCGCCAGCCTCTGTAACCACCCACCTCCAAGTGGCTTGGGAGCGCCAATACTAGGAGAGAAGACCAACATTGTAGGACGGTTGTGATGGGTTCGTGACGGCGTAGACGAATATGCATATTTTCGTTGAAACTCTTACTGGTATGGGATTGTTGGCTGTCGCGTGTAATCGCGTAGGAAAGACTGCTTTTGCTGTCGAATCCACCTCCACCGTCGAGGAGGTCAAGTCCATGATCGAGAAGAAGGAGGGAGTGGCTGTTGATGCTCAGCGTCTGGTTTTCTGCGGAAAGCAGATGGAGGATTGCAGCACCCTTGCTGAGTGCAACGTGCAGGAGGAGTCCACGCTCAGCCTGACCCTCCGTCTGATTGGTGGTGGCAAGGTCCACGGTTCTCTGACCCGTGCCGGTAAGGTGAAGAACCAGACCCCCAAGGTCGAGAAGCAGGAGAAGGGAAAGTCCCACGTGGGTCGCGCTAAGGTAGTCCTTTCCTTCTTCATTCTTATGGGTAGAAGCGAGAGATCTACAACAGAAGATATGTGAACGTTGTCCTTGCTCCCGGTGCCAAGAGACAGTCTCCGAACAGCTTCGCTTCTCGCCAGGCTCGTGCTGAGGCTGCTGCCGCCAAGAAGGAGTAATCGCAATTGGACGAAGTGCGTAATTGATTGGAATCTCCATTGTTCTGTTTGTTTTCGAGAGGGGGATGGAAACGCCTTCATCCGAGTCGGAGAGCGACTGCATCGACGACACCGGGTGCGAGGAACTGATGAAGGACACGTACTGGGACATCAACTACCTGCAGCGCATGGAAGCGGACGACGCGTACGAAGACGCGGAGGAGGAGCAGGCGGAAAACGAAGATGTCCCAACGGCGCGCTCCATACAGCGATTCATATACAAAGAGGAGAATGACGACGGAGAAGTGATAAACGAGTACTACACAGAGCCGCAGAGTGACAGCGAGGGAAGTGAGTCGAGCAGTAGTGAAGTGGAGTCCGTTTCTTTGTGACTTGTGATGTCGTAGGTCCGAGGAGGAGGTGGAGGAATTGACAGACAAAGAGAAGAAGGAGCTGGAGAAGCTGCGTTTGGATCACGTTCTTTGGTTGAGCAGTAGAGAGCATGGGCATCAACGTCGAGAGAGATGAGCTGTATGACCCGAAATTGGACGAAAGGAACGAGGAGTGGACAGTGGACAGTCATTGTGGTTGCGACGATGTGGACTCACGCTGCAGATAGCCACAAGAAGAGGAGCAAGACGGACGCGATATTGTGCTGTCCCAGCTGCTTTACAACGATTTGCTACAAGTGTTCCCGGTAGTCTTTCGTTTGTGCGTTGAGTGGGTAGTGTCAGTGACGGCGTGTTTCAGAAGATCGAGCGAGTGGACGAGCGGGAGAGTGACGTCGTTTACAAGGCGTCGAAGGTGTTCAACACGCTCGTTCTGTTCGACCAGGTAGTGAGGGGGAATGTGAAAGGCACTGGCGACAAGGACACTCCGGTTGGGTATCCGCTCGTGTGTGGTGTATGCGGCAATGAGATCGGCTTCCAGCGCGGCAACACCTACTACTTGATGAACATGATCGAAGAGGACGGATACTGCTGCCGTGTTTGTTGAACAAGAACGCTATCGACGACCCTTCTTCTTTCCGCCCTTCTTTCCTTTCCTCTTCTTCGTCTTCTTCGCCGCCTGCTCGCGAATCTTTCTCATCTCGCGGTCGCTCAGCCTACAGTGAATCACTCCCCGTCGTCCCACTTGACATTCTCGAGCAGCTTCTCTTCCTCCTCGTTCAGCTCCTCCTCCTGCTCCTCGATTTCCTTCTCCGGGTCGTTGTCGTCCTTCAGCAGATCTTCGTCGGGGACGTCGTTGACCACCCCGTCTTCATCGCCGGAATACTCGACCGTCACGGTGACCTCGTCCGTGCCGAACATGTTCTTCGAGAAGTCGTCCTTCATGTGCTCTTCTGTAGATTCTACGCGTCCAGCGAAGCGACAACGCCTACTCGGAGTGCTCTTACTCGCGTGTGTATCCATCAGTCCCAGCTCCTTTTCTCGCCTTAGGAGGTTTCGTTTCCTCTGCGATGAAGACTCTCCCTCACACCTACGGCAATGCGCTCCATCATGTGCTCCTTCTTCTCGTTCAGCATCTTCTTTGTCAAGTAGTCCACCTTTCGCTGCTGTTTGCGGTTGTGAAAACCCAGCAGGAAGTTCCTACGCGTCATTGCGGGACTGCAATCACTGCCTTCGCTCCTCCTCGTTGTACTCTGCACGCGTGCCCTCTTTCTTCCCCATCCAAAGCGATACTGTGAAGGACAACGGATTGCCGAAATCGGCTCTCTTTCCGGAATTCGTTCAACAAACACTCCTATTCAGCTAAGTATTCACCGTCCCACAAGTCCTTCCAGTCCTGAGGACTAGGAACCAGGAACGACCTCTTCGCAAAGCGGAAGCCCTTGTCGATCGCCTTGATCTCGCTCATCTCCTCCTCGCTCAGCTCGAAGTCATATATGCTGCAGTTCTCCTTGATGCGTTCTTCGTGAGAAGACTTGGGGATGCAGATGGTGCCTCTCTGCACAGCCCAGCGAATCACAATCTGGGCAGGCGTCTTGTGGTACTTCTCCGCAATGCGCTTGATCACAGGATCCTCCATGGGACCGGGGTTCGTCGAGGAGCGCGTCTTGACAGAGCCGCCAAGAGGATAGAACGCCATCAGGTAGATGCCGGCCGCGTCGCAAATGGCCTTCGTCTCCCACTGCTGCAGGTAGGGGTGCAGCTCCACCTGGTTCACAGCGGGCTTTATGGTACAGAAGGAAAGCATGTCCTTAATGCGCTTTCCAGAGAAGTTGGAGACACCGATGGAGTGAAGAAGTCCCGCACGGCACAGCTCCTCCATCTTGCCCCACGTCTGCTTCAC